>ERZ1292623.3541-Hain-H51-01um-R1-3541-length-13285-cov-5_pt1 | contig 13285 bp, 10 predicted proteins | sample MGYA00564398_ERZ1292623 | MGnify/ENA primary metagenome ERZ1292623 (study PRJEB36523, sample SAMEA6512633) | groundwater metagenome | collected 2019-01-07 | study: AquaDiva: Metagenomics assemblies of 32 groundwater samples
CCGAATGGTCTGTTACACAAGCTGCATAATTTCGGTTCGACACACTCAGTTACTGTATCGGATTTTTCAACGCACATCTGTTCTGCAGCACACGGTATTGGCGGTTGTAATACTCCATTAAGACATTTATTCCGAACACCATTTGCGCAAAATGCAATATCTCCATTAAAACATACTTCGGGGCCCACTGTTATTTGGACTTCATTTGAAGGTTGTACGGCAAGGTTTACTCCGAGTTCGTAGACTGCTTTAATCCGATAATAATATGTGGTTCCGCCGACTATTCCCGTGCTATCTGAGAAAGAAAATGTATTTGGATTTATTTCTTTTATTGCTTGATATTCTCCTCCATTTGCTTTTCTTTCAAGAATAAATGTTTTTGGACTGCAAGGCTCGACTTCCCACTCCAAATTTATTTGTTCGTCTACAAAAGCTGGATCGAAAAGAGTTAGCATACCTAAATTTTGCTGAGCGGTACATTCAGTTGAAATTAACTCAATCGTTCCTTGGTTTCCAATCACCTGATTTTTCCCAATAACTCGAGACTCAGTTAAATAATTTGGAGCTCTAACATATAATGTAGCATCATTTGAAGGAACAACAATTTCAAAACTAAAATAACCATTTGCGGTCGGATATGTTTGTCCCATGAACGAAATTATTTTTCCATTTATTGGGTCATTAGTATCGGCATCAACAACTCTTCCAGTAATTTCTAATGTTGCCAATGGAATTAAGGATATGTCAAATGAGCCTGTATTTGTAATTGTAATAGCTCCCAAATATTGTTGGTATGCTGTATCTTTGTTTACTCTAATTGTATAAGTTCCTTTAGCCAATGTTGTTTTTGCGATTCCTTGTGAATTTGAATAAACATATGCATTTAACTGAGGGTCATCATTTAACAGTTGAACATAAGCATTAGAGATTGCAGTTGTTGTTCTTTGTTCTTTGATATTGAAAGTGTATTCTACATTTGTTACAGTGCCTGCCGTTGGAATTAAAAAAATGTGTTGTACTTTATTATCTGTTATTCCTAAATTTTGAGAATTTACATCATAACCTTCAAATTTTCCTTCCAGAATATAACTTGTTCCGACAGGAACTGACATTGAATAAGAACCTGAAGTAGCGATTGTTTGTCCATCAATTATTTTTACATTATTTGCGTAATGGAAAAGTTCGACTGATGCTCCCAGAATTTTTGCTTTTGGTGCTACCGAAGAATTAACATCTCCGTGTAATGTTTTCATTGCTGTTTGTGTTAAAACAACGTTAACTACGGATCCTGCGGAAGTTAAGATTGGGGATTGAATATTTGCTGCATAACCTGCTTTTTCAACTTTAATTTGAATTGTTCCAACCGGAACATTTGAAAACTGAACTGAAGACCCCGTATTTGATGAAGAATAACCATTTAGACCGGAAACTGTTACTGTTGAAGAAAGTGCCGTTCCTCCTGAATTTCTAACATTAACTGTTAAAGCTGCAGTTGTTGCAGATACCAAAGCAATATTAACTCCTGTTTTTGAAGGAGGAAGGGTTATTGTTGTTGTTCCTGACTTTGTATTTCCTAGTGTTGCTCTTATTGTTTCCGTTCCGGAATTACATGATGATAAGGAATAATCTCCATTTGAGTTTGTAGTTGCCGTAGAAAGAGTACAAGTAACTGCCGCTCCTTGTGCGCCGACTCCATTATCAGTTACTTTTCCTGAGACGGTTAATGGTGTTGAAGTTGGCGGAGTTGTAGAAGAAGTACATGCTTCTTCCGTTGTAATTGAAGAGCTCGCAGACGGAACACTTACCCACAGTTGATTATTACAACCAAGAACAATTGAATTCCACACATTTCTAAAAACTGTATTATCTGTAGCATCGGAGCAAGTGAAACATTTTTCTGCACATTTAGCCACTTGTGAACAAGATGTGTCATAATATTCATATGGTGAACTTATGCTGCATACGGATTCGGTTACAGCTCCGCAAGTTATTCCAGCTTCAATATTAATGCAGCAAGAATCAGCAAAAGAATCCTCAATTAGAACTAATGCAAACAATAAAACTATCACTAATATGAATCGTTTTTTGTCTATCATTTCGCTCTTTTTTGAACAGTAAAAACGACTGTTCTATAAATCAAAAATAGTCTAGTTTTGTTTATAAATCTTATGCCTAAAATAAGCTAAAACCCTCGTTTTTGAGGTTATGGACAAGTCTCTCCAGTTATGTCATCTCCCTTACAACACCTTGAGGCGGCATTCCAAACTCCATAAACGCCATTAGAAAATTGACTTGTTGAACAAAGAGTACTTGCAACATCTACCGGAAGAGAAACATCATCATAATCATATGTAACAAAACTGCAGGATTCTTTTTTAGTTTCATCACCCCCTGGCCAAATATTTTTTTTAATACATTCCTTGATTTTATACTTTCCACCCTCAGGATAAGACTTTTCATCAGTACAAGTTAAAGTTGTTCCGGGATTGCATCTATTTGAACCGCAATTTCCTGTTGATTTTGAAGTGCATTGACCAAGAGTCGCTGTTGGAATATCCCCGTCTGGGTCATTTGCTTCTTCTTCACCATAATATCTACAATCGTAATCTTGATATGCATAAATTCCAGTCGGAGTTTTAATTCCTGTGCAATACCATTCTCTCAAATATGTCGTATCGAAACATCCATCAGTAAAAGAGGGAGTTGTAAATGTACAAGATGTAGTTGGACAGCCGGAATAAATTTTTACGTTAATTGTATTTACAGTATTTGGGGTGGGAACAGTTGTTCCTGTACAAGTTTGATCTTGGTAGCAATCGTGGCATAATTCCGGCAAAGTTTGTGTACATCCATATGGACCGCAAGTTGAATTACAAGAATAACGCTTAGAAATTCCTTGTGAAACTCTTTGTGAAATAAAAGAATCAAGCAATCCTCTCGTGTTGCTATTGTCTGTTGTGCACTTTACTCCCAAGTTACAGATTATTGAATTTGTAAAACCTGCTTGTCCTGTTTCTTTCTCAAATGTAGTCTTATCATAATAAATGCAGGATTGGATTGAACTGGTTTCAGTATTCAATTTTAACAAATTTTTATCAGGTCCTTGACAAGTAGCTCTTTCATTTGCAGTTTTATCTTGACAGGAAATGGCCAAATAAGATTCAGCCATTGGTCCTTCGCAAGTATTTCCTCTTGTTCCAGAACATTTTCTTTCGAATGTTCTTTTAAACACATCATTGCTCGGCAATGGAGTTGGAGTTCCTGGCGTTTGATATTTATTTGAATTAAATGATAAATAACTTCCATAAGTTATTTCCGAATAACAAGGAGAGCTTGTTGGTTTGTAAGTTCCGTCAGTATTGCAGCAAGCATGATCTGCCAAGAAAGGATCTGTAGCTCCATTGTATGGGTATGGTTTTACATTTGGATTATTATGAGGGAGACATTGAAGAGGGACTATTTCAGTATCATTAGAAACAGAATATCCTCCGGCCTGAATGACTTCTGCAGAGATTTTATATGTTTCGCCCTCAATAAAAGAAACCACTTCCTGCATCTTTTCTTTTATATTTGAAATAGTGTATTCTGCAGGAATATTTAATGTTTGGTCTGATGCTTCATATGATTTTAAAATATTTCCAGAAACGTCTTTAATTTTCCAAGAGAATGCATACGCCCCAGGATTATAAACATCTGTTATTTCGGCAGTAAAAGAATATGGGTCTTCTAGTGAAAATGTTCTAGTTCCTAATTTATTTTTTGGTTCAACTGCAATTTTAATCAAATCATCAACTAAGATTCTTATGTCTTGATAATCGCAGTAATCTTGCTCATCACAAACCGAGATTCTTAAATTATGAGGACCTATGTCTTTTGGCGTCATAAATGCTGATGCTTTTCCGTTATTTTCAAAATCTAAATCTTTCATCCAGCGAATTTGACCAGAAGTTGTGTATGGTAATTTATTACTTGCATAGCTTTTCACACATTTTGATACCAAATCAATGACTTCATTTCCAATTGTTTCATTGTATTCTTCCAACCAACCGGAATATGAAAATTCTTTAGAATCATCATCTGTATCGAAAGCAGACGGTTCCAATGTTAATAGTTGATTTTCGATGGCAATTAAATCAAATTGTGAACAACCTTCTGAAACAACTGCCGGATAAGGACCATACGGATCAATTTGATCCAAAACAGGAGGTCTATTTTCCATTACGAACTGCAAAACAGTTTCTGTTCCTGGCTGAGCGGTTAAATCTACAATTCTGATTAAATCATCGAAAAAAGAAACGTTTCCTTGTCGAACTATTACAAAAGGCTCATTATTTTGAAATCTGGTTTTCATTAAAGATTTAAATTTTTCAACAAATTTGCTTGTTGGAGCAGCTGGGGAAGAAACATCAGCGACTACCGCTTCTCTGGCCAACCCATATATTTGTTTAAAATTAGTAGAATATGTGCTTTCAAAACTGACTAATCTTGTTACTGGCTGACTTGCAGGAGGAGAAACAATTATTGGAAAGTTTACAATTGCAGTTATATCTGTATTTGAGAAAGTTACATTTGCAGTTACATTGCCTTCCTCTACAACATAACTTTGATTCACTCCAATGATAGATCCAAAATCAACGCATTCTTTCGTTGAATTTGAAATAAATTGTTCTAATTGAGATTGGACAGAAAATCTAGGATTCCATCCTTCCCTTACCGTGCATCCACCATATCTATTGCTACACAAACTCGGAAGGTTTGCTATTCCAAAATCCATGTTGTTAAATTTTACTTTAGTTTGAGAATATTCGCAGAAGGCTGGAGCTTTATCGTAATTTGTAAATCCAACTTTGCAAGGATATTGAGGTAAAGGAGTGTTTTCCTTTAAAATTCCATATCCAACATCGTACGTCTTATCTCTGAATGGGTCATTGAACAAAAATATTTTTTCATAATTATTAGATTCTGGGCCACCTTGAGAGGGATAAATTCTTCCGCCTTGTTTTGAAATTAAATCAATACCTTCGCTCAATGCCCGTTCTGTACAGCGATTAACATAAAATTTCAAAGAAGTAGTTTCCAATATTTCGGCAAATATTTGTTCGGCTTGTTGTTCTGCTCTTTGCCTAGAGATTTGTCCTGTTGTGAAAAAAACAAATCCGAATATGGAGATTATTACAATTCCCAATAGAATGAACATAGTTAACTGTGCTTTATTTGATTGAATTTTCAAATTTAGAATACGATATTTGTTTTTCATCGAACATTTTTACTCTACTCTTAGTTTTGCTGTTAAATCCGGCCAGATATTGTCATATGCGTTTTGCTCTTCATTTGAATCTGAAATTATGATCGAATCATCTTTTTCTTCACAAATGCTGTTGGTTAATGAAGCTTGTACTGCCGAACAAATATTACTCGAGAATCCCGTATAATTCAAGAACAAAGTAGTTGTAAGTTCTTCTTCAATTACTTTTGTCTCGACGAAACCATTCAATGAGCTAGTTATTTTTTGAAGGAAGAATACTTTATTGAAATCCTTGATATCGCCCACCATGGCTATATCATTTGGTGAATCTGAAACTAATTCTTTTGCAAAATTAATGAGAGACGTAAGAGGGCTCGTTAAAACATATATAAAATTCTGCAAAGTACTAACTTCAAATTCAGGAATGGAATTATCTGCAGAATAAAACATTACCTGTTTTTTAGGTGAAAAGAATAATGCACCAGATTGGTCTGTGTCACATATTCTTGTTATTGTATCATCGTCTGCATCGAAATCAAGATCACAATCTTGTTCAATAAATCCGAATGCTTCGTAAACCGGATAATTTACTCCAATTGGTTTGTATAGAGCAGTTCCGATAATTACATCATCTCCATACTTCAAAATGCATAACCCTTTCATTTGAGGTGTAAAATCACTAAACGTTTTTCCTGTGTTAATAGGATAATTAATATCACTTGCGGCTTCCCCTAGTGCAGTTTCTAAAGAATCGCAGTAAACGGTGTAATCATTTGGACTGACTGAAATGCTTTGCGTATATTTTAACAAAGCTGATGCAATATATTTTGATCTTGTTGTCCAATCTCCATCGTAACACATTCTGTCAATGCCGTTGAATATACTCCAGTTCCCATCCGGATAACATTTATTATTTGCATAACATTCTGAATCTTCGGTGCAATAACCAGAATCATTAAGGAAGAAATCTTTTCTTAATGAAACAGATTTCCATTCTCCGGTATTGCTGCACCGATAGCCAGTTTCTTCATATTCTTTGAATATTGGTGGCTTTTTTGGGTTATTTGTGTAATCTCGTGAATTTTCACAGCTTGTTCCATTAAAACAAAATGAACTTGGACAGCATGAAGTTGGTGCTGAAACTCTTGGAAGAACATAATAAGCAATATAATCTTCATCGGCAGATAATCCGCCAGTATTTTTTACAGAATTTACCGGATAATTAATTCCATATTTTAATGCATCATCCCATTTCGAATTAGAATCACAATACCATGAACCAAGATTTGTGCAAATTGGACTGTCTAAAATATTGTCAGTCTCGATGAATGCAGATGGTTCAAATATTTGCCGTATGCCAGTAAGTACCGTTGCATGGTTTTGTTCTAAATTACAACTTCTAAATTTACTTCCGCTGGAATCTTTGAAGAATAATAAGGAATCTTGACACATTTCATTTGCTGAAGTGCATCCTTGATAAATAAATTGCTGTGCAGATTCGCTACTTGAGATTGCATCTGTTCCGTCGCAGTCTTGATCTATTCCGTCGTCAAAAATCTCTTCTGCTCCGGGATAAATATTTGCATTGTTATCATTACAGTCATCATTTGTTCCTAAACCATCTAAGTCTTTGTCACCCTGTGCATTGAGGAATGTTAAACCGATATACACGCCGTTTGAAACTGCGATTAAACCGCTGGATTTTTCGGGTTTTATACCTATGTAAACTCCATTTGACTGAGAAACAATTGCTGAGGATTTTTCGGGTTTTATTCCAAGATAAACTCCGTTTGAAACTGCGATTAAACCGCTGGATTTTTCGGATTTTATTCCTAGATAAATTCCTCCAGACGATGAAATTTCCGGTCCGCTTGCGCTTATTTTCGAATCTATAAGTATTATTACTCCATCTGAAGTTGAATCATATACTTCGGCCCTTGCTGAAGCTATTAAAAACAAGAACATTCCAATAAATAATAAAATGTTCTTATGCTTCATAGTTTTCTTATACGATTACATCCCATTGGAAGTTTAGTACTTTGCCTCCATCTACTTTGCCCCCTATTTTGCATCCTGCATCTTGGTAACCGTATGTTATTCCGGTCTTAATATCAGCAAGAATTTCAAATGCAAGACTCAAAGTATGTGGTCCTGTCGAGGGTGTTACAAATGTTACTGTGTCTCCGACAGCGATAGTTAGTGCAGTCTTCGATATTGATCCGGGATTTACAGACCACGTTGCTCTTACCGGCGTAAATACACCAGTTGCCATCTGTCCATATTGGAAACAATTATATGGTGTAGCTCCAATCACTATGTTGCTCACCGTTACCGTAACTATTGTATCCGCCGCATTCACAGCCGGAAGCAACATTACAAGTAACATTGCAAACACCGTAATTATTTTTTTATTCATTTTCTACCTCCTTTGATAGTTCTATGTCTAATGTGCCATAAAGTTTTTTTACTTCCCTTGTGGTCACATCGATGACTGCGATAATTCCTCTATTTTTCTCTGTTTTTTCCTGAAGTTTTACAAAATAATTTTCTCCAGGGGTAAGATTTGTGTAAATATTTAAATATGGATTGTCTACTAGTTCTTTTAAGCGTTGTGCCGCTATTTCGTCGATAAGTTTTGTATATTCAACAATTTCAAATTCGGGGTTCCTATTGTAATTTTTGATGAAGTTTTGATTTAATTCATCGTAATCGGTGTTTTTTTCTAATAATGAAGTTATGTCATCATTGTCAAACCCAGTATTCGACATACAAGCGGTAAACAATATTAATGTTGCAAATAAATAAAGTTTCATGGTTCTAAATTTACTGGAGCAACAGAATTATTTGCAACAAACATGCCCATCCAGCAACCTCCGTTTATATCGTTATACGTTTCACCTAAATCATCCCCGCAGCATCTTGTTCCAGTCCAGCCATATGAAGCAACATTATTGCAGGCTTCTTCTGCACCTAATCCCGTTGAATCAAATTCATCAGTCCATTTTCCAACTTCTGAAACACCATGATAAGGAGCGTAACTGCTTGTACAGAAGTTTGTTTCTGAATTACTCAGGAAAATTCTATCCAAACCGATTAAATTTAGATAATAATTATTATTAATTATGATTCTTTTGCACCCAGTTGATGTCTTACAGAAAGGAGTGAATGCATTCAAGTCATATTCTCCCAATTCATCTGTCAGCTGTTTCTGATTTACATAAAGTGTTATGCGATTTACTTTCCCAGATTTGATATTTTGAGGGATTGGAATGATGATGTGGTGCCATCTGTTTAATTCATCTCCTGTTGTTGAATAAGGAAGAACTGGATTATCAAATGATCTTGTTTTCGGATTATTATTTGCAGGAGTCCAATTTATTGAAAGATTTAATGTTCTGCTTCCTGCCAAGAATATATCAAACTCCAAATTATCATAAATATTCCAGTTTCTTATCGGCAAATCTAAAACTCTTATTACTTTTATGCTGTTCGGAATAGATGATTCAATAAATGCTCTCCTGTAAACATTGTTTCTATTATTGCTACCGTAATAATCTTTTAATAATCCAGTTGGCCCGCCTGAAATTCTTGACAAATTTTTATTTTGATTTAAGCAGTATGAATAACTCGGTCCGCAGCATTCTGCGATAATTCCCGTTTTTAATGCGGCATCTGTTCCTGTCGCTCCCTCATTTGAACTCTCAAAACACAAAAATTTTTCGGGATTAATGGAATACGGATCAAGTTTTGCCACGATGGGTGGCTGATTTATTATGAATGTTTTATTGTAAATTTTATATATAATTGTTGCGAGAACTATTCCTCCTGAACTTACTGTTTGCTGAACAATAGTTATGTTTAACAAATGTTTTCCAACTACAATATCATTTGGCATTGCAACATAAAATGGATTTGCATCATCGAATCCGAATCTTCCGTTATTATCTGAAACTGTTTCAGGAACATGATATGCTTTTCTCCAATTGGTTCCATCTTTGACTAAAATTCCGAATCCAGTTGAATTTAATATTTTATAAGTAGCTCCAGTAGGAAGTCCTGAAATTTTAATTTTTATTAATTCATTTCTTCCAATGACAGGAGGAATAATTGTTACACTGACTCCATCAGAGAATGTTTCTGTTTCTTCGATAGGGAGTATTGTTGTTTGAGTGAAATCATTTGCGAACTGATCAAGAGAAACTACTCCGTCGATTGATTGAGAAGAAAAAATAGGAGAAACTCCAACAGAAGGGAATTGCGTTCCAGGAGGAACTCCTTCATCTTCATTTGACGGATTTACATACCCCGACAATCCAGATACTGTAAATGTAAATCCTGCTGGAACTCCGGAAAAGGCGTTTGGAATAGTTGAAGCACCCACAGGTTTACAAACCTGCCATATATTTCCATTTGGTACAGCATAATACTTATTTGTTAAATTTCTTATTTTGAAATTCATAAAGGATCTGTTGCAAACTTCCAGCTCCATATATTTGCAGCCTTATCACACAAAGCTTTTCCATCGACAGAGATATAACCATAATCTGCTGCATCATCGCCGCAGCATTTATTCGTTTCAGATGAAGGTGCTGAATCTAAGAAAACTGATTGTCCAGAAACTAAGGTTTGACATGCAGTGTTTATGCTGTCTGCGGTTGTTATCGTATTTTCCCAAGTGTTTGAAGCACAAACATATGGGCCAATAACAGTTCCTTCCGTACAAGTTGCAATTGCACCATTATAACATTTTTGAGTTCCAGCTATGTAGTCATCGTCAGGGTCGCAGCATTGACCGCCAAGCCAAATTCTGTTGCTGCTATCTGGCAATTTTAAATCCTGACATGACTGCTGAGTTTTATCTGAAGGCAGATGGGTTACACAAACACTAAGCAAATGACCTTTTATGATATTTAAAGTGAGATCATATTCAAGATTACGGCAACCACAAACGGTAAATCCGAAAGTATATTGACTAACTATTAAACCTCCTAGTGAAGCATATGTTCCGGGCGTACAATATGAATTATAGTAAACAGTAACATCTCCGATATTACAAAGTCCTTCGGTTTTTATCGAAGCTGCAGTATTCCAAACATTTCCGCCGGTAGTAACTTCACCGCTTCCAAAAAGATTGTTGGTAAGGTCTCCGTCATTATCGTATAAAGTATATGAACTTCCCTGACAATTCCATCCTTGGTAAATTGTATAAGAATATGCAAAAGATGAAACGCTAAAAGATACCAAATATAAGAAAGAAACGATAGAAAATATTAGTATTTTATGCTCTTTCATCCATACCCTCTTTTATTACTTAAAATTCTCTTTTGAGGTTTATAAACATTTTGCCTATTAAGGCTTATAATGCGTTAAAACGAGGCTTTAGAATGATCATTAATCCTTTGAAAATACCAACTTCGAAAACTTTCTTCTGAATGAAGCAGGATAATGTTTCAGATACATATTGAGCTTTTTTCTGTCAGTCTTTTTCTTCATTTTAGTTAAAACATCTTTAGACAAGGATAATTTAAAGAAGATCACATCAATCAGAGTTTTTTCAATATCTGAATAAGGAAGGTAAAATTCTCCCTCGCGACCATAATCATACCCAAACATGTATTTAGTATCAATCCTTTTAATCAGTACATTACCTCCCCCTACATCTCGTATCCCTGTTCTCACGTTTTTAGATGTGATAATTACTGGAATTGTCTCTTGCTCCCAAAGATTATGAAAGCTTAGAGCTGATTGTAGTCCCAAATATGCCGGTTTAAAGCAAAAAACAATTAGACTAAGTTCATTGTGTTTTGTATAAAATCCCCTGATTAGCCTGAAAATAAGTTTCTTCTGAATAAGATTTCTTATCAAAAGTTTTGAATAGCTACTTTTGTTTGTTTCCCAGACAATACGTTCGATGGAACTGAAACTAACAACTGGACTTCTTTCAAACAATTGCTTGATTTTGTCTATGTATTTTGTTTTTCCCATCGTTGTTTTATGTAATTGAACATTTCATCTGATGACGGAACAATACCCTCAAGAATTATGCTTTTTAAATCTGTTTCATCGATGGGTTGCTGATATGTTTTTATGAATTTATCAAGTAGTTTGATGTCTAGATTTGTAATTTTCCTTAGAAGAAAGAATATATCCCATAAATCTCTTACTTTAAATCTTTTAAGATAAGTATTTATTTTTTCGATAAAAAAATCTTCAGCAGACAAGCTGTAAACAGTCATTATATTCCCGTCAGACATTTCATAATCGCATAGAATTCCGCTAATCTTTTGGAAAGTAGCTTCAAATCTTATCAAATCCCTATCCAATTCAAACTCAGAATAAATGCTATTTTCAGAAATTTTTCTTTTGATAATTTTGAATCCTTTTCCCTCTAAGGTAGAGAAAAATTCTTTTATCTTGGTTTCATCTTTATCCAAATAAAAATCCAAATCTTCTGAAAACCTTTTTCCCGAATAGATTCTCCATATTCCGGTTCCGCCATATAGAACCGCCTTTGGAAAAAAAGTATATATTTCTTCAACAATCATGTCCTGAGCACGAGCAATCCGCCTATGCAGTCCTCTCTTCAATTTAACCTGTAAAGGAATTGTGTTCATTTTTTATTAAATTATGGCAGTTATGTATATATATAACCTCCGTATATTGACATTTATTTATAAATGTTTCGTTAAAAATGGCTTTGTAGAAAATAACACCGCCGTCCTATTGCGAGGCTTCTAAGCGCTACAGCATAGAGCATTTTCCGAGGTTCCAGATAGGAAAATGCAATATAATCCAATATAACAAGCCGAGCTGACGCGGTGTTGTTTTCTTTTTTCTACAGAGCCGTTAAAAAGCGCCCATGGCTCATAATCCTCTAAACCGAAGCTTTTAGCGAAAGCTATACATGTTTTCATCGATAAATCTTCAAAACAGTATTCTGCGATGGAAACATTTATAATGTATAACCTCGATTGAGGTTATATGAATATAGAATCACTGATGCAGGAACCCGAAGCGAGAAAGATATTTGGCAAGAAAGAGATTCAGATAATAAAAAAACAGATAAGAGGAATAGTATTAACTCAATCGGAAAAAAATAGATTGTCGAGGGATATTAAAAAGAAATTTGCATTTATTCAAATGGCAAATAAAACAAAAATCAACCTCGTACAAGGGAATAGAACAAAAAGAAAAATTGATAAAACATTAAAAGAAATACTCAAACAAATAAAACCTAAGGCAGTCTTACTTTTTGGAAGCTATGCAAATAATACGCAGTGGATTCGGTCAGATATTGATATTTGCATCGTTCTTGACGAAATACTGTCAATAACTGAAGCAACTAAACTTCGACTGAGCATATTGTCTAATATACCTTCTGGTGTTGATTTTTGGGTATTTAATAACTTGCCAGAACATATAAAAAAAACAATAGCCGATAACCACAAAGTACTCATGCAATCAAAAATATTCGATGATGATGAGTTTACTGTGTCAGTATGGAAAAAATACTTTGATTTCAAAAAGGAGGTGGCCACATGGACATGAGAATAGAGAAGAAAATCAAACAATTAGAAAAAACACATGCAGAACTTGAAACAATTAAACCGAATTCATTTGATGCCTATCAAAATCTGGTGGAAAAAGCTGCATCTGAAAGATACATAGAAAAAATAACTGAGGATATAATTTCGATTGCCCTTCGAATAATACGAATTAAAAAATTCGAAGAACCCGAGGATGACGAACATATCTTTACATTGTTATCGAAAAATAATATCATTACTAATCAACTGGCACAAAGATTGATTGAGTTGAAAGGAATGAGAAATATCATCATACATGAGTATGCAGAAATTGATGACAAAATAGTGTATAATGCACTGCAGAATAATCTAGAACAGGATGTACAAGAATTCATCAAACAAATAAAGCATCAATTATAATTTTGTAAACCGAGCGTTCTAGCAAAAGCAAGCAAATCTCTAGAATCTCTCATTTGATAAGGAGAATTAGCAAATGAACCAACAACAACCGGTA
>ERZ1292623.3542-Hain-H51-01um-R1-3542-length-13283-cov-9_pt1 | contig 13283 bp, 15 predicted proteins | sample MGYA00564398_ERZ1292623 | MGnify/ENA primary metagenome ERZ1292623 (study PRJEB36523, sample SAMEA6512633) | groundwater metagenome | collected 2019-01-07 | study: AquaDiva: Metagenomics assemblies of 32 groundwater samples
CTTCATAACCTGTTTTTTTCAAAATGCTATCAATAAGCGCATCAGCCTCAATGATGGCCATCTTCCACTGCTCAGGTATATCAGAATCCATATGCCTCTTTATTTCTCTCCAGCGCGAGGAACGGTCTTCCAACGGCCCTTCTTCGGCAAAAATATCAATATATGCCTTAATCTTTTTTCTTCCAAGCAAAGATATCTTAAACAGCAAAAATACAATGCCAGCCGCAAGAATTATAGAAATAAAAATGACTATAATCTTCCATTTTGATATCAAATAACCTAAATGCAGTTTTTCCAGTAATTCCGACAAATGAGTCAGATAATAAAAAAATTTATAGAAAAAATATTCAAGATTTAGATATTTAACTTCCATAATTTTCTATTTGTTTCCCTAAATAAAATAGGATTTTCTCTTTAAACCAAGGCGCCATGAATTGTACTCCTACTGGCAATTTTTTATTTTCCCTCTCTACAAATCCCGCAGGAACAGAGATTGCAGGTATTCCGGCAATATTTGCGGAAACAGTGAAGATATCGCTCAAATACATCTGCAAAGGATCATTAGTTTTTTCTCCTATCTTAAACGCCGGCGTTGGAGCAACCGGAGAAATTATTGCGTCAAATTTTTCAAAGGCTTTTTTAAAATCATTTCTTATCAAAGCCCGTACTTTCTGAGCCTTGCCATAATAAGCGTCATAATATCCTGAGGAAAGAACAAATGTACCCAGCATTATCCTGCGCCTAGTTTCTTTTCCAAATCCCTGCGCGCGGGTTTCCATATAATCATCAAGCAAATTTTCTCCTTTTTTAAAAAGCCCGTACTTCACGCCATCAAACCGGGCTAAATTCGCCGAGACCTCAGCCGGCTGGATAATGTAATAACATGACAAAGAATATTCAATATGGGGCAATTCTGTTTCTTTAATATCGTGGCCGAGTCTTAAAAGAATTTTTGCAGTATCGTCAACAATTTTATCTATATCTTTATCCACGCCATTTTTGTCGTATTTCAAAATCCCAATTTTAAGGACACTCGGTGTCTCACCGCTATTAGACACCGAGTGTCCATTTACTGAGGTCGAATCAAATTTATCTTTTCCTTTTATCACATTAAAAACAATCTCTGTGTCTTCAACTGTTTTTGTTATCGGGCCGATTTGGTCAAATGATGATGCCATGGCTATTAATCCGCTTCTTGAAACAGATCCGAAAGTCGGTTTGAGCCCCACAACTCCGCAAAAACTTGCTGGCTGTCTTATTGAGCCTCCAGTATCCGAACCTAAGGCCGCCAATGCGCCGTCCATTGCCACAGATATTGCTGAACCACCGGAAGATCCGCCTGCCACTCTTTCTTTATCATAGATATTTTTTGTAGAACCAAACGCGGAATTTTCCGTAGAACTTCCCATGGCAAATTCGTCCATATTTGTCCTGCCTAAAAATATAGCTCCGCTATTGCGCAATTTCTTAATCACTGAGGCGTCATAAGTTGCATGATAGTTCTCAAGTATTTTTGAACCAGCCGAAGCGATTTTACCTTTTATTAAAATATTGTCTTTTATGGCAAAAGGAATGCCAAACAACGGCCTATCAAAACCTTTCTCGTTGTCAATTTTTTTTGCATTTTCCAGCGCATCTTCAAAAACTTCCAAATACGCATTTATATCTTTATTCTTTTTACTTATATTATCCAGACAGGCGGAAACCATTTCGCTTGCAGATATCTCGCGCCTTTTTATCATCTCCTGCGCTTTTTTTATTGAGAAATTTTTTACATCAATCATTATTCCAAAATACGCTTTACTTTTATAAAATTTTTCTCTATTGAAGGCGCTTCTTTTAATAAATCTTTAGAAAACTCGCCTGCTTTATGCGGATTCTCGTCCTCCCTCATAACATTTTCAAATTCAATCGTTTTACCGGCCTCTTTCTCGTCTATATCTTTAATATCAGTTTCCTTCAATTTTGAGACATAATTTAAAATATCTTCAAATTCCTTTTGAAGACTCTTTTTTTCTTTAGAATCCAATTTTATTCTGGCCAAAAGCGCCAACTTATCTATATCTATTTCCATATCCTAATTCTGCCTGAAAATTAAAGTGAAAGCAATTCTTTTACGATTCTACTCACCGCAGCGCCGTCGGCTTTGCCTTTTGTCTCTAACTTTAAAGCGCCCATTACCTTACCCATATCCTGCTGACCGGAAGCGTTTAATCTGTCTATTGTTTTTTTAGCCAAGCTTCTTATTTCCTCTTCTGACATCTGCTCCGGCATATATGCTGACAAAATTTCCGCCTCTTTTTTTTCTTTTTCCGCCAACTCCTTTCTGCCGCCTTTTTCATATAGTTCGATCGCATCTTTTCTTTTCTTTGTTTCTCTGGATATAACTTCTATAATTTCTTCATCGCTTAATTGACTTTTTTGCTCTATATCATCTGCACCGTTACTTTTAGATAATTTTGTTCTTTTCGCAATCTCCGCATTTTTTATTTCTGACTGGAGCATTCTTAAAACGCCGACTTTCTCATTTTCTCTGGCCTTCATCGCCTCTTTTATATCTGATTGTATTTTTTCTTTTAAACTCATAAGTATATTATAACATTTTTAAAAACTCCTAAAAGTGCGACACTCGGTGTCTAACATTTCATTTGCTGGCTTTTTGAAAATTTTAGCCATCTTTCTAATTCTTTTTTCGCTATTTTTTTCCTGATAATCATAAATTAACAATAACACTTGTTTAATCATTTTATCAAATTTAGAAATTTTTTCTCATCAATAATTTTTACCCCTAAACGCTTCGCTTTCTCATATTTTGAACCCGGGTCATCGCCAGCAACCACAAAATCTGTATTCTTTGAAACAGTCTCAGTAACATCACCGCCCAGTATTCTTATTCTTCCCCTTGCTTTATCACGCGACATTGCGCTAAGCATGCCAGTCAAGACGAATTTTTTGCCAGTAAGTTTGCCGTCTTTAATTATTTTTACTTTTTTTATTTTCACTCTCTGTAAAATCTTTTTTAAAAATTTTTTATTATAATCATCCCTGAACCAATCATAAATACTTTTTGCCACAATGCCTCCAATATTGGAAATTGATTCCAATTCCTCCAAAGACGCTTTTTCTATCTTCTCTATGGAGCCAAACTTCTCTGCTAGATCTCTGGCTGTTTCTTCTCCCACATTGAGTATGCCGAGAGATATAATAAACCTATCCAAACTTATTTCTCTGCGAATATTTATCGCGTTAATCAAATTCTCCGCTGATTTCTCTCCAAATCTCTCCAAAGGAATTAAATCTCCTTCTTTTAAATCAAAGATATCAGCTGCATCCTGTATTAATCCGTTATCCATAAACGCATTTACAATTTTAGGGCCAAGTCCTTCAATGTCAAAAGCTTTTTTTGACGCAAAATAATAAAGCGCTCTTCTGTGCCTGACCGCGCATTTATTGTTTGAACATCGTATTAAGGGGCTGTCCGCATCCCTTTTTATGACACTTCTGCAAATTGGACATTTATCTGGCATCTTAAAAACTCTTTCTTTCCCGATACGCAAATCTTTCACAACTCCTATGACATCCGGTATAACGTCTCCTGCCTTCTGAATTATCACGGTATCGCCAATTCTCACGCCTAATCTTTTTATCTCATCTTCATTATGGAGCGTGGCGCGAGACACAATAGATCCAGCAACAAGAACCGGCCTGAGGTGAGCCACTGGAGTTAAAACTCCTGTTCTGCCCACCTGCACTTGTATATCTTCCACAATCGTCGTGGCTTGCTCTGCCGCAAACTTAAAAGCAATGGCAAATCTCGGCGACTTTCCTGTATATCCTAGTAGTTCTTGAAATTTTCTTTCGTTTAATTTCACAACAATACCGTCAATCCCATATTCTTGCTTATCTTTTTTCTTTTCCCATTCTTTCCAAAAAGAAATAACTTCGTCAATGTTTTTACAAAGTTTAAAATGCTGGTTAACTTTAAAACCGAATTCTTTCAATAATTCCAGTTCCTCAAATTGAGTTTGGGGCAACGTAACACCGAGTGTTTTTTTATCAACACTCGGTGTTAAAAACGTTAAATCATAAATAAAACTGTCTAATTTTCTTGAGGCAGCGATCTTCGGGTCAAGTTGACGAATACTTCCTGCAGCGGCATTTCTAGGATTAGCAAACAAAATTTCTTTTTTCTTTTTTCTTTCATTATTTATTCTTTCAAATTCTTTCTTGCTCATCCAAATCTCTCCTTCCGCCACTACATCTACATCTTTTCCCAATCTTAAGGGCACGCTTTCTATAGTTCTGACATTTTGCGTTACATCTTCTCCCACTTCTCCGTCTCCGCGCGTGACAGCTGTCTTTAAAATTCCTTTCTCATAAGTAAGCGCTATCTTAAAACCATCTATCTTAATCTCGCAGGTGTATTCCAAGTGGAAGCCTTGCTTCCACTTGGAAGCAAGGCTTCCAAGTTCTTTCACAAGCATTCTTTTGACCCGCTCGTCAAAATCTCTTATCTCCTCCTCGCTAAAAGCATCGTCAAATGACCATTGCCTGACTTTATGCCTGACTTTTATAAATTCGTCCAAGGGTTTTCCGCCGATTCTTTGGGTCGGAGAATCCGAAGTCAAAAATTCCGGAAATTTTTTTTCCAGCTGGGCCAATTCATACTTTAGAGAATCTAGGGCAGCGTCTGAAATTTCCGGCTTATCAAGCACATGATAAAGATAACGATGACGGTTTATCGCCTTTTTTAATTTTTCAATCCTTTGCCTTTCTTTAGTCATCAGAAATTAAATTGAGGTTGATTTTAACACTCTTTCTTCTCTGTTTGGATAATCTAAATTAGATCCGCATAAATTACTAAAATTGGAGTCGTCCGTATTTATACCCACATCATAGCCATAAGATTCAATTATGGTATTTATTGCGCCAGTTAAAATAACCTCTTCTTTTTTAACAGAAATCTTCACACAACGATTATCGTTAAAAGATAAATCAAAAATCAATGAGTAAGAGTAATTAGTGCCGTCATCAATTAAACCAGAATAATACCAAGTATTATTAATATTTTCGCCCAAACAAGGAACATTTCCTACGTCTGGAAAAATTAGGGGATTAGCAAGGACGGTCGGATCAGACGGGGCTAAAAAGATTTTTCCTGTTATATCCCAATATGAAGCGCATTCCATACCAGAATCAGCGGCATAAAAAGCCTTGTTTGATTTCTGATTAAAAACAGAAAAAGAAAATTCCTTAAGGAATATATCTGAAACACCAATAGACACCATCAGAGAAACACCTATTAGAATTATTGCAATAACTAAAGCAATGCCTTTTTCTTGTTTTTCCTTTTTTCTCTTGATTAAATCCATAAGTTTAAGAATCAATTTCTCTTTGCGTCACCGTTGTCTGCAGATTTAATTGGACATTGGCGCCTTGTTTTACTGTTGCCTCAGCCTGAATAATAATTGTAACCATTGGCTGGATGGAATTATTCAAAGAATTTCCTGTAACTTTAAATTTCAAATTATTTATTTTTACCCCTGGCGGGGTAAATGCTATCCAATTTGATGCTTGAATTGATTGGATTTTAGGCACAACTGCGATCTCAATTCTATTATTATTAATCTGATAAGCTGCTGTATTTTCGCCAGAATTAGAAGCAGGGGTGAAATGGAAAAAAGATGGTGAGCATGGCCCTTGAAATGATGAAATACAATATTCTGTTCCTGTCCTTATCTCTCTGGACATTATTTCCATCACAAAATCAAGGCTGTCATAAGCAGTCCTAATCGCATCCGCCCTTTTTTGCATATCCAGAATATTTACAAAACCGGCCAATGCTATGGTTATTGCCACAGAAAATACACCCAAAGCCACTATCATTTCCGCCAATGTAAAACCTTTTTTCATTATGGTATAATCTTATAATTAAAAATATGTTCTGTTAAAATAAAACTTTTGGCTGTCCCTTTATGTTGCCATAACATTGTCACTGTAACTATTGCTTCAATATTTGATTGTATTTCATTAATATTAATTTTACGCGTAAAAATAGTATTAGGAAAACTATTATCGTGGCTATATTCACCAGTTAAACTATCATAAGTTAAAATACATTGATTCATAAAACCGCATGGTTTTATATCGCCCACAACATTATCATAAACATCAACCCCAATGTCAGCGCCTATTGTTAAAGGATTCTTTAACCACTCATTCTCATAAGCCTGGTCATCTCTTACTTTTCTTACATATTCTATTGCCTCTTGAGCCAAGTATCGGGCAATAATTTTATTCTTTGCCTCTGTAACTACGTTAAAACTATTTGCAATCAGCGACATTGTGCTTGAAATGGTTATTACAAGCAAGGACAAAGCAACCATAACTTCTAGAAGAGAGAATCCTGTTTTTTTTGATATTTTATTCATTAATTTGATATCTCAACATAACCAGTTGTTTTGTAGACCTTTATTGTTTTCTTCAAACTGACATTTAACGTTGACTGCACTTCTATTTCTACATAATCATAAGAACCATCATTATTACTTATAAAAGCATTCACATACGGCCGCGAATAAAAAATATTCACTTCAGTACAAGAATTACTACCGCATTTCAAACTGGAAATTTTGTTTGTTGTCGTAATTTGGATGGCTAACCCAACTTCTTCGCCTACATTATAAATTCTATTATCAGAAGAAACGAGGTCAAGAAATATTTGGTATTGTTTTGAACTAGTTGTATTAAAATAAACCCCGTATCCCTTTATCTCATTTATACCAAAATTTTCATGTTGCTTTGTGCCCAAACTATACACCTGCGCCGTGCGGATATCTGACACAATGTTTGCCACCTCTCTGCTTAAAGACATCTTATCTCTGAAATTCGGGTAATTGAAAATAATCACGGAAGAAATAATGACAAAAATTACAATTGTCACCATTAATTCTATCAGTGAAAAACCTCCTGTGATAGTTTTGTTTTTTAATTTATCCAAAATAGTGGTATATATTTTATTATATATCCGCCGTATAAAAAGGCAATCAAAGTTCCTAGCGCCATAAACGGACCAAGGGCAATTTTACTTTTCATATTTATTTTGTTTTTATAAAAAATCATAAGAAAAATACTCACGATTGTGCCTATCCAAAAAGACAGGAGTATTGCCAAGATTCCTTTCTGCAAACCCAGGAACCACCCAATACCCAAGGCCAGTTTTGCGTCCCCTAAACCCATCCACTTACCCTTAGAAAACAGCCAGAAAGAACCAAAGAAAGCAAAAAGAGCAAGGCCGACAATAAAATCAGAAATCCGAAATCCGAAATCCGAAACAAAAAATAAACTAGTAAACGCCAAAACATCAAAAAGATAAACAAAAGGATTGGGAATTATTTGATGACGCATATCATAAACAGTGATTATTATCAAAAGAGAAAAAACAACGAAGTAATAGCCAATAGCCAGTATCCCATAGCCAATTATTGTCTTAGTAATTAGGAAAAATAAAAATCCTGTTGTTATTTCAACTAACGGATATTGCCAGGATATTTTTGAGCCACATTTATTGCATTTGCCCTTTTGAATTATAAAACTGATTATTGGTATTAATTCATACCATTCCAGTTCTTTCCCGCAGGTAAAACATTTTGACTTGCCATTGACTATAGGAAAACCAGTATTGTACCGCAAAATCACCACATTTAAAAAACTGCCCATAACAGCACCGAGAACAAGAACAAAGATATAAATCAAAAATCCCATTAAATTTATTCTACTAGTAAGTATTAAAATGTTGGACACCGAGTGTCGCATGTTTTATAATTAAAGAATGAGAAAAATTAATATAGTACCAGATGAATATTACCATATTTATAACAGGGGAAATAATAAACAGAATATCTTTATGGGAGAAAAAGACTGGCTGAGATTTCTTTTTCTTATTCTTTATTTCCAATCTCCTGTAACCTTTTATAACATAAATGTTGGACACCGAGTGTCGCATGTTTCTGTTTCTAAAAAGACTTTGGAGAAAATTTTAAGCAACCGAACAGTAGAACTGATATCTTTTGCTAATATGCCGAATCATTTTCATATAATTGTAAAAGAAATATCAAATAACGGGATTTCAAGATATATGCAAAGAATCCTCAATTCTTACACAAAATATTTCAATACAAAATATAAAAAATCGGGACACTTGTTTCAAGGGCCATTCCAAATAAAACACATAGAAAGCAATGAGCAATTACTTCATCTTTCTGCTTATATCCATCGCAACCCAAGAGAGATAAAAGAATGGAAAAATAAAGAACATTTATATCCTTGGTCAAGTTTTCAGGATTATATAAATAAAAATAGATGGGGAGAATTATTAAAAACAAGTATTATTTTGGATCAATTCTCAAACAATAATGAATACAAAGATTTTATAGAAACAAGCGGTGTAAAATCTGATTTAGAAGAAATATTACTACTTGACTAAAATGTTGAACACCGAGTGTCGCACTTTTTAGAGAAACAAAAACCAGGGCGCGCGCCCGGGTTTTTGAGAAAAATAAAAACTAACTAAAATTACTTACAAGCAGTAACAAGAAAACCTCTATCAGCACCAGCCGGGGTAACCGACTTAGAAGCACCTGTACTATCCACACACCAAGAATTAGTAGCGACAGTTTTTAAGGGTGTTGAAACAGCCCAAGCAGCAGTAGTAGATACGCAACTTGCTTGCCCTATACCACCACCATTACTTGCATTACCAGCAGCAGTTATCTGTTGCGTAATAACTGGATCCGCAAAAAGAGTACCTGCTGTCGCAGCACAAGCAGCAACCGCAAAAGCTGTTCCGTAACTACTATTAGTATCATAGTATATTTCTGCTTGCGCCCTTATATTAGCCAAGTCTGCCTTAATAGCAGTATCAGAAGCTTTATTCCTTGCCGTATTCAATGACGCCAAAACAATGGAAGCCAAAATACCGATAATGGCAATGACCACCAATAACTCAATTAAAGTAAAACCTTTTTTGTTTTTAAACATATTTATTTAATTTAATTATTAATCGACCTAATATTTATAATCTTATTCGACCTGAATGATATAAGTTAATTATATAATAATTGGCAAAAACTTAATAAAAATAATGTGGATAAGTTTATCCCCCGAAACTTGAGGACATATTGTAAATCGGGCCAATAACAGCCATAAGCAAAAAGCCCACGCCCACTCCCAAAACCAAGATCATTATGGGCTCTATCAAGCTCACTAGGTTTTCCAAAGTACTGGAAACCTCTTTCCTGTAAAAGACGGATGTTGTCTTTAGAATAAAGCCCAGTTTGCCTGATTCCTCGCCTATTTTTGTCATCTGCGTGACAAGAGCGGGAATTTCTTTATATTTGGAAAAGGCTTCTGATATGGAACTGCCGGATTTTACCGCCTCTGCGGAATCATTTAATATTCTTTTATAAATCTCGTTGCCAACGACATTGGCGGTAATTTCAAGGGACCTGACCACGGGAACGCCACTGGAAAACAAAGTCTGTATGCTTTCAGATATCCTTGATATAAAAATTTTCCTGAAAATCCCGCCGATGATGGGAAGAGATATCTGGACACGCGCAAAGACCTGCTTGCCTGCATCTGTCCGACTATACTGCCACAAAAGAACAATACCGCCACTGAGCGCTATAAGAATATAAACCCCATAATTAAGCAAAAACGTGCTGAACCCAAGGATGATTTTTGTATATATGGGAAGTTCTGTGCCTGACTCCTCCAAAATACTTTTGAGATTAGGTATTACAACTACGAGCATCAATACCATAACTCCTAAAAAAGCGCTGAGTACAAAAGCCGGATAAAATAGGGCGTTTCTTGCTTTGGATTTTAATTCATAAGAATGCTCCAAATAATCCGCCAGATAAATAAAAATCTCGCTCAACTTGCCTGACTCCTCTCCGGCATGAACCATATTCACATAAAAACTGGAAAAAATTTTAGGATACTTGCCCATTGCCTGAGAAAGCGAGGTGCCACCTTGTATGTCCTCAATTATGCCATCCATAGTTTCTTTAAGCAGACGACTCTCTGACTGCACAGCAATCAACTTAAAAGAATCAAGAATAGGTACTTTTGATTCAAATAAAGTAGATAACTGTCTGGAAAGAAGAGTAATATCCCGAAAATTAACGCTTTCAAAAAATTTTATTCTTCTTTTAAAAATCGACGTCGCTTTTTCAATTGGTTTTACAAAAACTACAATAAGATTTCTCCTCTGAATGGAATTTATGGCAATTTCAATACTTGCGGCTTCAATGCTACCTGACTTCTTTTCACCCTCTGGAGTTAATGCTTCATATTTAAATAACATAATTTTAAAGCAATCCTTCCAATCCCTTTGGATTAAGAGAAAAGGAAAATGCATTATCCACAGTTATCTCGCCATCTCTAACAAGATTGGCTAGAGAACGATTCAAATTCACCATTCCCAATTCAAGTCCTGTTTCAATAACTAGATCAATTTCATGGGTCCTGTTTTCACGGATGAGATTTCTCACAGCGGCATTGTTTATAAGGATTTCATAGGCAGGCACCAAACCTCCCGATATTCTTGGTATCAGCCTTTGAGAAAATATGCCTAAAAGCGCGTTGGCAAGCTGAACCCTTATTTGATTCTGTTGGTCATGAGGAAAAGAATCTATTATTCTATCTATTGATTGGGCGGCGTTGTTAGTATGCAAAGAGGAAAAAACAAGATGACCTGTTTCGGCCGCTGTCACTGCTGTAGATATTGTTTCAACATCTCTCATCTCTCCTATCATGGCCACATTTATATCCTGTCTGAACATTGAACGCAGGGCTGTTTTGAAATCATTCGTGTCAGACCTTACTTCTCTTTGATCCACTATTGATTTATCCTGTATAAAAAGATATTCAACTGGATCCTCAATTGTGACAATATGCTCTGACCTATTGTGGTTAATATAATCAATTATTGAAGCTAGAGTAGTGGATTTTCCGTGGCCAATAGGACCGACCGCAAGGAAAAAACCTTGCTCTTTGTCTGCAAAATCTTTAAGGATGTCCGGCAAATTAAGGTCTTTGAAAGTTTTTATCTTCACGGGTATAAGCCGCAAGGAGGCACTCAGAAATCCGCGCTGGAAAAAAGCATTTACCCTGAATCTTATTTTATTCTCAAACATATATGAAAAATCCAATTCTCTTTTTTCTGACAGTTCTTTTATTTTATTTTCATCAAGCATGGCAAAAATCAGCCCTTCCGTATCTTGAGGCGTTAAAATCGGCTTTTTAATAAGCGGTACCAAGGACCCCGAAACTCTGAAAGTCGGATGACGCCCTACGGTTATATGCAAATCTGAGGCGTCTTCTTTCACAACCATCATCACTAATTCTGCCAATTCTTTTTTGTAATCCATAATTTATTTCCTGTTATTTTTTTTGTTTAAGCAATAAATCAATTTTTTGCACAATCTCTGACGGAGTAAAATACGCCTTGACAACATAATCACTAGCCCCCAATTCCATTCCTTTTTTTATATCTTCTTTTTGTCCTAAATTCGTAAGAATAACTATCTTTGTATTCTTTAATAAATTCTCTTTCTTGATTCTCTGCAAAAATTCAAAACCATCCATGTTAGGCATTATAACATCTAAAAGAATTATATCGGGATTTAACCCCTCTCGTATCTTATCCAAAGCATCCTGCCCGCCGAAAGAAATTTCCACAGAAAAACCGGATTCCCTGAATTTTACGGCGTACATATCCAGCAAAAATTCGTCGTCGTCTACTATAAATATTGATTTTTTTATTTCTTCCTGATCCATATATTTAAATTATATAACATCTATCTCCTCAATGCTAATCTCCCCATCTAATAATTTTATCAGGGCATCTTCTTTCATTGTAAGCATTCCTTGTCGACGCGCTTCATCAAAAATGTTCGCTTCTATAGGATTAGAAACTATTAGTCTCTCCATCTCTTTTGAATTAGAAAATATTTCATATACTCCCACTCGACCCCTAAATCCTTGCGGACATGAGGGTGTAGGCAAACCTTGATAAATATGTTCTGGTATTTTTAAATTTTTCTTTACTTCTTGGGGGATATCCATAAATAACCTATGGATTTTTTCTTTCAATTTCCCTGTTACAGGTATCTCTTTTTTAGAATCTGCGCAAAATCTCCTTACTAATCTTTGTCCGATAGCCAAAAGGAAAGTCGGAGCAATCAAATAAGGATCAACGCCCATATCCATCAAACGAGTTAGCACGCCGGTTGAAGTATTGGTGTGCAATGTGGAAAAAACCAGATGGCCAGTCAACGCTGCCTGAATAGCCAGAGCGGCAGTTTCCTTGTCCCTAATCTCGCCGACCATTATCATATCAGGATCTTGGCGTAGTATGGAACGCAGTCCGTTTGCAAAATCATAACCTATTTCCGGCCTGACTTGGGACTGATTTATCCCTTCAATATTATATTCTATAGGATCTTCAAGGCTGACAATATTTTTCTTTTCTCTGTCCAATTCCTGCAACATTGCATATAATGTAGTGCTTTTTCCAGAACCAGTAGGGCCTGTAATAAGAATCAAGCCATAAGGTTTTTTTATTGCTTCCCTTATGATATCTATATCTCTCTTTGACATGCCTAATTCATTGAAAGTTTTAATTCCTTTTTCTTTATCAAGGACTCGAATTGCGATTTTTTCCCCAAAGAATGTTGGGAGAGAGGAAACACGAAAATCAATTTCCCTGTTTTCAATAACTGCTTCAAAACGTCCATCCTGAGGCATACGCTTCTCGTCTAATTTCATATTTGTCAATATCTTGATTCTTGAAACAATAGCTTCATGGACACTTAGCGGCAAAAAGAGACTCGTATATAATATACCATCTACCCTAAATCTTATTCTCAATTTTTCCCGCAAGGGTTCAATATGAAGATCAGAAGCACCTCCGGCAACAGCATGCTTCAACATAACAGCCACTATTTTGGTAACCGGAGTTTCTTCTATAAATTTTTCCTCAAGATTCAATTGCGGAGCTTTTTCCTTGATAACTTTATCCAATTCAGTCTCAAGTTCGCCCAGCACCCTTGTTACTTCACCGCTCAAGCCTTCATATCCCTTGTAAGAATTATTTAAATCTTCTTGAGAAATAAGAGAAATCTTAAAGGGTAAATTGAGGCGCGATGATATAAATTGCAAAGCTTCTTTTGCCTCAATATCATCAGGATTAACCATCCCAATCTCAAGAACTCCAT
>ERZ1292623.3543-Hain-H51-01um-R1-3543-length-13282-cov-5_pt1 | contig 13282 bp, 10 predicted proteins | sample MGYA00564398_ERZ1292623 | MGnify/ENA primary metagenome ERZ1292623 (study PRJEB36523, sample SAMEA6512633) | groundwater metagenome | collected 2019-01-07 | study: AquaDiva: Metagenomics assemblies of 32 groundwater samples
ACGGCGATGTTTTTGATGAAGGAGCCTATTCTATCAAAAACCACCGAGCTCGCCTGCTCGTTAGGTATCGCTGGAGCAAATTCCTTACGGATGCTGGAGATGGAGGCGACAAAAAATATTGCTTCGGAATTCAATTGCCATGTTTGATCTTTTTTCTTCAAGAGTATATCGGGCGCTGCACTATCCCATCCGCGTTATCATACCGTTTGAAATCGTGTGTGGAATGCTTGCGCTGTTCTTTCTGCTGGTCTTTCTTTTTCCGCGGCCCGATCAACCGTCCGGTTCTTTGAGCGAAGCGCACAGTCTCGGGATGTTCCTTGCGCTCATGGGGGTAAATACATGGCTTGTCCTGTTGTGGGTATTTTACGACCTCAAGCTTCGCCGGACGCGTGTGCCGATGCCGATCACCGAAGCGGCGGAGTATGTGAAGCATGGGGGTACGCTTAACACCGCGGAATACCTTGATTTTTCCGCGGCGCGCGCGTTGTATCAGGCACTGCGATATGCCGCAAAAAAGAACAGTGCGCTTTCGTCCGCGGTTCTGCTGCGGGCGCTGTGCATGCATGAACGTACCGATTTCCTGTTCCAGCGGCTTCTGTTGAAAAAAGAAGATTTTGTCAGAAGCATTGAAGTGATCGTCGGGTCGCAATACAAGCTTGATGATGCGCGCAGTCACGAAGAACAGGCGCTTGATGCGGTGATGGCGCGCGCACTTGCGCACGCCGCGGAGTCTCTGGCGCCGTCGGTGACGGTAGAGCATATTTTTTCCGTCATTGTCATGAACGACCGGGCGGTCCAGCGCATTTTTTTCGACCTGGGTGTGACGAAAGATGATGTGGCGCATGTGTTGCGGTGGGAGGAGCAGTATCATGAAGAGCGAAAACCAAAGCCGCTGCGCGTAACGTTCGCGCACGTGAAAGGCATTGCGGACGATTGGGCATACGGATATACGCCGACGCTGGATGGGTACGGGAGAACGGTTGCCGTGCGGACGCTGGAATCGGAAGAGCATATGCATGTGCTTGCGCACGAGCAGGAGATCGATGCGGTGGAAACCATTCTTGATCGTTCCGGCAGGAACAATGTCATATTGGTCGGGGAGGCGGGGGTCGGGAAAAAGAGCGTTGTGCAGGGGTTCGCGCAACGGCTGCTGTATGGCACGACACGGCCGTCGCTGCTCCACAAGCGCGTGGTGGCGCTTGATGTGAACTTGGTGATCGCGCGCAGCCACGACAATGCATCTGCCGTGGGGCTTTTGGACCAGATCTTTGCCGAGAGCGACCGCGCGGGGAATGTGGTGCTGGTCGTCGAGAACTTTCATAACATCGTGGGTCCGCAACGGAAAGAAAATGTTGCGAGCGTGGATGTTACCGGTGTTTTGGTGCCGTATCTTCAGTCCGATACGTTCCAAATGATCGCGCTTGTCGAACCGGCGCCGTATCATACCCATGTTGAAGCGATCCCGTCGCTCTCCATATTGTTTGAAAAGGTGGATGTGCTTGCCCCCGACGAAGAACGGACACTGCTGATCTTGGAGGACATGACGCCGCAGGTGGAACGCACGACCGGCGTGTTCATCTCGTATTTTGCGCTTGCGGAGGTGGTGAGCGCGGCGGAATCGTTCATTCAGAACATACCGTTTCCGGCAAAAGCGATCTCATTGCTTGCGGAAGTTGTTTCTTTTGCGGGCGCGCACCGTTTCGGGGGACTGGTCGTGACGCAGGATCACGTGATGGAAGTGGTTTCCAAGAAGACCGGTATTCCGCTCGGACGCTTAAGCGGCGAAGAAAAGGCAAAGCTTCTGAATATGGAGGCGCTGTTGCATCAGCGGATCGTTGGTCAGGGAGAAGCGATCGGACAGATCGCGTCGGCCTTGCGGCGCATCCGCGCGGGCATTGGGGAACGGAAACGCCCCATCGGCACGTTTTTGTTTCTGGGGTCGACGGGCGTGGGAAAAACGGAAACGGCAAAAGCGCTGGCCGACGTGTATTTCGGTTCCGAGGAACGCATGATCCGTTTGGACATGACCGAGTATCAGGATGCCGCATCCATTCATCGGCTGATAGGCAACACGGATACGGATGTTGCGGCGCAGTTTGCCGACCGTATCCGCGAGCAGCCGTTCTCCCTTGTGCTGTTGGACGAACTCGAGAAGGCGCATCCGAATGTCCAGAATCTTTTTTTGCAGGTTTTGGACGAAGGGCGCTTGACCGACGCGTTCCAGAAGCATATTTCATTTCGCAATACCATTATTATTGCGACGTCCAACGCCGGTTCGGAATTCATTCGGGAGTACGTAAAAACGGGCCAGAACCTTTCGGTGGTTCAGGAAAAGCTCATCACGCATCTTTTACGGGAGCATATCTTCACGCCGGAATTTCTGAACCGGTTCGATGCGACGGTCGTTTTTGAATCACTTTCCCACATACAGGTTGTCGAGATCGCGCAGATGATGCTGAAAAATTTGCGCATACGGCTTGAAGACCGGGGATACATTCTTGTCATTGGCGACGAACTGGTACAGGCCATTGCCGAAAAAGGGTTCAGTGCCGATTTCGGGGCGCGGGAGCTGCGGCGGTTCATTCAGGAAAAGGTTGAGAACGGCATTGCAGCAAAGATCATTGCCGGAACGTACAAACAGGGCGATACCATTACGCTGACACCGCTGGACCTGGTGTAAGATAGTTTTCATGCAACACGTGAACGAAATCGTTGTCATTATTCCCACGTACAACGAGCGGGAAAACATTGAGGTCGTGATCAAGAGCATCATGCGTGTTATGCCGGACGTCCCTGTTCTGGTGGTTGACGACAGTTCTCCCGACGGGACCGCAGACGCGGTGCGGTCGCTGCAAAAAACATTCGCCTCGCTTTCGCTCCTGGTGCGGAAGCATAAGGAGGGTTTGGGAAAGGCGTATGGTGAAGCGTTCGAAAAAGTTCTCGCCGACCCCGCGGTAAAAAAGATCGTCACCATGGACGCTGACCTTTCGCATGACCCCGCGCATTTGCCGGCGCTGTTGGCCGCAAGCGCGGAACATGATGTTGTGGTGGGGTCGCGGTATGTGCGTGGCGGTGGCGTGAGCGGGTGGGAATTATGGCGGCGCATCTTGAGCGCGGGCGGCAATTTTTATGCGCGGACGGTCACCGGCCTCCCGGTGCGGGATTGCACGACGGGGTATGGCGTTATTGATGCCGGGTTACTCAAAAAAGTTTCCTTGCGCCGCATCGACTCATCGGGGTATGCTTTTCTGATAGAACTAAAATATATGCTGTTTCGGGCGGGGGCGTCGTTTGCCGAAGTGCCGATTATTTTTAAAAACCGTGTCGGCGGCGAATCGAAGATATCGGGGCATATCATCAGTGAAGGGGTTATCGCCCCATGGAAAATGATATTTCGTCGATTTTTACGGTGATATGGTTGCACGCACACAAGAAGGTATCCATATTGAAACATACGCCGCACGCGGTATCTTGGTGCTCGCTGTTCTCATGTATTGTATCGGCGTGGGAGCGCATGATCTGCTTTCGGACGATGCGCTGAACTCGTTCCGGGCGCTGGGGTGGTTCGACTATCTGGGCGGCACCGTGCAGACGACGCCGATCCAGTGGTTCGATACGATTCCCTGGTGGGCGAACCTGTCGTTCCATGACGCTCCGCCGTTGGCATTCGGCATCCAATACCTGTTTTTCGGCGTGTTTGGCATGAGTGCGTTTGCGGCAAAACTTCCTTTTGCGCTTGCGGGGTTGGGGGTTGTTTTTGTGCTCTACCGCATCTTTCTGGAATGGCGCGGTCGCGCCCCCGCTCTTGCAGCGGCCCTTCTGGCCACGGTGTCTTCGTATGCCGTTTGGGCAAGCCAGGCGGGATATTTGGAAGGCATTGAAGTATTGTTCCTGTCGCTCGCCGGATACTTTTTCCTTCGCTACACCGCAAGCGGCGCGTGGCGCGATGCGGTGTGGTTGGGGGTTGCGGCGGGGTGCGCGCTCTCCGTAAAATATACCGCAATTTTTCTCGTACCCGCTGTTTTTTTGTACGCGCTGGTCTGGCGGCGGGACATATTTCTCCGCGGGTCGTTCTGGGCGGCTGCACTTATCGCCCTTGCGGTGCTTGCGCCGGTTCTCATATATAACGCGGAAGTGTACGCGACCCGCGGACACTTTGACGCAGCGGCATCTTCCATGGCGGGTATGCATCCGGATGATTTCAAACTTATCGCATCGCGCGGCGTGAGCACCGATTTTTCCGCAAACGCCGCAGCCATCGGGAAAACGTTATATATAGTAACCTCCATCCCGTTCCTTGCGCTATATGCGGTGAGTGTGTTGTTTTTGGGTATGAAGGTGATACGAAAAAAAGGGGATGCGCTTGAGAGGTTTCTACTTCTGGCCATTATTTTGGTATTCGTGATGTTTTTATTTATCGGCGCTGCCGAACGTTTCTTGTCCGTTATGGTGCCGTTTTTGGTTGCCGCGTTCGTTGTGTTCGCATACGACCTCTTTCTCTCTGTGAAAACAAAAGCGCCGCGCGTGGCGCTGGGCGTTGTGGGAGCGCTGCTTGTGGTGGCGGGGTTCGAGCTTTTTTACAACGTCAATACGAACATCCTTGCGCAACCGGCGGTGGCGCATGCCGCGTTTTCCTCGCCGGCGCGTCTTTCGAGCGTGGGGTTCAACGAATTACATGACTACATCGGAAAAAATATTTTCCCGGAACTCGCGGAGTTCCGGCGTCCGCATGACGCCGCGACCATGCATATGGTTGACGAAGCGGCGCTCCGCGGCGGGAACATATTATTATTTGACGAAACAATATATTGGTTCGCGTATGTGTGGTATATACAGCCCTACTCGGTGTATTACCGTCTGCCGGTGATCTCGTTCACAAACTATTTGCAGGCGATCCCGAAAGATTCCGATCCGTTGCGGGCGCTTGCGGGAACCGGCGCGAAAGGAATGTATTATGTCGCGGGTGTAAGCGATCGCGTCGTTGACCCGGTGAAGAAACGCAACGATGCGATGCGGTCGCTGGAAATTTCCTTTGCGGAGTATCTGGACACGAACGGCTACTTCATTGATACTATTTATGACCGGTCGGGGTCGGTTGCGTTCAAGGTGTATTATATTCCATTGAACGGCGAACGCCGTTGACCGCAGCGGATACTGATATGAAAAAGTATAAACGCATTTTACTCAAACTGTCCGGCGAAGTGTTCCTGGGGAGTCACGCGTATGGTATCGACCCCGCCATGGCACGCCGTATCGCCGCGCAGATCCGCACGGTCGCGCGCCGCGGCACGCAAGTTGCAATTGTTATCGGCGGCGGCAATATTTTCCGCGGGTACACCGCCGCGACCGGCGGCATGGACCGTGCCACGGCCGACTACATGGGTATGCTTGCAACCGCGATGAATGCGCTGGCGCTTGAAGATGCGCTTAAAAAAGCGGGGGCGGATGCGCGCGTGCAAAGCGCGATCGAGATGCCAAAGATCGCCGAGAGCTATGTGCGGAAACGGGCGATCCGGCATTTGGAAAAGGGACGCGTCGTTATTTTTTCCGCAGGCACCGGCAACCCGTACTTTTCGACCGATACGGCAGCGACGTTACGCGCGCTTGAGATCGGCGCGGATGTGTTGCTCAAAGCCACCAAGGTTGACGGCATTTACGAAAAGGACCCGGCGCAATACCCGCGCGCCCGCAAGTTCCCGCGCATTTCCCATCACGATGTTATCGTCAAGAAACTGAAAGTGATGGATCTGTCGGCGGTTACGCTTGCCATGGAGAATCGCCTCCCCATTTTCGTTTTTAATATGACCAAGCCCGATGCTATTGTGAGAGCGGTGCAAGGGAACAAAAGCGCCGGCTCGTTTATTATAACGTAGCTCAGACTGCATCACAGTCGGAGAAAAGATTTTCACAAGCTATTGACGTCATTTTATATGTGTGCTATATTCGTTTGGGTAAGTAAACCAACATAATTTCTGATATGTCAAAGAATGCACAACATATCCAAACGGAAAAAATAATCACGACGCTTCTTGCTGCATTACCGTCCCGCCAACGGGATGTTTTGTCGCGGCGGTTCGGTCTGAAAGACGGGAAACGCCGGACCCTCGAAGAGATCGGCGAGGGCTATCATATTACGCGCGAACGCGTCCGCCAGATAGAGAATGATGCCAAAGCGGCGGTTTTAAAATCACATCTTATCAAGGCGCTCGATCCGTTCTTTGATGCGCTGGTTGAGCACTTTGACCGTCACGGCGGCATGCGCGCCGAGCATGTATTATTTGACCGCGATGCACCGTTGTTTTTTCCCGGCACCGCCGAAAAGATCGCCCGGGCGTATCTTCACCTTTTGGTAACGATCCATGAAGCGTTCGAAAAACATCCGGAAACCGATGAATTTCACACCCTGTGGGCGGTGAAGCATGCAAAGCCGGACCAGGTAAAAAAATCGCTTACGGAACTCGTCAAAAAGCTTGACGAAACAAAAGAACTCGTGGGAAAGGAGAAGTTGTTTATGCTGCTTCGAGAGTACATGGACGGAGAGCTGAGCACCGAAGCGCTTGAGTCGTATCTTGCCGCATCCAAAGCCATCGGCGCGAACGTGTTCGGAGAATACGGTTTACGGCACTGGCCGGAGATCAACATTCGCGGCGTGCGCGACAAGGCGTACTTGGTGCTGAAGCGGCACACGAAGCCCATGCATTTCCGCGAGATCGTGGCGCGCATCAACGAAACGTTTATGCCGAAAAAAGCGACGCATCCGCAGACGGTCCATAATGAACTTATCAAGAGCGGAAAGTTCGTGCTGGTGGGGCGTGGCATGTATGCGTTGTCCGACTGGGGGTACGAGCCGGGCAAGGTGCTGGACGTGATGCGGCGCATTATGGCGCGCGCGGGGCATTCCATGACCAAAGACGACATCGTGGATGCGGTGTTGAAAGAGCGCAATGTGAAGCTCAATACGATCGTGCTGAACTTGCAAAACAAGGCTTACTTTGAGAAAATGAAAGATGGGAAGTTCTTGGTAAAGAGCTGACCATTACATGTCCATTACTACGCCGGATTTCGGGAGCGCGCTTACTTTTATGATGCAGTGGGGATGGATGGTGCTGCCATTCATCCTTTTTTTGGCATGGCGCCAGCTGTGGCTGTATTTTGTGCGGAAACGATATGCGGATTCCGTTGAATGGATAACGCTCGAATTGAAAATTCCCAGCGTCGTGGAGCGGACACCCAAAGCGATGGAGCAGGTGTTTGCAGGATTGCATGGTATACGATCATTCCAGAATTTAAAAGATACGTGGGTGGATGGCAAGCATCAGCTGCATCTTTCCATGGAGATTGCGGGCATCGGCGGCACCATTCACTTTTTTATCCGGACACCGCAGCAGTTCCGCCGCGTGATAGAGTCGCAGATCTACTCGCAATACAAAGACGCGGAAATAGCGGAGGTTGAGGATTATTTTTCCCGCATCCCCCACGGTGTTCCCGACGAGCGGTATGACCTGTGGGGTACCGAGCTTGTTTTTACGAAAGACGACGCGTATCCCATCCGCACATATCGCTTTTTTGAGGAGCCGGCAACGGAAAAGAAATATCTTGATCCGCTGGCAGCACTCATGGAACTGTTGGGAGAGCTTCGGGAAGGAGAGCAGGTTATTGTACAGTATCTCATGAAGCCGACGGGGGATGAGTGGCAACATGAAGGGCAGCGGCTCGTTGACAAACTGATCGGAAAAAAATCTGCGCGCAACGGCGGCAACAATATCATGGAACAAGTGTACCAGTTCTTTTACGATATGGTCGCCGCACTGTTTTTGGGGGTTGCGGCCAAGGGAAGTCCTGAAGAAAAAAAAGAAGAAAAAACGCCGGAGACGCTGATGCAGCATCTGTCGCCCGGCATGAAAGATGTTGTTGCGGCGCTTGAAGAAAGTATTTCAAAGCACGGCTTTGCGGCGGGCATCAGGATCCTGTACATTGCGCGGACGGAAGAGTTTGCAAAACCCAATGTGATCGCGGTCCTGGGCGCGTTCAAGCAGTTCTCAACCTATAACCTGAACGGGTTCAAGCCGAACAAGAAGGTGACTCCCTCCATCGACTATCTGTTTGTCAAAACGCGCGAGTATCTGCGCAAGCGTTGGTTGCTTGATGGCGCGCGCAAACGCGTGTTCGTCCGTAATCCGGTTATTTTAAATACCGAAGAGCTGGCGACGGTGTATCACGTGCCGTCGGTCGTTTTGGAAGTGCCGATGCTTCCCAAGATCATGGCAAAAAAGGCAGAGCCGCCGGCGGGACTGCCGACTATATAGAACATGATCATTCCTTTTGCACAAACAAATTTTCGGAATAAAAGCCAGGTGTTCGGCATCAAGCCCGACGACCGCCGCCGGCATATGTATATTATCGGTAAGACCGGTACGGGCAAAACGACGCTCCTGCGCAACATGATGGTTTCGGATGTTCTGGCGGGCAACGGCGTAGGTATTCTCGATCCGCACGGCGAATTTGCCGAGGCGATCCTGGATTATATTCCCGAGCACCGGCAGGATGATGTCATTTATTTCAATCCCGCCGATCTTGATTTCCCCATCGCGTTCAATGCGGTGGAAAAAGTGAGCACGCGGGAGCGGCATCTTATATCATCGGGGCTTATCGCTGTTTTCAAAAAGATATGGGCCGATTCATGGGGGCCGCGGCTGGAGTATGTGCTGCGCAACGCCATTTTGGCGCTCCTTGAACAGGAAGACAGCACGCTGCTTGGTGTGATGCGTATTTTGTCCGACAAAGAGTATCGAAAAAAGGTGGTCGCCAATGTGACCGACCCGGTCGTGCGGCAGTTCTGGGTGGACGAGTTCGGAAAATACTCATCGCAGTTTGCGGTGGAAGCGGTGGCGCCTATCCAAAATAAGGTAGGCCAGTTTCTGACCAACCCCATGATGCGCAACATTGTCGGCCAGCAAAAGTCCAGCATCAATATGCGCGCTATTATGGACGGGAAGAAGATCCTTGTCATGAACCTTGCGAAAGGAAAGCTCGGCGAAGACTCTTCGGCGCTCATGGGCGCCATGCTCATCACGAAGATCCAGCAGGCGGCGATGTCGCGCGCGGACATTCCCAATGAAGAGGACCGCCAGGATTTTTTTCTGTACATCGACGAATTCCAAAATTTTGCCACCGAATCGTTCGCCGGGATCCTATCGGAGGCGCGCAAGTACCGTCTGAATTTGATGCTGGCACATCAGTACATTGCGCAGCTCGATGAGACAGTGCGTGATTCGGTATTTGGTAATGCCGGTACGCTCGTTGCGTTCCGCATCGGGGCGGATGATGCCGAATTTCTGGAAAAAGAATTTTCTCCCGAGGTGACCGCGCTTGACTTGGTGAATCTCCCGAACCACAAGATCTATTTAAAGCTCATGATCGACGGCGTCGCATCGCGCGCGTTCTCGGCCGATACGCTTCCGCCGATCATACAGCCGGCTCACAGCTTCAAGAATGCACTCGTTGCCGCGTCGCGCGCGCGGTATGGAACCAAGCGCGAACTGGTGGAGAGCACCATCATGGAATGGAGCGCGCCGGTGGAGCAATTTGTTTCCCCGCGCACGGCGGGAGTTGCCGGAATTGCAGGGGCAGTATCTGTCGCAAGCGCTGCGGCGTCCGTTAAACCCGACGTGGAGCTTCACGATGCGGTGTGCGATTCCTGCGGCACGCCGATACAGGTTCCTTTTGTGCCTGATCCGAAGCGCAGCGTATTTTGCAAGAATTGTCTGGGGAAGCAGCGGACGACAAGGGAAAAAAAATATCCCGCGCCGGAGGTTGCTTCCGTGGAACACACGCCACCCGTATCGCTTGCGGATGCGGTCAAAACCGGCCCGCAAAGGTTCCAGCCGCACAACAACAGCGCGCATATTCCGAAAAAAGACCGCAAGGAACCGGACCTTACGAGTCTCCGCAAGATATTGAACGACTCGCTCAAAAACACACACCCCGCTGCGGCACCGCAGGAAGCGCGCGAGAAAAAAGAAGGCGATATTCACGCCGAGGACATTGCAAAGTTCTGACGGCCGTGGTATCTTTGCCCCCATGGCATTTGCATACAACGAATTAAGGCCGGGAATGTTCGTCATTCTGGATGGCGAGCCGTGGGAGGTGAAGGAAGCGGAATTCTTGCGCATGCAGCAGCGCAAGCCCGTGATGCGCACCACGCTCAAACACTGCGCGACCGGCAAAGCGCGCGAACATACATTTCATCAGAGCGATACGATTCCGGAAGCGGAGCTTGAAAAAATGCCGGCGCAGTTCATTTACGAAAGCCGCGGCGCATATTGGTTCCATGAAAAGGGAAATCCGGGGAACCGTTTTTCGTTTTCAAAGGATGATATCGCGGACATTGTCTTGTATGTGAGGAAAGACCTCGAAGCAACCGCGCTGACCTTTGAAGGAAGGATCTTAAGCATCGTGCTTCCCATCAAAGTTGAGTACGAAGTGACGGAAGCGCCGCCGGCAATCCGCGGCGATACGGCGCAGGGTGGCACCAAGCAGGTTGTCATTGCATCGGGCGCGAATGTCGCAACGCCGCTTTTTATCGGAACGGGTGACATCATCGTGGTGAACACACAAACCGGCCAATATGTGGAGCGCATCAAAAAGGCGGCATAATCCTGCGCTCTCTTTCGCGCTGTGTGCACTGTTTTTTTTGCTGCCTGTTTTTTCGTTTGGCGCAGGTGGTGTCATCATTACCGAGATCTCCTACGACCTGGCGGGAGCGGATGATACGCATGAATGGGTTGAGCTATACAATACGACACCCGGCGTCGTTGATCTGACCGGCTGGCGGTTCAATGACGGCACAAACCATCTGTTGAACGTACCGCCCGAAAAGGGAGGGCAAGGGTCGCTCGTGGTACCTGCGGGCGGCATTGCTCTACTTACTGATGACGCCGCTCAATTTCTTTTGGATCATCCGGGATTTTCCGGCACGGTTATTGATACGGTGATGAGTCTGAACAATACGCACGACACCCTGACGCTTCTTGACGAAAGCGGCGCTCTTGTCGAGACGGTGACGTATCAAAAGGAGTGGGGTGCCGCCGGAAATGGCCGGACGCTTGAAAAGACAAACAATGATTGGAGAGAGAGTGATGTGGCCGGCGGTACACCGGGCATCAATAGCATTCCTGTCGAACCGTCGCCCGTACTTTCACCGCCTCCTCCTGCTCCTCCCAAAGAGAGTCCGCAGAATTCTCCATCGTCACCCGCACAACCCGTTGAATCTTCAAATCCTCCTCCCGCAGAGCCCTCGACCACCCAAGAGCAGACGACTTTGCAAATATCTCCGCTTTCACAGGCGCCCGAAGTCTCCGCCGTGCCGGTTGTTTCAGATCCTAACCCCACCGTTTCTGCACCTGTACTTTTTCAAGCGCTTGCAGGAAGCGTTTCTCAACCGGCGGCACCGCACGTGGATACGGTAGTTGTTGCGCAAGCGCAGGAGCCGCCCGTTGCGGCAGCAGGAGAAAGTCCGAAGGAGAACGAGATAGACCGCAATGCAGTTCCTATGCAAACTGCGGTTGTACAAAACGCGTTTCGGTGGAACATATATCTTCTTGTGCTTGGTGTGGCTGTTGCGTTGTTTGCGGGCGTAAAATATTTTCAGCTCAAAAGCAGACGGCCTGCTGAAAAGGATTAAGCTCCCATAGGATGAGTATTTGGCATCACCGGCGGATTCATATGGTTGGGGTGAAGGGCGCCGGCATGGCGGCGCTTGCCGAGGTTCTTGCGGCAAACGGTTTTTTGGTGAGCGGGTCGGATGTCGCGGAAGATTTTTTTACCGCGCCGGTTTTGGCGCGTTTGGGTATCGTGCCGTGTCCGTTCGATGAAAAGAATATCGCCGGCGTGGAGGCGGTCATTCATTCCAACGCGTACAATAACACCAATCCGGAGCTCCACGCCGCGCGGGAGCGCGGCATGCCGGTATTTTCGTACCCCGAGGTCGTTGCAGAACTATTCAATGCATGCCGCGGCATCGCGGTTGCAGGGAGTCACGGGAAAACGACCACAACAGCGATGCTCGCACATATTTTAAAAACAGCGGGAAGTAATACGACGGCAATCGTCGGGTCGCTGGTCGCCAACTGGAGCGCCGGAGCGCTTGCGGGAGATTTACACGCGAACGACGCATCATTCGTGCTCGAGGCCGACGAATACAAGGACGCATTTCTCAACTATAAGCCGTATGCCGCTTGTATCACAAACATTGATTACGATCATCCCGATTACTTCAGGGATCCGCGGCAATACATTGCCGCATTTGAGCGGTTCGTCGCGGGTATATCGAATGATGGTTTTGTTGTGGTTGATGCAAGTGACGAATCGGCATATGCCGTTGCACGCTCATCGGGAAAGCGCATGGTTGTTTCCGCTGCTCATTCTTTGCATATTCCGCTCGCGGTTCCGGGCGCGCACAACGCGCACAACGCGGCGCTTGCGTATACGGCGGCACGCGAGCTGGGTGTTTCGAACGAGACCGCCCGCGTGGCGCTTGCCGATTTCCACGGGACCGAGCGGCGCATGGAATATATCGGCGAGCGAAACGGCGTCTCGGTGTTTGACGATTATGCGCACCACCCGTCGGAGATCCGCGCGTCCCTTGCCGCATTCTGCGCGCAGTATCCCGAAAAAAATATTCTGGTGGTGTTTCAGCCGCACACCTACTCGCGTACGGCCGTTTTGTTTGACGATTTTTCCGCAGCGTTTGCCGGTGCGCACGAGGTGGTGCTTGCCGACGTGTATGCGTCGCGCCGCGAGCGCAAAGAAGACCATCCCGGCGTTGATATGGAACGCATGGCAGAATGCATTATGGACAGGGGAATACCCGCTGTTTTTATCAAGGAGCACGACCGTATCGTGCCATATCTGAAAGAGCGCCTCGTTCCCGGTGCGATTGTTGTCACTATGGGTGCGGGGGATATTTGGCGTATCGGGCGCATATTGATACAATAACTTCACAATGCGGTCTCCACGGACAAACCTTATGCGAGATGCCGGGATCATCGCGATGAGCGTTGTGATCGCGATTATGCTTGTAAAAACAGGCGTATTGAAAGATGTTCTTATTACGAATGCGCACGAATGGAGGTTTTTAAGCAGCGTGTTGGCAGGCATGTTCTTTGTTTCCGTATTTACGGCCGCGCCCGCGGCGGTGGTGCTGGTTGCAATAGCCCAGGCCGTACCGGTGTGGGAAGTTGCGTTGTTTGGTGCGGTCGGAGCGTTCATCTATGATATGGAT
>ERZ1292623.3544-Hain-H51-01um-R1-3544-length-13279-cov-18_pt1 | contig 13279 bp, 18 predicted proteins | sample MGYA00564398_ERZ1292623 | MGnify/ENA primary metagenome ERZ1292623 (study PRJEB36523, sample SAMEA6512633) | groundwater metagenome | collected 2019-01-07 | study: AquaDiva: Metagenomics assemblies of 32 groundwater samples
GCTTGCTGCCCGTGGTGCGATATGGGCGTCTGCCGGGTGAACCGAGGATGCCGGGTCGACGTCGAGTTCGACCACGAGACCGGAAAGATCATGATGCCAAGAAAGCATTACGAGAAATACCATCCAGAAGTGTTTCGCAAGCCTGAAAAACCGGTCGGTCCTGATTCTAGGATCGCCTAACGTGGGGGAGGGTTGATGATGGCTGAGCGATCCGTGAAGACGGGCTGGAAGAAGCCGGGCACGGTCTCCGAGGACGCGGGGGCGCTCCGCGCCTTCGGCGTCGACCGCGTCCCAGGGGCGCGGCTCTCGATGACCGACCCGGCGGTGTCCCAGGCCCAGCAGGCGCTCGCGGGGGCCGACCTACGGCGCCGGCGCGCGGGGAAGAAGACGCGCACCGGGATGACCGAGGCGCAGCTTGAGGAGTTCGCCCGCACCACAAGAAAGGGCCTGCCAAAACGGGCGCGCCGTGGCTAAGCCCTACTGGGACGGCGACCAGTTCACCCCCCTGGAGCGCCCCGCCGACCGGCGGGAGCTGGAGGAGCGCCTCGAGGGGCTGGAGATCGTGAAGTTCGTGGAGAGGGGCGTCCACCCGACCGGCGGCTACCAATTCGGGCTGGAGTTCTCCGACCGGGTGCGGCTCCTCGTGACCGCTGTCCGCGACGAGCAGGCCCACGCCCGGTTCAACGCCCGCATCAAGCTCGACTTCATCGAGCCCCTCGTCTGGCGGCCCACCTCCCGTCGCCTCCGCCGCCAACGCGCGCTGGACGATCTTCCCCCCGGCCAGCGCTTCGATAGCCTGGCCCGGGGGCTCCTCGGCAACATGCTGGTCGGGATCCGGACCTTCCCCGCTCCCCACAAGTACGGCGGGGAGCGGCAGTTGTGGGAGTTCCGCGACGGGGCTCTGTTAGGGCTCGGCGCGGTCCGGGTCGACCCGCCCAGGCTCCTGCGGCCCGACAAGCCGCTGCTCACGGCGGATTTCCTGTTCGATTTCCAGCCGCCAGCACCGAAGCCCACGATCGTGGTCCCTGGGTCGCCGAATTGAGGCGTGTCCTGTGAAAATCGCTATCTTTGGGGGATCGGGCAGCTTGGGCTCCGCGCTGATCCGTCGCCTTCTCGCTGACCGGCTGGCTGAAAAGATCGTGATTTTCAGTCGGGACGAGCATCGGCAGGACCGCCTCGCCGAGGCCCTCGGCCACCCGCCGGAGGCCAAATGGATGCTCGGCGACGTGCGCGACCGCGACCGGGTGGACGAGGCCCTGGCGCGGGTGGATACGGTGGTTCACGCTGCGGCGATTAAACATGTGGACCTAGTCGGAAGCAACCCGGAGGAGATATTCAAGACGAATTTTACTGGCACCCTTCATGTCGTGAACTGCGCCGTGAAGCGCAATGTGCGCCGTGTGTTAGTCATTTCGAGTGACAAGGCTTGCGGCCAGACGGCCTACGGACTGTCGAAGGCGGCGGCGGAGGCGCAAACAATCTGGGCCAACACGCTCGGCCAGCCCCAGGGGAAATACGCCTGCGTCCGCTGGGGCAACGTGTTAGGCTCCCGCGGCTCCGTGGTGCCGCTCTGGCGGCGCCAACGGGATCGGGGCGAGCCGCTCACCCTGACCGACGAGCAGATGACCCGGTTCTGGATCACGATGGATGAGGCGGTCGGGTTCACGCTGCGGGCCTTGGAGACCATGCGCGGCGGCGAGATCATGGTCCCTCCAACCGCCTCGATGCGGCTGGTCGATCTTGCGGAGGCCCTTGCGCCCGGTCACCCGATCAAGGTGACCGGGATGCGGCCTGGCGGGGAGCGGCTGCACGAGACGCTCATCACCGAGGACGAGGTTGGCCGCACGGTGGTCGTGCCGGGGTTGGGCTACGTGATCGAACCCGCCTTGTCTGGGTGGCCGCGCTCGCCATGGGCGGGCACGCCGTGGGGCGGGGGCGCATATCGGAGCGACACGAATCCCGACTGGTGGACTGTGAACGCGATGCGCACCGCGCTCAAGGATGTCTGTGGAGACGCACTATGACAATGGACGGATTGGTGGGTGTTTTGCGTAGCTTAGATGTCGTGGCTCGACATCTTGTGCCGCTCGTCATTTACGCGCTCGGATTTGCGGTGGCGGCTGCTGGAATCTGCGCCATCGTGATGATAATTGGAGCGCTTTGGGTGATCGGTCGTCACGATCTCGCCCAATACCGACGGGAGCGCGGCAAGTGAGCCGTATCTTCCTGGTCGCCGAGGCAGGCTCGTCCCATGACGGCTCGCCGCTCCTCGCCCTCCGGTTGATCGAGGTCGCCAAGGGTGCTGGGGCCGACGCGGTGAAATTCCAATTTTACTCGGACCCCGAGCGGCTCGTGGCCCGCCGACGCCTCGGCGAGGAGGCCTTGGCCATCTACCGCCGGTACCAGCTTCCGGCGGCGTGGCTCCCGACCCTCGCGGATTATGCCCGCCGCCAAGGGCTGGAATTCATGTGCTCCGCGTTCTTGCCGGAGGACATTCCGGTCGTCGCCCCGTTCGTGGATCGCTTCAAGGTCGCCAGCCTCGAATCCCAGGACATGGGGTTCATCGAGGCCCATGTGCCCTACGGGAAGCCCCTCATCATCAGCACCGGCTGCGCCGACCAGGCGGCGCTGGGCCGCCTCCAGGCCCTCCGCGCCGCCGCGCCCGCCGGGCAGATTTCGCTCCTGCATTGCATCGCCGCCTACCCGGTCCCCTACGAGGACCTGAACTTGGCGGTGATCGCCCAGGAGCACCTCGACGGCTTCTCCGACCACACGGGAGACACCTTGACCGGCGCGCTCGCGGTGATGGCCTGGGCGCGCATTGTCGAGGTGCATTTCAAATTGTTGGAAACGTCGCCGGACAACCCCGATTACCCCCATTCAATCTATGCCTTAGGGGATTACGTCGACCTAGTGCGCCGAGTCGAAGTCGCCCTCGGTAGTGGTGTGCGGACGCCTCCTCGCTCCGAAGGGCCGCTCCTCGCCCATGTCGTGAGAGGGACGCCATGAACTTCCTCGACGACAGCAAGGGCCTGAGCCTCCGCCCCTTCGAGCGGGACGATCTGGCATTACTCCGCGACTGGCGCAACCAGCCTGACATTCGCCTCCGCACCCGTGAATGGCGCCCGTTGACCCTGGAGCATCAGGAGCGGTGGTTCGGGCGGATCACCGCCCCGGAGGCCCACGATTTCATGTTCTTGATCGAGGTCGGTCGTGGTTCCGATTCGCCGAGCGGGCCGGTCGGCGTGGTCGGCTGGACCCATTGGCAATCCATCGACCGGGTGGCGGAGGTCTCGTTCTACATCGGTTGCCCCGACGCCCAGCAGAAGGGCTACGCCACACGGGCGCTCCGGCTCCTGCACGCCTGGGGGTGGGAGGGTCTCGCGCTGGAGCGGGCGTTCGCGGAGGTGTACGCGTCGAACACGGCCTCGATCCACCTGCTGACGGGGCTCGGCTACCGGTATGAGGGCTGCCTCCGGTCGCACGTGTTCCGGGCGGGACGGCGGGAGGATTCGATTCTGCTCGGGCTGCTCCGGGAGGAGTGGCGGGGGGAGGTGCCATGAGGCGTCCAGTCTGGCACGGGCCGACGCAGTGCGCGTCGTACGTCAATATGTTCGGATTCCCACGGGCGCACCGGTGTCGCAGGACAACGGGTCATCGTGGGCAACACCGATGCGACGGGATCGAGTGCGATTGGAAGTGGACGAGCGCCCGGGCCGAGGGCAACGACCCGAAGGCTGGCCACGGCGACCGGATTTGGTCACAATTTGCCCGGTTCCGCCCCGTGTGGGTGGCTGTGCGACTTGAGGCCCGGCGGCAATCTCGGAGGGCGAAGCGATGAGGATCCTCGCGTTCATTCCCGCCCGGGAGAAATCGACCCGGTTCCCTGGCAAGAACCTCGCCCCGTTCCTGGGCCAATCGCTGCTCCGCCGCGCCGTCGGGGTCGCGCTGGAGGCCAAAGCATTAGGCGTGGTGGACGCGGTGGTGGTCTCGGTGGACAACGCGGCCATGGAAAGCGAAGCGAGGGTTGCTGGAGCTCTCGCCCACTGGCGGAGCCTAGCCGTCCGGCGCGACAACGCGACCGTGGCCGACGTGCTGCGCGACTGGTTGATGAATCCCCAGGCGTCGATCGGTGGAGTGCGAGAGTTACAGCGGACCGACTGGGATGCCGTGTGCGTCCTCCTGCCGACGAGCCCGCTCCGCACGGTGGCGGACGTGGTGAAAAGCCGCTTGCTCTTCGAGGCCGGAAAGGCTGAGGTCTGCATGTCGGTGATCCGCTGGCGGCATAACCCGTGGTGGGCGCTCACGCTCGATTCCGACAGTTTCCTCACGCCGCAGTGGGTGATCGAGCCGGCGAGCCGCCCGTCGATGGCGACCCTCCGTCGGCACTGCGGGTGCGTGCTCTGGGCGTTGCCGCAGGTGGTGGTCCCCGAGGGAGACTTCTACGGGCGGCCCGTCCTGGCCTACGAGCACGACGGCTGCGTGGACGTGGACACGCCGGAGGATCTGAGCTATGCCGAGTTTCTGTGCTCGGGGAAAGGGGATCGATGAACCCGCTCCCCATCGGCTCTCGCTGGCTCGGCGACGGGCATCCCTGCTTCATCGCGTTCGAGGTGGGCCCGACGCTGACTGGCTTTGGCAGCGCGATGGAGTTGCTCACGGTCGCCAAAGCCGCCGGGGCCGACGCACTCAAAGTCCAGGTGCTCGATGCCGACCGATTGGTGGGCGATCCGGCGCTGGAGGTCGGCTGGACGGAGGCCAATGGCACCGTGTGGCACGGACCGTTGTGCGACATCCTTCGGCGGCGTGCGCTCACCGACGAGCAATGGGCCACGCTCGCCCACGCCACGCACGCCGCTGGCTTGGCGTTCATCGCCACCGTCGATTTCCGCGAGACGCTGGCCTTGGCTGTGAAGATCGGGGCCGACGCCATCAAGGTGTGCTCCGGCGACGTCAATAACGCCGAGTGGATCGCGGAGGTCGCCCGCGCCGGGCTGCCCGTCATGCTGGATACCGGCCACGCGACGCTCGGCGAGGTCGAGCGGGCCGTGGACGCCTGCCTCGCTGCTGGCAGTGACCGCGTGGTGATTCATGTAAATCCATCTGGGTATCCGGGGCGGCTCGAATCCATCAATCTGCGGCTCCTCCCGACGCTCTGGCGAGTGTTTCCCGAACTTGTGATCGGTTTCTCGGATCACAATGTGGGCCGGGACATGGACGCGATGGCGGTGGCGTTGGGGGCCGCGATGATCGAGAAAACCCTGACGCTTGATCGGGCGCAGGCGGGGCCGGAGCACATGTTCAGCCTCGAACCTTACGAGGCGGCCGGGTTCGTCCAAGCCATGCGAGAGTTGGAGGTCGCCCTGGGCCGTCCGCGCCGGGTGCTGACCGACGCCGAGCGCGTAGCCCGGCGGGCGGCGCGGCGGAGCCCGTTCACGACGCGGGCGCTCGTCGCCGGCGAGCGGGTGGGCGACGACGACATCGAGTGGCGGCGCCCGGCGGGGGGGATCGAGCCGCCCGACTGGCCGCTCCTCAAGGGGCGGCGGGTCGTCCGGGATCTGTCCGCCGGGCAGATGCTCAGGGTGGAGGATCTTGCCTGATGAACTCTGAAGAAGGACCCCAGCCAGACACGTGCCCAAAGTGCGGGGCCAAACTGGTCCCCTATGAACCCTTGATGTACCGGCATAAGCGGTTTTTCGTCTGTGGCGGCCCGGCTCCGCACGCATGGTGGTGGGACGGCCCGTCGATCTTGGGCGCCCATGATCCCTGCCGGAAGCTGACGTGGACCGGGGCGCTCCGGCGCCTGTCCCCTGACGAGAAAGAGATGTTGAGGCGGACATGACCAGGGCAACCCACGCGTGGCGTTCCGAGTGCGGGATCGGCTACACGCTTCGGCACCTGCCGAATCAAGCCGCGATCTTCGCCCGGCGGGCGTGGCTCGAACCCATCCTGGAGGGTGTTAGATTCTGGCCCTCGGCTCCGGAGCCGGCCATCCGCATCCTGGAGGTCGGGGCCGGGACGGGGATGAACCTGACCGCCCTGTCCGGCTGGCTCTGCGACCGCTGGGTGCGCCGCCCGCAGCTCCAACAGCGCCTCACGGCCGTCGGCACCGACTTGACCCATGCGGCGACGATGGTGATGCGGGAGGAGGCGAAGGGATGCCCGACCCTTGAGGTCGTGGAGGCCGACGGCTTAGCCTTGCCGTTTCCTGCTTGCGCCTTCGATCTCGTGCTCTCCTGCGGGTTCCTGATCCACGTGCCGCCGGACTCGATCCAGGCCGCCACGGACGAGCTTCGCCGCGTCTGCCGGTCGCACTTGCTTGTCTGCGAATACTTCGCCCCTGGCGAGGAGGAGATTCGATGGCGCGGGGAGCCGGGGCTCCTCTGGCGGCGGGATTACGGGAGCTACTTTTTCCCCGCGATGCGGTTCGTCGCGTCCGGGTTCCTCTGGAAGCCGGTGACGGCGGCGGACAACCTGACATGGTGGCTGTTCCGTGTTAGGTGAACTGGTTCGGCACCAAGCACGGCTTCATGGCATCGCGCTAGTCTGTCCTGTGGATTGCACGCCGCTGAGTGCACAGCGTTATGCCAAGGTCGTCCAGTGCCCGACGTGCCGCCGTGTGTTTTTTGAACATGGCGCGGTATGGGACTTCCGCGTCCCTGACGCGCTCAGTGACGCCGAGGACGCTGTCCATGCCGAGCGCGGTACCGAAACCTGGCGGCGATTCGCCCTAGAGAAGGCGGAGCGCATTCGGGACTTTGAGCGCCGCTGGCTCCCAGAAGTCACGGCTCCCTCGACTGGGCCGATGTGCTTCCTTGAGCTGGGGGGAGGGCTGTGCTACGTCAGTGCGCTCGTGAAGCTGGCGCTGCCGAACGCGGTCATCGTTGCCACGGACGTGTCGCTGCGCTACCTGCAAAATCACGCGGTCCCTGTGGCCTCCTTCATGGGCACATGGCCGACCCTCTGGGCGGCGGCGGACGCTAGACGGCTTCCGTTTGATGACGGCCAGTTCAACCGCGTATGGTCAGCCATGCTCCTTTACCGGCTGCCCGATCCCGAGCGGGCCGTCTCGGAGATCCGCCGGATCCTCGCGCCCGGCGGGCGATGGATCGGCCTCGAGCCCGCCGCGCCGTGGTGCCCCCCGTGGTCCGTCTGGGAGGCCCGGCGGATGGCCGCGCTGAACCAGGCGCGGGGCACCGCCGAGACGCCGAGGACGATGGGGTGGTGGCGGCGCTTCGCGCGGGCCGAGGCTCTACGCTTCCGCGTCCCGCCGGCGAGCCGGATTCGCTGGATGCCGATCCGCTGGGCACTCAACGCGGTATGGCCCCTTCATGTCTGGCTTGAACTAGAGAAACGGGATTCCCCGTGAAAAAAATCCCGTCAGTGTTAGAACGAGACTGGCAAGGCGACCGGTCCCGGGTGGTCGCCGAACTGAATCCCGACTGCGAATGGGTAATGAGGGGTGAGGGAGTCGCGACCCGCCAGTGGGATGGCACGGCGGTCCGGGTGCGAGGGGGGCGGCTTTTCGCCCGCGCCGACGCCAAACGCGGGGAAACGCCCCCGCCCGGCTTCGAGCCGTGCGAGGACGCCCCTGACCCGCATACTGGGCATTGGCCGGGCTGGCGACCCGCGCACACTGGCCCAGAGGATCAGTGGCTCCAGGAGGCGTTTGAGGCGAGCGGTGGCGAGACCCTTTGCGACGGCACCTACGAGGCGATTGGCCCCCGCATCGGCGGGAACCCCGAGTGCGTGGATCCTCATCGACTCGTTCGCCACGGGGCCGATGTGTTGCGGTTCGACTGGGCGGCGAAATGGGCAGGAGATTTATACCGCAACCTTATCTCCTATCTCTGGCTTGCCCGGATCGAGGGCATCGTGTGGCACCATCCCGACGGGCGGATGGCCAAGATCAAGCGGCGGGATTTTGGGATTCCGTGGCCGCTTCCAAAGGATGACCAGTGAGACTCGGCGTCCATCTTTCCCGGTTGAGCCAGCTGCCGCTCTTCGAGGGCGCGATCCGCATCGCGCGACGGAGGGGGCATCGGGTGTGGCTTTTGCTCGACACGCATCTCGCTGGCGGCCCGAAGGCCGACCAAGTACCCTCCTCGGCGCAGATTCCTGCCCGCTTTGCCGCGTGGGCGGAATTCGTGTCCGTGACGCCCGATGGCTTGGCCGGGCTGATATCGGGGCTGCGCGTGGACTGGGTTCTGACGGGTTACGCGCCGCACCTTGCGGGGTGGCGACCTTCGCGGCCGACCCGGCTCGGCTTCTTGCAGGGTGCCGTGACGGACCTGACGGGCCTCGACGATCCAGGGCGGTGGGACCGGGTGTACGCCTGGAGCGAGCACTGGCGGACGATCTGGCATCAGTGGACGTATCGGGACGACGAGCATGTGAGGGCGATGAATCGGGCATTCCGGCCCGTCGGCTACCCGCTCGGCGATCACCTCAGGTGGACAGACCCGGAGGAGGTGAGAGCCACCTTCGGGCTCGGCGGCAAACCCGTCGTCGTCCTGGCTCCCTTCCCGTTCCACGCCAACACGCGGAGCCTCTGGGCGGACTGCGTGTGGGGGTGGCCATGGCCGTGGATTGCGACCGACCGGCGGTTCGTCAACGCCGTGCGGGATTTCTGCGACCGGGCGGGGGCGTCCCTGGTCGTCAAGGCGAGGGCGAAGGTGATCACGAGGGCCTATGTGCGGGAGACGGCTGATCGGATCGTAGAGGATCAGCCCGGTGAGCCCACCATGCTTCGGCTCCTCACCGCAAGCCGTCTGCTCCTCCATGCCTGCTCGACCTCGGCGATGGAGGCGGCGGCGGCGGGCACCTGGGCCTACTGCCTCAGCCCGTCGGCCCGGCAGTGGCCCGCCTACGCTGGCCGACGGCGGATGCCCGGCCTCGACCCCGACCCCGAGATGGGTCCAAGCCTGTATCACTGGCCCGTGTTGAGCCTGTCGTGTGATCCTCGGCAGATGATTCTGTTGCTCAAACACAGCGACTTACCCATCCCGCCATCCGAAGTGAGCCGCACCGAGTATGCCGCCGCGTTCCTTGGCGGCCTGCCGTTCCGCGCCGGGGCGCGGATCATGGACGATCTGGAAACAGGAGGATGACCATGAACATTGGGCAGGAACAGGAAGAATACGAAGTCGAGATCGTGGAACCGATCCCGGGAATCGAAAAGCAGCCCGCCCGGGCGCCGTCGCCGCCCGCACCGGTTGAATCGCCGGAGCCGGTCGCGCCATGAAGCTCGTTGCCGGTCCGCTCATCGGGTATCGCGGGTGGGAAATTGACAAAGATCATGTGCTTCGATCCCTGAACGACAAACGCGTGTGGATTCCTCGGATGGCGACGGAGGCTAAGTGTGATCAGCCTCATCCGGTGCCCGCGCGTGAATGTATGTGCGGGTGGTATGCCTACCGGGAGGCCGCCAATGCCGAAGGCGCATTGCGCGGCGAGGTTGCCCTCTGGGGTCGCGTGGTTGCGCATGAACGCGGCTGGCGCAGTCAGTTCGCCTATCCGTTGTCGTTGTGGGCAGACCCGGGACTTGAGGCCTCTGTTCTGTACGGAGCGTCGCGAGTGTACGGATGTCGAGTCGGCATCCGGCCCATGGATAAATACCACCGTGGCGACGACGCACGGCGGCAGTCGGCTCAAGATAAGCTTCGGCTGCATCTAGCCCTTGAGCAAGAATTCGGGCCCTCGGTTCACCGTGTGAACTGGTCCGGGTGTTCACGTACGGTGCTTCCCTTCCGCCTGTTTAATGTCCGGACATTGTCTTTCACGGCTTGTGACGCGTTTATGTGCTGCCTGTTGCAAGATGCGACCCTCCAGCGAATCGCTGAGCTAAAGCACCGCGGATTGTCTCTTTATGTAGGAACGTACGGATATTCGGACATAAATCCCCAATTGCACGGCTTGTTTTTAATGACGCTAGATCGGTGTATCAGCGTTACTAGCCCGTGGCCATGTACGCGACGGTCGCCGTAGACTTCCGGGGCCTCGCCAAAGTACGCTACCTGTGGGCGCAGTGGCGACATACCCGCGCCAAGGCGACGAAAAATCCAGCGTTTCGGATCGGGCCCGCCATCGAACTGATGAAATGGAGTTGCCCATGGCTCGGGCCTGGGTCGCGGGTCTTGGACGTGGGACCAAGAAATCTGTTCGAGGTGGAACTGCTTGAGGCGGCGGGATGGACCGTCGAGGCGCTCGACCTTTTCCCCACCTCCCCGCGCATCCGGCGAGGGGACATGCACCGCCTGCCGTACGCGGCGGACTCGTTCGAGGCGGCGTTTTGCTCCCACGTTCTCGAACACGCCTTCGACCTCCGGGCGGCCTGCCGGGAGATCACCCGTGTGCTCGTCCCTGAGGGCGTCGTCTGGATCGCCGGCCCGCGCGGGTTCACGCCCACTGCCCACGACCGCTGGCCGCTGGAGTCCCCAGAGATGTTCTTGGAGGCGTTCCGAGAGGCGAAGCCGGAACTCCTCTGGCACGAGACGAAACCAGGGGAGCTCCGGGCCCTGATGCGGCTCTGGAAAGAACCGGCCCAGCGTGTGGCCGTGATTCTGCTTCCCGGTGCGCTCCATATCCGCGCCTGGGTGGGCAGCGGGCTGGTCGGGATGCTCCGGGATCGAGGTTGGCGGCCCCATCTTCTCGTGCCCCGGCGACTGCTCACCGGGATCGCGGCGCTCACAGACGGCATTAGCTCCGAGGCCATGGAGCCCTACGCCGGAGGCCGATTTCGGCGCTGGCTCCGCCGAGGCCCGCTTCGGACGGCCTCCTATGTGGCCCGAGCCCGGGCGGGGAGCTGGACCTACCGGCACAAACTCAGCCGCCGGTGGGAGACGGGGAGGCCCAGATCGGTCTGGGCGTGGGCCGACGTCGCCTTCTGGCGCGTCCTTGGCCTGCTGGCCGACCCGGAACACGTCGCGGCGTGGATTGAGCGTTCCTGGCGGCCCTCCAAGGCCGCACGCAGGCTCCTGGAGGCGCTGCGCCCCGCCGTCGTGGTCGCCTCCACCACGATCCACGAAGGCCTCGAGATGGACCTGTTCAAATCCGCCCGCCGGGCGGGGATTCCCACGGTGGCAGAGGTCGCCGGGATCGATACCTTAGTCTCGAAGGGGGCCTTCCTGGTCACGCCCGACCGGCTACTAGTCTGGGGGGGGCAGTCGGCGGGGGATGCCGTCGCCGATCACGGCTTCTCGCCTCACCAGGTTACGGTGACCGGCCCGCCCCACGCGGACCTGATGCCCCTCCAGCGCACCCGACGCCCGTCGCGGCTCATCTTCGTCCAAGGCACCACGCTCACCTACTGGCGGGAGGAGAGCGCCATCGTCGGACAGCTCGCCGCGTGGATTCACGACGGCACACTCGACGCCTCGGTGTGGTATCGCCCCCACGCCCGCCGCCCCTGCGGCCAAGTTGAAGCGCCTCCCGGCGTCGTGATCCTCGATCCCGGTTGGCTCCGCCAAGCCGACCGGGGGGGCGGGTTCCCGATCAATCCAGAGGCGTTGCACGATTTCTGGCGCGTCCTCGCGGGAGCCGCCTGCGTCGTGACGGCGTGGTCCACGGTGATCGTCGAGGCCGCCCTCCTGGGCATCCCGTCCGTGGTGGTTGGGTATGGGGAGGGCGTCCCCGCCTTTGGCCGGTGGGCGCATCTGGAACCCGTGCTACGATGGCCGGGGGTATTCGTGGCGGAGTCGCCCCGCGACCTTCGGCGGCTCGTGAGCTGGGCGCTGGATGGCACATTCAACGACATGGCAAACGACCTCCGGCGGGAAGCCGACCACGTGGCGAGGGCGCTTGATCGGGGAGCGCGGGGGCGGGTCGTGGCGGCGCTGGACGTGATAGCGGAGGAGGCGCGATGCGGCACATCATCCCAGTGAGCCGAGACACGGCCTCCGACATCTTCTGCCGCTATCGGGCACTGCCCGGAAGCGACGAATGCGCCACCGAATTCGCCATCGCGGCGCTGATGCGCTGGGTGTCGGTCATTCGCCCAAAGAAAGTGCTCGAACTCGGGGTCGGGATCGGCACCCTTTCCACCGCGATCCTCCTCGCCGGGCCGCCGCAGGTGCTCGCCGTCGTGGAGCGCGAGGCATGGTGCCGGGAGGAATGGAACCGGAACGTCCCGGTGGACGGGACCTGGACCACGGTGGACGGGACCAAGACCACGCTCTTCCGCTTGGCCGACTGGCCCGCCAAGCCCTTCCCGGCCGACCTCCTCGTGGTGGACGACTGGCTCCCGGTGCGTTATTCGCTTGTCGAGCCCTGCGTCGGGCGGCGGGCGCTGGTGTTCCTCGAAGGGAACCGCGTGATCGAGCGGGCGATCATCCGCGAGGGCCTCCGCACGGCGGGGCGCCGAGTCGCCATCCTGAACCGGCGGCCTTGGAATCGATCCAAAGGCTTCTGGCTTATGCAGGCAGACGCCACGATCTGGGAACGGGGCCGCTGGGCGCTGTGGACCCTTGCCGGGCGTCTGCTCGATCTCGTCGTCTGCCCCCTCCTCGGCGTCCGGCCCGGATGGCGCAGGCGCGACACAGACCCGCGGGCATGATCCCCAAACAGAAAGGAGTCCGATCATGGACGACCCGATCCAAGTGACCATCCGCACCGCCGCGACCGGCCATGAGACGGTCGCGCTTGATCTCGACGACCTGCCCGCCTTCGCCGACTGGACACTCGCCGAGGGCAAACTCGTCGTCGCCGAGTCCGGTGACGAGTCGCTCGTCGTCCGCGTGGGCCAGCAGATCCTCGATTTCTTCCGGGGCCGCCGGGCCCGAGCGGAGGCCGAAGGCCGCCAGAAGCCCAAGGAGGAGGTTACGGTCCTGAACCAGATGGCGGGGGGGCAGGACGAAGCCCCCGACCTTGATGGGGCGGCGGAGATCGCCGCCGTCCTGTCCGCCGCCTCCGCCGCCCGGCGCGGCGGTTTTGTAGGTGTTGAAGAACATAGCGCCCCAGTCTCGATGTCCACACAGCAGAGGCGGTACGAGCCGTTGGACGGCCACGCGGAGATGCGCGCGTGGCGGGCGCTCGTGGCGCGGGAGGGCGAGGCCGTCGTCGCCCCGCTCCTCCACGGCGGGGCCATCCCCGTGCGCTCCGCGCTCTGGCCAAACGTCGTCTACTTGGTCCGCACGGACCAGATCGCGGTCCTCCGCGAGGGCCAGCAGGTGGCTTCGATCTGCCTCCAGCTCGCCGACGGGGGGCCCGTGTGGGACGCCGTGGCCAACCGCCTCCAGCTCCTCCGCGCCGGGCCGGACGGGGAGGTGCAGGTGTGGGCGAC
>ERZ1292623.3545-Hain-H51-01um-R1-3545-length-13271-cov-24_pt1 | contig 13271 bp, 13 predicted proteins | sample MGYA00564398_ERZ1292623 | MGnify/ENA primary metagenome ERZ1292623 (study PRJEB36523, sample SAMEA6512633) | groundwater metagenome | collected 2019-01-07 | study: AquaDiva: Metagenomics assemblies of 32 groundwater samples
TCATCAATCCATTTACAAACAGATAAACTCTCACAATTTGCTCTTCCAAGATTATTTTTGTTTTCACAAGCTAAAGGGTTTAACTCTCCGTTACATAAACCACTTGCCTCAACCCCGACACCACAATCAATACTATCGCAACTTAAACCAACACCAGGAGTTCTTCTCGCTAATTGTTCACATGTAAATAACTCTCCTTTCCCCTTTTCTTCAAAAACAACATTTCTTCTCTTAGAACAATAATCATAAACAGACTGTGTCGAACATGACACCTGACAACTACTAACAATTGTCTGAACATTTACCTGCCCCCCACCATACCCAATTAAATTTTGAAATAAATTCCCCCATCCAACTGTAAATCCATAAATAACAACAACCAATACAACTAAAGCTAGAATAATCAAAACTATTGTTCCAATAGCAAGCTCTGCACCTTTTTTATTCATCTTTGCCATTTCACTTTTTTTATTATATTAATATCTACTAATCGGATAAAACCTATGGTTATTAAGCTTAACCTCTAAATTTATTAACCCCTAATTTTATTATATTATTAATTTTTATTATTTATCTATTTTAGAGTTATACTAACTTTTTAAAAGTTTTCACATTATTAATAATAACTCTTCATTTAAAAACCTTTTCAAACTGTTAAGTCAAGTATCAAACTTAACATTCTAGAACTAATAATTTCATTAATAGGTTATTAATAAAGATATAATAATAACTGCGCAAACAATCTTTAAGGCAACCGAGCGAAGCTGGGCTGAAGATGTTAAGAACTAAGGTTTACTTAATACAAACTCTTTCTCATATTTATAAATGAACGTGCCGCCATCTCCACCACCATTAACATAAACCTCTTTTAATTCTAACCTTGACCTTAAAACTAATTTATCTTCAGACAAATCTAAATTTTCTTCGTTGATGCTCTCGGCTTGTTTTAACTCACTCATAGGATATAATCCATTTTTATCTTTATATTTTTCTAATTCTTTCCTAAAATTATCAATAAAAATTTGCTTTCCATTTACATAATTAAACTCATTAACAGCTTTTTCAAAAATATCATCTAAATAAAAGTTTAATAACGATTCTTTAAGATATAGTTTATCAATTTCGCTTGAAACCACAATTGTTTTTTTTATATCTCTATTTTTAATAATAAGGTAACTTAAACTAGTTATACTTAATATTAAAGTACTTATTACTAACAATAAAATTGAAATTGAAACTGCTTTTTTGTTCATTTTTATTTTCTTTTGAAATTTTTATTAATATTATTTGATTTTTTAGTAATTAGTTGGGAGGGTTCTAAATGAGATGCTCCTACTCGCTTAACTTTAAACAAGTTATTAACCCTTTAGTTTCATTGTTTAATTTTTTTATTTATTTAGTAAACTAGATAACTTGAGTAATCAATCTTAAAAAAGTTAAGCTTTTATTCTTCTATTATCTTTAAAACCTTGATTTTTTGTAATCAACAAATGATTAATTAGTTTAATTGATATTATCAACACATTCTCTCGACACTCTAAACTTAATTTCAATGTTTTCTCCTCTATAATTTGTTTTGTGGATAATTGGTTGAGTATAATAAAAATTATTTTCTGGATTAAACTCTTCATTTGCTCTAAACCTATTCCCCATTATAATTCCCTGAGGAATTTCTAAATAATATCTGTCCTCTCTATCAATATAGCAAAACTTATCTAATTCTTTAATAATTTCTTTAATACTCTCACTTTCCTGAAACTCAAAATTAGTCTGTATAAGTTTATCCCAATCACTATCATCAAATCCATCAGATCTCATTCTATTTTTTAGCGCAACTCCTTCTTCCATTAAAGCCATTAGCCCGAACTTCTCAACAAAACTTTCTTCTTTATCATTTTTAATTTCAAAATATGGATTTAAAGAATTTTTTATTATATAAATTATTTTTTCTTCCTTACCATTTATAAAAATACTAGAACTTAAAAAATTAAGAAATTTAGAATTTAAATATAATTCAATTTTACTTTCTTCAAAGACAATATCAATATCTCTAGTTATTTTCTCCTCACCAAAAAGAAGTAAGACAAACATAAAATAAATTATCATAATAAAAACTATAACTAAAAAAGCAGCTGTCCATGTAAATAAACTGTCTTCTAATGCTTTTTTATTCCATTTTTTATTTATTCTTTTTCTATTCTCTATTTTTGATAATCGCGCATATAAACAATCTGAACTATTCTTGCTTGATTGATATTTTTTTATCATTGTTTTTATTTTTGTTTAATTTTTATTAATATCAATTAAAATTATTAAAGTTAACATATTCTCTTTTCCTAATTTTCAATTGATTACTAATTTTATTTATTTTTATCCATTAACCTTTAAATTAACATTATTACTTTAAACTTCTCCTTGCTGATTTGACGCAGCCAAAATTTTAACCCTATAATTATCAATCAGAAAATCTTTTTCAACGCATTTTGGAAACTTTTTTCCTTTTAAACCACATTCGACTACAAAACCCCTGTTTCCCTGCTCGATTTTTTTAATAATATTAGAATTATCAAAAATTTCAATTTTAAAATAAAAATCTCCATTATTAATTATTTTATCATTTAATCTAGCTTCTTTTAAAATATTAAAATCATTTTTTAGAATATCTTCGTTTAATTTTCCATTTTTAGTAATAGCTATTACTAATCTATCAGAAATAATTTTAGCCTCGTGATCTCTGATATCAACCGTATTAGAATAAAATAAATAAATTCCTATTGCTATTCCGACAGTTACAATTGCGAAACTTAAAAAAAACATCCCAATATCCGCAAATCTATAATAACCTTTTTTATTCATTTTTTCTATCTTCACATATTATTCTTTTCTGTTTTTTTATTTTTGATATTGATTACTTTTTGCATTAAGCTTTTTAATTAATAATTAACTATAATCTTTACTTGCTTGAGAGCTAGAGAGTTGAAGAGCTAAACTGTTCATTCTATTCTTATAACCATCATATTATTTCTACTTGTTATTTATTCTATTACTTCATTATTTTTTGTCTGTCTATTAACGATTTCCAAAATCAACTTCCTCTCATCCTTTTTTAAATTCCAAACCACATTAACATCATTAAAAAAATAATAATTATAACCATTTCCATCTATAAGTTTAACATTAACTTTATTCTTATCATTATCAATATTAACAAGATTTCCTAAAAAATTATTCTTTCTAGCTATTCTCTGCATCTCAAATGTATCTAGCTCAAATTCCATTCCAGGTTTTGCTTTATCTATCATTAAAGCAATTTGTTTTGCATAAATCTGTTCATAAAGTATTGACTGACTGCCAGCCCTTGTAATAGCAAAATACATAATACTGATAAAAACTATAACTAACAAAATAAAAACTAAATTTTCCAGTAAAGTATTAGTTGCTTTTTTGTTCATGTTTAATAATACATTAATCAATATTTACTAGATTTTTTATAATTAATTTAGTTTATAGTTGAAGTTAAGGCGCAATCTCAAAACTATAAACTCCTAACTCCTTTAATTTTGTTATATTATAAGGATAGATAGCAGGAGGAAAATAATCATATTTTTCATCAAAATTATACCAAAAAACAGCTCCTCCTGCAGAACCGCTAATTAGCGCAACTCCTAAAGGCGAGCCAATTCCAGTAAATAATAAACCCCCGCCAACAAGTCCGCCAACGCCCAACCCCCTTAATAATTCCCACCCCTGGCTTTTAGTTGAAATACTTGCTATTATAGCATGTCCATTTTCTTGACTTAAATCTATTTTCCATTCTTTAAAATCTGGAAGCTCTTTTCCGTCAACTAAAATTCCTTCTTCCTTGCTCTTATCTTTAATATAATTATAAACAAGCAAAAATTTTTTAGAATCTTTAACTCCAGGATATAAATAATCTAAATAACTCTTATCATTAACAGTCTTTTTCTCAAGATAACTGTAAAACTCTCCAACACCAATACTTTCAACTTGTTCTTTAGCTTCTTTATCAAATACTAATCTAATACAAATTAATCCATATTTAGTATCGTCTAATTTTAAAATATGGCTTGGAAGAAAATTTAACTGCCCCTCTCCAATCATAGAATGGCACTCAATCATTTTATCGGCAAAAACTTCTTTTATTTTTTCTTTAGCTTTTACTTTGTCTTTTCCTAAATTTATTTTATTAACAGGATTTTTCTTTGTGCTGGCTAACCCACAATCATCTCCAGACATGGTTAAACAAATTTTTTCTGTTTGGCATTTTAATGGAATAGTTTCGCTTAAATCAATAGCTTTTATTTTGGCAGTGCTTCTGTAAACAATAGATTGATGACAAGTTTCTTTATCAATAACTCCTGTATAAGGAACTAAAAAAATAAAATAAAGAATAACAACAAAGCTTATAACCAAGATAACAACTTCTATAATAAATTCTATTGAAACGTCTGCTTTTTTATTATTTGTTTTTTTGTCTTTGTTCATTTTTTATTAGATCGTAACCCCAATTATTCATTAATTATAATATTATTATTAATTAGGCTAAATTTAGGATATTTATTCACGCGCCCAAAATTTTTTAATTGTATCTTTTATTTTTCATTATCAGATCTAAATACCAATTTTTTTAATTAAATAATAAATTCCTAACAAGGCTATAATAAAAAAAATTATCCACAACAATATTTTAATAAAGTCCTCTAAGATTGCTTTTTTATCTTTCATTCTAACCCCTTTATTTTAATTATATCTCCTTCTTTAAAAATTTTTAACTCGTGGGCGGGTTTCTTTAAAATTAATATTTCATTAAACACCTCATAATTACTTTCTGTTGGTATAGCGTAGGGAAGACTACCAACATACTTTCTATAAACTTCATCTACCCTGATCTCAAAACTAAAACCCTCGCATTTCCTGGCTTTTGGATTACTACATTCTAAATCTTCACATATACATAAACAACTGACTTTTCCCCTACACTCTGCCTCTGGAAAATCAAATGGAAAAGTCATCAAAGACCAACCAATTTTAGGAGGAAAAATCTCAACTTTAGATTCTTCTTCAGTTTCTTTAACTTTATTAACAACCTCAACAATTTTTTCTAACTGAATTACTGCTTTCTCTAATTCGTTTCCTTGGGTAAAGATTCCATAAACCTTAACCACTAAATAAATTAAAAAAACTAAAATAATAACAGTTATAACTAAATTAATAATATGCTCTCCTAAAAATTTCATTCCTTTTTTATTTAGCATTTTTATTTAATTTTAATAATTTTGTGATAAAAGAGAGCAAAGTTAATTTCTACTGCCTACAGGCTCGTACTTATTGATTAATTACTCTCTATTACCTATATTAATTTTAATTAAACAGTTTTCATATTTATTAAACTAAAATCTTCCAGCATCTCTTTTTCTAACAACCCCTCTTGAAATTTGGTTGAAAATATCTATTAAACCATCTAAGTCTTTTAATACAAATTTTCCTCCACTATCTGACTCATATTTTCTTTCTGCTTCCCACTTTCCATTAACTTTTTTTCCAAAATAAACTCTTAATACAACATCATAAATATAATTTTCTTCCTCATTTCTTAACACTCTTTCTACAATTAATTTTAAACCCTCTTCAGGAGATTTTCCAGCTAACTGACTAATAAACTCTTGGTTTTTAGAGCTAAGTTTTTTAAAACTAGTATGTTGTGTAGAAGCACTTAACCACCCCTTTGCGTCCTTAGCCCACCACTCTTCTTTCTCTACAGACCACCAACTCCAACCAATAATTCCTATTTGAGTAGTACCTCTAATTACAGGTTTAACACTATAAGAAATATAAATGTTAGCATCTCTGCCTTCTATATAATAAACCATTAATTCCGGGTGTTCTAAAAAAAATTCTTTATTCCAGCTAACTATTCTATCTTTTTTTTCAAAATCTGGAAAAAGATCTTTTAATAAACCAGAAGCATTTAACTTTATAATACTAAAAATAGCAACAACTAAAACTAAAGCTAGAATTATCATAATGATTATGGTATTAAAGGTCGTGCTTTCTTCCATTTTTGTTTTTTGTTATTCTTTTAATTAATATTTAATTGTTCAGACTATAGAGCTAAAGTTTTTTTGCTTCACATTAATTTAATAATTCTTATTATCTATTTTTTAATTAATTTATTCTAATTAATAAATAATTATTAAATCGGCTAGTCGAAGGCGAGATTATAACAACAAAACTGAACTTAAACAAATCCTTAATAAAGTCTATCGCAGCTTCACCCTTCCCTGTCAAAATCATAATTATAAAAATAACTATAACTAAAACTACTACTCCTAATATCAACCAAAATAAAAATTCTAATGCTACTGCTTTTTTATTAAACAAAAGAGCAGTCGAACAATCTTCAGACTTAATTCTATCCTCTTCTTTTTTATTTGTTTGAACTATTATTTTTTTCATTTTATCTTGTTAATAACTCTTTATAGTTTGATAATTCAAAGCTAGCTTAAAGCGAGACTCATGCCATCTACTATTCGACTTCAATTTTTTTAGTATCAAAAAATTCCTCTCTGTTACCACGCACTAAAGTGTGTGATTTGTTGGAATTTTAGGATGCTCAGAAATGCTTCATCCACATCTTAAAAGATGTGGTTTTCGCATATGCATTTCTGACATAATAAATAAACCCCTAAAATCATTTAACATTTAATCTTCCCACAATCTAAACTACTGATTTTATTATTAATAAAGGTTTTATTAGTTAACTCGTTACAACTAAAATCTCCTTCTATCTTTTTATCATTTTTGTAATATTTAACAACTTTTTTCCCACAACAAAACTCATAAACAGAATTCGTATCAGCTAAAATATTACAACTAGTAATAATTTCATCAACATTAACCTCACTAGAATAACCTCTAATTTTTTTAAAAAAATCTTTTCCGGCTTCAGTAAAAAATAAAACTAAAAACAACAAAATAACTATTGCTAATACTAATATAACAATAGTGTTAATTGCAAGTTCTAGTCCTTTTTTGTTCATAAGTTTAATCATTTTCTCCTCTTTTTTCCCAAGCGAATTAAAGTTTCTAATTAATCCTCTTCCCATCTTTATTAATAAATAAACTATATTAATAAATATTTGGTTGATTACCAACGTTGTATTATCAAAAAATAACTTCATCTAAAGAAAATTACATAGTTATATGAATTAAACCCATAATAATTCTTCTTTAATAATATCACCCACCAAACACCCCCTGTAAAGCGACGCTTGCCAATAAAGACAGTGCGAGAATAGAAAAAAAAGCTGTTATTAAATATAACAAACCTCCTTTTAACAAGCTTCTTGAAACTTCATAAGTCCTTCTTAATCTATCTTCTCCAGAATCAATTGTAACTAAAGCTCCTGTTAAAATAAAAATTATTTCAATAATATAAATTCCTATGGCCAGCTGCATATGATAAGGAGAAATCATGTTCTCGACATTAAACAATCTTGTTATATTGGCTAGATTTCCTAATCCAGTAATATCTCCTCCCTTCAACTCAGTTAAAATTTTTAGTTGAGATAAAATTCCAGTAATCATTGCTGCTAATCCAACAACAATTCCGGCTAATAAAGGAGCCAAAAAAGTCATATTGCTTCTCATGTCGCTAACAACATCTGCTAATAGATCTCTTAACCTCTCATTAATTTTCTGAATATTCCTAACATATTCTGAAATGCTCATTAAACTTTCTGCAGCTACTTTTAATCCCTTTTTTACACTTTCAATTAAAATTTTCATGCTTGTGGATATTAAATTACTTGGATAGTAAACTAATGCTCCCCTTCTCTGATCAAAAATAGCGCTTTCTAAACTCATTCCCATTGATCGAACATTTACATTAACTATTCTAAAAAAATCAGCTGTTTTCTGGCCTTTCATTGATTCTGCAACTTTAGCAAAAGCAACTTCAGCAGGAATACCGTCTCCTAGCCTATTTCCAAGAGTAAACAAACTGCTGTTAAACTCATTTTCTAGATCTTCTGTTTGAGTTCTGGCTTTAATCAAATTTTTAGTTTTCATTGAAAAAGCTATCATAAAAAATATAGAAACTGAAAAAGGAACTAGTAAACTCAGCAACAGAGCAAAAGTTCCAAAAGGTCCAACCTTTCCTCTAGAAATGTCAATAAAATCAAAACTTTTTGCTCCTAAAAACCTTAACCAACTTGGATTATCAAAGTCGTTATTTAAACCAAGCCATTGAGGAATTGGAGTATACCCAAATATTAAAGGCAATATTCCAATTAAAAAAATAGGAACTGCAATTAGTAATGCAATTAAATAAGGTTTTTTAGAATTATATTCATAATAATAAGGGTTATTCTCTAACAAATCAGTTTCTCCATAACCGCCCGGTCTTTTTAACATTACTTGAGAAACTAAATAAAAAACAAAAAACGGAATTATTAAATTAAAAAATACAAAAATGTGATGAGGTCTTACTGCTCCCCCTAATAAAGTAGAAGCTAGAGGCAATAAAGCTAATCCTAAAGTAGGAAGAACAATTCCTAACATATAAATGTTGGTTAGAGGGGATTTAATTGAGTGAGTATATTTCAGCATTCTTTCATAAACGCCGTCTAAAATAACCCTTAATGCTCTTTCTAAAATTTGGATTCTTCTAGAATTATCCGGTTCATATAAACTGCTTTCTATTAAATGAAAGCTTTCAACAAACTCTATATTATAATCTTTCCAAAAATCTAGATAATTATCAATGCTATCTTTAATATTAGAAAATTTTCCTGTTTCAACATCCCAAATAACTTTTTTAAAATCTAAAGCTAGAGGCGGTTCTATTTGCTGGGCAACAAAACTAATTGCTCTTTCTAAATTACTTGTATGTTTCATATAAATAACAGTATAAAGAACAGCTGGCACCATTTGACTGCTAGCTTTTAGTCTCCACCTTACAGCTAATCTATTAGGCATGCTATAAAAATAATAAAATAAAAACATACTTACTATTAAAATTAAAAACAAGAAAAATGCCGGAAAACTCTCATTAATAAACCAAATTGCAATACTTGCTAAAACCCCTAAAAAAAATAAAAGAAGAGAGGTAATTACTGCAAAACCTACTACCTCTGTTGGTTCTAGATCTATATGAGCAGCCACTAATTGTTGTCTAAACTTAATATCCTCTTTAGGGGAAATCTTAACTCTAATCTTAGTGCCTAGACTTCTAACCCATCTTTCATATCTAGAAAAATCTGGCATCATATCTCTTTTAAAAATCCTATATTCTTGAGAAATTTCAGAAATATCTAACTTTCTATTCTCGCTACTAACTTCTTGCTCAATTTTTCTCGAATATTTTTCCAAAACCTCTTTTGTGTCCATCTTTTATACTTACTTTTTCCTCTTTTTTATTATTAAATTAGTAACTGTTAATTAAAATACTATCTATACAGTATATAATTTTAAGTTTACTTTATATAAACAAAAGATTTATATAGTTTTTATTCTTTTGTTTTATGTAAGGGTTGCCTGGAGAAGCTGTGTGGATGCCTCTGGCTTTCAAGCACAGCATAATCGGGATTGTGGCTTTGCCAACCACCCTTACTAACTTTTCTTAAATTTAAATATCAAGTTCTCTATCATTTCTTTATTTATTAGATTACTTGCATATTTCTGTCTTCTAAAAGTCTTTAAAGCAAACCTATGAGCTTTAGATTCTGATTCACTGCCTTTTCTAAATGTTATTTTTATTCCTTGAAGATAATTTTGTTCTTTAAATAAAAAAGGAACCTCAAAACCTTCTCCCTTTAATTTCTTGTTTCAACCACGCCTGCCAAATAGGAAAAACTCTATTGCTTTCTGGTAGTCCAATTTCTTCCTGAACATCTTTAGAAAACTGATGAAACATATTGTTGCTTAAAGAATTAAATTCAGCTTCTAAAATTTCTGGTATATTTAACCTTTCACTTAAATCAACAATTTCTTGTTTTACTTTAGCTCTCAATAAAATATTATCATAAACAGCATCCCAATTTCCTGCCCATCCTCTAACCGTTGATGCAACTGATTTAATTGCTTCAGAATCGCCATTAATTAGCTCTGCTGTTGGCTCTAAAGAATCACTATCAACATTATATTTTAACAAATCAACAAAACCACCTTCTTCTTCAGGATCTTTTAACCAGTGTTTTCTAACTTCTGTCAGCTGAATTACTCTTTTCATACTTCTTAAACCATCAGGAGTTTTAACAGGATTTGCTACAATTATACAATCAGTCGCTTTAAAACTTGTTGTTGGAACTTCTAAATCATTAACAACTCTATCAAAAACTCCGTAGGGGCTTGCTCCATGAATTGTTCCTGCAACAACATTTGCTAGAGCTCCTACTCTCATTGCTTCATATAATGCTTTTGCCTCCAATGACCTAACTTCTCCGACGATTAAACTACTATCACCTAGTCTTAAACTAGTTCTTATTCCTTCATCGGCACTAATCTCCGCGCTTTCTTTTAACAGACTTCCTCTAACTTTCATTCTTAAAATATCATAATTTAGTTTTCTAATTGCATCGACAGGAAGCTCTAAAGTGTCTTCCAACACTACTATACGATACTTTGACATTATCTCCAACATTAAAGCTCCCAAAAGACTAGTTTTTCCACTAGACCTTGTCCCTGCTACAAGCATCGTGCGAGCTCCATCTATAAAAAAACTTAACAATCCTGCAGAAAAACTATTGATCATTTTATTTTTAATAAATAAAGGCAAGGTCCATGGAGCTTCTCTATGTCTTCTTATTGCATAAGCTAATCCCCCTGGAGACAAGGGTTGTTGAATTACGGCGATTCTTGCAGTTATATTTCCTAGAGCAAGATCAGTATCTAGTATGGGGTTTGCTTCATCTAAAGGTCTTCCAGAAATCATTCTAAATTTAGCTGCCCAAGAATCAGCATCCTCTCTACTTGGAATTATATTCGTTATGCACTCGTCATATTCTTGATGTCTTAAAAAAACAGGATTTAAAGAAATTGGAGCATTAAGAACAATATCTTGTAAATTTTTATCCTGTAACAATACCTCTATTAATCCAAAACCAATAGTATGTCTGACTAAAATATTAGCTAATTTATTTAAATCGGCATAATTAAGTTTTATTTTTTTACTTTCTGCCAACTCTCTTAATAAATCTCTTGAGACATTTAAAAAAACCTGTCTAGTTTTTTCAGGATCCGTAAACTCTTCTGCTTTTGGCTGATGTTCTATTAAAACATTTCTAGCTAAATTCACTAATTCTTGCAAACCTTCTTCTAAAGAATATTCTGGAGGCATTAAATGATAGATCGGCTTAGCATCTTTTTCTCTTTTTAAAATTGTAACATTGCTTTTATCAAATTCTTCGCCAATAACATATTGGTCTAAAATTTCTGCTTCTTCTGGCAAACTACTAACTAATCTTGTAAAAGTAAAATTTGGAATTATTTCTGGCCTAAAAATACTAGAGTAGGCTCCTCTATTATATTTATAATCATCTAAATATTTTTCAGTTTTCCTTAGTAATTCTGTATTTTTTAATAGCTCATAAAAATTTTCCAAAATTTTTACATAACTCAGCTGATCAATTTTAATACTTTCTGGAACTTTTTCTAAATTAGCCCTTTCTAGATTAACCAATTTTTTTAACTCAATAAAAGCTCTTATTGGATCTCTTTTTAAAGTCATTAATGAATATCCAACATCATTATATCTTTTTCCTAAATTACCTTTATTTAAAATAGACAATTTACTAGGGGATAAAATTTTTTCTTGTTTAGTTAAATAAATATATAAATTAGCAATTTCTTGCAGCATAAATGTTTCTTGGGCATCATAACTGTAATTTCTTTGCTGTACAAATACAATTCTTGCAACCCCCGGGGTTTCTATTAATAAATCAATGACTCTTGCCATAACCTCTGCATTTTCAGCTATGCTAGGAACAAAATTTGCTCCCATATAATTAACGTATAAAACTTTTGTTCCAGCTTCTCTAATAATCTCATAGGCGTATAATAAAGTTCCTGGTTTAAATAGCATTTTTCATCTTTTTTTCAATTGTGGTTTTTTTCTTCGTAGTGTTCTTTCTTTTCTAAAGAAAGAAGTTAGTCTTATTAAAATTTATGGTTTTTAATAACCTAAATTTTATAATTATGTAATTCTACTTTTTTGTATGATTTATTATAACTCATCCAGATTAACTTCTAGGTATCTTATCAAGTTTAATTATCATATATTTATAATAACAAGCATTTAAAAAATCACAACAATTTTAAACCCAAAATACTTAATTAAAACAGAATAAAAATTAAAAAAGAGGAAATGTCGCCAAAAAAATATAAAATATTATTTATGTATTTGAAAATATTATCATAGATAGGTAGTTTAATAGCAATAGGGTTACTATTATTTGCTATATATAGAGCTTTAATGTAAAATGAAAATTGGGGAGCCGTTAACAATAATATGAGAGTTAATAAATGTATTAATATTTATTTACTTTTCAATAAAATCTGAGATATTAGATATAATAGGATTATCAATTAGCGCATTTGGATTGTTTATGTCACTAATATCAAATATTTTAAGTACACTCGAAGAACAATATAATTAAATAATGTTTATAAAAAATGCCAGATCAAACCAATTTAATAAGTCCAGTAAATGCACTTCTTGCTGAATTTGGAACAAGACTAAATGAAGTTGAAGAAAAACATAGGCTTATAAGAGATAGATCTTTATTAATTGGAGAAAACTTAATATCAATAAAAGAAGATCTTGAAAAACAAAATTTTGAAATTAAAAAACAAATTAACGAACTTAATAAAGAAGTAAAAGAACTAAAAAAATTTGTTAACAGGATAATAAACGAAATGCCAAATCTTGCAAGAAAAAGCGAATTAGAAATCCTTGAAAATCAATCAAAAATATTCCAACCCCTAGAATTTGCAAGAATAAAAGACGTTGAACAGTTGATAAATAAAAAATTAAAAGATCTAAAAAGCAAAGAGGCTAATGTTTAGTTAAATGGCTTTAATTAACTTTTATATTATCAGTAAATCACAAAACCTTGGGTATACCGCACCTTAAAACCTCAAGAATGCTTGCAATTACATTCTTGATGGCCATCAAAAATCCATAAAAGATTTTTGAGGGGTGCGGTTTGTCAAACAAAAAGCATTTTACAAAATTAAAGTTGGATAAAAAA
>ERZ1292623.3546-Hain-H51-01um-R1-3546-length-13270-cov-4_pt1 | contig 13270 bp, 11 predicted proteins | sample MGYA00564398_ERZ1292623 | MGnify/ENA primary metagenome ERZ1292623 (study PRJEB36523, sample SAMEA6512633) | groundwater metagenome | collected 2019-01-07 | study: AquaDiva: Metagenomics assemblies of 32 groundwater samples
ATTGAATGCCGCGACAATATAAATGATAAAGGTTGCTATATTAGGCGCTGTTTGACAAAGCTGTTTAAGGAGTCCGCCGGTAGAGTGCAGATCAACCATCATCACGTTTTCCAAATAGCCAATCTTATGTCCCAAAAGATACGGCCAGCGCGCGTGAAGTGTTTTTGAGTATAAATCAATTCTCGTGTTGTTCTCATATTCGGTCATAATGCGAACGCGTATAAATACCAAAAAAAATTCTGCTATTGCTTTGCCTATAAACAAAAGCGACATAAAAATCAAAACAGTTGCGATGGTCATAGACAGGCCCATTGCCGTAAACATGTGCAATACGATAAGAGAAACCTTGCTCTGGCTTATTGATGAATTTTTAACCACAAGGGAAAACAGGGGTATTAAAAGACCGATGCCTGCGGCATCTAGGATACCATTCACAAATCCGAGCATCGTTAACACGACAATACGCAATTTATAGCGCGCAAACACGGTTTGAAAGAGAATGCGGCATATTTTTAGATTTTCTCTATTCATAAAAATTATTCAGAGAAAATTTCTTCGGGAAGTATAATAGAACCTATCTCAAAACGCCGCATTGGGAAGAAATTTTTTCAATCATGCGAGTAATCGTAGGAGTTGCAATGCCATTATGAGCGGCTTTGCGCACAATGGCCCCGGCTATGGCATCAAGCTCTCCGCTATTGCCTGCCTCAATGTCACGGGCAAGCGACGTCCGCAGAGATGCGGGAAGCACATCAATACGCGCCATCACGTTTTCAACATTACTGTCAACACCGTCAATGCGCGCGACTTCCACCGCTTCTCTTACGCAAGATTCCAACAGCGCGCGCCATTCCGGATCTGACCTGACAAACCCCAAAGATTTTCCACTGGCGGCAATCGCGCAGTTGATGGCATTCAACCGCACCAATTTTTCCCAAATAACATCAGCTTCTTTTTCAGATACTTCACACGGAATACCCGCATGGAGAAAAAGCTGTTTTGTTTTTTCAAGTTCTTTTCGCGAAATACCGGTATCGGAAGCAATGCGTATCATCGCATGCGGCGACAAATGATGAATGAGCTCCGATTCTTGACGCATGACTTCAATGCTTATAGACCCCGCTACCACACGATTCCCATAACGACTGCGAAGTATTTCAATATGTTCAAACCCGTTGAGAAAAGGAATAATAATGCTTTGTCCGACATATTCAAGCGGCACTCTTGCAAGAGCAGTAACAAGCGCCGGCGCTTTTACGGCCACAAGCAATATATCTGGTTTTGAAGTGAGGATTGCTTGCGTATGGGGACGCGCAGTAAATTCGCCGAATACACTACTCTTCAAATGTAAACCATTCTCTGCAATACGCTCGGCCCCGGCTTGGGTTGCAATACAATTCACCTGATAACCGGATTTCCACAACACAGCCGCTAAAAAGCCGCCGATTGCGCCGGGACCAAGTATGGCAATTGATTTTTTTGAAAAATCGGTAGCCATATTTTGTAAATCTATTTCAACCACGGATGCGCTTTAACTGCTTCTTCATTTACTTCAATCCCCCAACCCGGTCCTGTCGGAAGCGAGAGCATGCTATTTTCTATATGGGGCAATGCAGTAACGATCTCATCTTTCCATGCCACATCATCAATATCAACTTCAAGTATCCGCAGATTCGGAATTGCGGCTGCAAAATGAGCGGTCATAAACGTGCCAAAATGGCTATGATGGTTATGGGGCGCAACATTCATTTCATACAGTTCCGCCAAGTCGGCAATTTTCTTTGATTGCCATGCGCCGTTCCAACTCACATCCACGCTCACTACATCCATGGCATGATGTTCAATATACGGCCGGAACTCACGGGCGCCATACAGATTCTCTCCCGAACATATCGGAATGCGGATCGAATCTTTAATATGCCGTAGTGCGCGCGGATCATAGGTATCCATCTCGAGCCACAACAAATTATATTTTTCAAGCATCCGGCCGATTTTAATAAACCCTTCTGTTTTGAAATTAAAATTAAGATCAAGAATCAAATCAACGTCATTGCCCAGAGCCTCACGCCATGCCGCAACATACATTTCTATATCATGCAGGAGCGCGGTGTCGGCATTCAATTCCGGTCCGCCCTCGCTTTTGCCAAACGCAGGCATATAAATATGCGGCTTGTCGCCGAACAGCGCAATGTTTGTTTTGATTGCATTAAACCCGCGGCGCTTTACTTCTTGCGCCATCGCCGCAATGCCTTCAAGCGATTGAATAGGTTCTTGATTAACAAATTGCGCGGCCCGCACGCGTGATGTGCCGCAATGCGACCAATACACGCGAATAGTATCTCGCACCGGCCCTCCGAGCAATTCATACACAGGAATCCCAAGAGCTTTTGCTTTTATATCAAGAAGCGCATTTTCAATGCCTGCAATAGCTTTTTGGATTACACTGCCCGTACTTTGGCGCGTGGCGCTGTATAAATCCCAAAATATTTTTTCCACGTGACGAGGATCTTTGCCAATGACCAAGTGTTGCAAGTCTTTGATGACCCCCTCAATCGCGCGCGGAGATCCGTGGGAATCCGTACATTCGCTCCACCCTATACGTCCATCATCACTCACGATTTTTATAAACGTCCACACGCGCCATCCGGCATCGCAGTGGAGCGCTTCAATGGTTGCAATTTTCATATAAACTATTTAAGCACAGTTTTTAACTGGTGTCGAGAAGATATATTGTAACCCCTCACACTCTATCTCTGTCATTGCGAGGAGCAGAAACGACGAAGCAATCTAGCATTTCGAGATAGAGATTGCTTCATCGAAGACTCTTCGCAATGACAGGGGGGGGGTGAAGGGTTACGATATATTCTCAAAAAGAAAAAATCTTCCCGCGCATGCGAGAAAAGATTTTTTCTATCTAGAACATATATAATAATTGCCATTATCCCCACACAATATGATCTTTCGTGATCACGCCGTCCTCTGCTATATCAACAGCTACTTTTTTCCCAACGATCTGTCCCAGCATGTTGGGCTTAAGGCCGTAACCCGGGCTCTTGCACATCACCATTGCGGCAGTTATCACGGTTCCCGCAGGAATTGCAACAGTTGAGACAAGACTTTTGGAATGTTTATTACGGGTGGGCATTTCGTCGGGAAGCACTTCTGACCTCGCAACGCCAAGCGCTTTTTCTATGCGGCGGGCGCCAGCGACCATAGCGGCGAATTCATCGGGTTCAATGCTGACCGTTGCATGATCCGGCCCGGGCATTGCTTTATCAAGCGTGATATGGCGTTCCACTACTTTCGCGCCAAGCGTAATAGCGGCAAGTGTCGGAATGTAATCCTGCTCATGACCGGAGTAGCCGATGGCAAACGGATAGCGATTTTTGAAAAACGGAATCGTCGCAAGATTAAACTTATCATCCGCGGTGGGATAAATGGAAACGCAATGAAGAATCACCAATTGATTGTTATATCTGGTAATCGTCTGAACCGCTTCATCAACTTCCGCAATGCTTGACATGCCGGTTGAAAGAATTATCGGCTTGCCCTTTTTTGCCACATGCTCAAGAAGAGGAAGATTGGTCACATCAAATGAAGCAATTTTATAGACATCCTGCCCCACTTCCTCAAGGAAATCCGCGCTCGCCTTATCAAAAGGAGTCGCGAAAAATGCAACCCCGAGGGAATTCGCGTATGCCTTCAACTTGATAAATTCTTCTTTATCCAATTCAAGGGCCTCGCGATACTCTCCGTATGTAGTACCGTAAATCTGATCTTTTGTTTGGGGCTTCTCCCGCAATTCTTTTGCAAATGTCTGGTCAATAAACCGCTTCTGAAACTTCACGGCATTTGCCCCTGCCTTGACCGCTTGCTCAATAGTGCGCTTGGCAAGATAAAAATCTCCGTTATGATTATTGCCGATCTCGGCAATGAAAAACGCCGGCTCGCCTTCTCCTATGTAGGTATTACCTATCTTCACACGTTTTTGATCGTTGATTGCCATACATTGATAATTAGTTAATGATTATAAAGATTAGAACTTAAGAAAGACGCAGAAAGTTGCAAAGAATTCATTCCTCTCCTCTCTTATATAATGAAACAAGAATAGAGACAGATTAGTTTTATTTTATATATAAAAATCTCATCTTATAACCATACACGCATATGAATGTACTAGGCGTAATCGGTGCGCGGTCCGGATCAAAAAGTATCCCGCATAAAAATATAAAACCACTCATGGGGAAACCCCTCATGGGTTGGATTATTGAAACGGCAAAAAATTCTCAATACGTTACGCGTGTTATTCTCTCCACTGATTCCCCGGAATATCAGGAAGTCGGACGCACATTCGGGGCAGAGACTCCGTTTCTTCGGCCTGCCGAATTTGCCAATGATACGGCAACCGATATGGATTATTTGACTCACGCAGTAACGTGGCTTGAAAAAAATGAAGGATGGAAAGCAGATATTATTTTACGCCTTCCCCCAACCACTCCTCTTTGCAAAACCGAAACCATTGATGCCTGCGTCAAACTTTTACTTGACGATCCGACCGCGACTTCGGCGCGTGCCATTGCCACTGCTCCCAAACATCCCTACAAACTCTGGAAAATAAAAGGTGAAGAGCTTCTTCCTTTTATTCCCAAAGAAGTGACTGGACACGCCGAGCCCTCTGGCATGGCGCGGCAATTCTATAAACCTGCCGCATACGCCCACATTGACGTAATCGCAGTTCGCTACGATACGCTTATGAAAGAAGGCCTCCTTACGGGCAAACGCACGCGTTATCACATGATTGATAAAAAAGATGCCATTGATATTGATACGGAAAACGATTTTCTCCTCGCCGAGATTATTTTAAAAAAAATGGCACAAGCATAAAATCTCACATTAAAAAATCTGATTGAGGAATACTTTTTTCTTGAAATACGTTTAAAACATCCATGCCATCCATAAGACCTGACTTTGTAAATATTTTCGCAAGCGTTATTTTCAGATTTCGAGCGGAGCGATGTAAAAATTATGACCTACTTCGCTGAAGTAGCCGCCGTATATGTTGAATAATTTTATGCGTTGTCGCAGTACAGACGCGAAGCGTATTTCGTGTGCTACGAAATCGCCTCGCGTCTACCAAATCTGGAAATTGCAGTAGAAGAATATTTACGCACTAGGTCTCATAATTTCGCGACAAAAATTATTACGCAGTACGTCTTCTTGCATATCTAAAGCAATCATGCTAATATACCACAGTCAAAATCCTATGTAGATTTTGAAGAAGAGTTCCGCAGGTTACCATTGTGTTCGTTGCGCCTCCTTCACGACTATCCCTGATTGGGCGGCTTAGAAAACGCGGCATGAGCGAGGAACAGATTCAAATTCGCATGCGGATTGATCCCACAAGAATGCAACAGGCAATTGAGTTCTATTTCATTGTCGTAAACTATGACGATGAAGAGCTGGAGACTGCCCAACGCATCGTTCGATTTCTTGATGGCATTTGAAACATGAGAAAAATATATGCATCTGTTCCAGAGATGCTTTATAAAACCCTATTGTCAAATATGACAGTAGGGTTTTTTCTTGCATTAAATCCATTTTCCTGATATAATAAAAACTATGATGAACAGCGATGGGGAAAAATTCAAGATAAGGGTGGCTGGATGCTTTCTTGAGCATGGCGGTAGATTTCTCATACTTCATCGGTTTTCTCATAAGTCCCAAGGTGGGAAGTGGGGACTACCGGCAGGCAAGGTGGAAAAAGGAGAAGCGGATCAAGACGCGGTTATCAGGGAGGTAGGCGAAGAAACAGGATTTCATATCTCTCCTCGTCGGCTTGAGCTTCTTCAAGAAATAAGATGGGACTTCCCCGAAAAGATCGTAGAATTCGTCGCCTATCGCCTACATCTGGAATCTCCCATTGAAGTAACATTAAATGAAAACGAGCATCAGGGCTTTGCATGGGTAACCGCGAAAGAGTGCTATGCACGAGATGATCTCATGCACGGCGTTCATGATCTGTTGGAAAAAGTAGGGTACCTATTTTGATAAAAGACTTTGGATTACGAAACTCATCCTCACCTGTGTCATCTCCGACCCGATCGCGAGGATCCAGACCCTCCTTTTTCTCAAAGAATCTGGATTCCCGCTTCCGCGGGAATGACACAAAAGAGAGTTTCGTAATTCAAAGTAAAAGAGAATAAACCGACGGCTATTATCTTTCGGGAGCAAACAAAAAATAAAAAAAACGCATCTAAAACATTTTTGTTGGCAGTGCCTGCATAATAAACTCGCTCATCTTCCGGTTATACTAACCCTCCTTCCCCTCAAGTCAAGAAACGCTTCATGTGCTATTTACAATTTCACAATCTTGCCATCTATTAGACTCTTCAAACAATCGTTCATCGTTCAATATTGCGATCATTCCACGAATCGCGCATGATTCGTTGCCACTCGCGCCAACTGCATGTTTTCTTAATTGATGTCCACAATGCGGCGCTGTATGCACTCATGTCTTGCTCAACACCATCAACAAGCTCACTTCGGCGCAACAATGCCACAACATCCAAATCACGCAAAAGCCAAATTGCATAATCAAAAAATTCAAAATTTGCCGCAACGCATGAAACTTTAATTTTCTGCAATGCCGTCAAGGGAGTCTTATCAGCATTGATTTCCCGAAAATATAGTCCGTGCGCCCATGCAAGCTCTCGCTTGGAATATATGGGCTGATTCGGGAATACGCGACGCAAGTATGTACGCTTAATATCTACCAACCGAAAACCCTTTCGTTGCAAAAAATCATGCACATTGCCAAAAAGCGCCTGCCCTGTGTAGAGTGCCATGAATTCCGCCTCCACATATACCGCAACGACGCTTGGAAGCACGGTGGCACTGCCGGACTCTAAAATCCCAAGTTCGGTTCCTTGTGTATCTACCTTGAGCACCGAGATATCTGAAAAACCATATTTTTGCGCGGCCGCGTCAAGTGTGATAGCAGGAACCTCAATACGTCGAGTTACCTCCCAATTGTCAAGAGAATATTTTTTATGTCCTACTTGAGAGTCAGAGGGATAAAATTGGCTGAGGATTTTTTTATTCGGCTCCAAAAGCGAGCTTAGCCCCTCTTCTCTGGTGATATTAAGTGTCACGCGCTCCGCCGTTGGATCAATAGCATCGGTAATCACTGTCACGTCCCGCCATTGTCCCTTGCCTTTCAATGTTTCCTTCAAACGCAAAGCTTCTTTCTCATCCGGCTCACACAAAATAAGCCGCGCAAATGGCGCAAAAAATTGAAACTCGGATAACGGACCGCGCCTGGCTCCTATATCCAGAATTGAAAGATTCGCCAATGCAAAAAGACGCTGCAGGCGCGCCGGCGCGGTATAAGAAACAAAAAATTTCTTTTCTCCAAGTCGTTCAAAAAAAAGATAAAAATGTTTTCTCGTTGCGTATAGTATTGTATATACGATATTAAACATGTGTGATCGCCCCCCGTGGAGATTTTAAAAAATCAACTATTGCCCCGGCAATACGCGCGCCTGACATGCCATCCTGCGGACCGCAATACGCAGTACGCAACACCGCGCGCCCCTCGGCATCCAGAGAACTATCTTTTTGATATTGCTCAATGAGTAAAAACAATTCTTCTTTGCTATTGGCAAGCCGAAATGCGCCGCAACGAATGGCAAACCTAAAATGATCATAATCATAGCGTCTGGCAATACCGTCATAATACCCGCGCGCGTCCGGATGAAAGTTAATAATAATCACCGGTTTATCTAAAAATACCGCGTCAAGAGCAACCGTTGACGGGCCGCAAATAATGACATCACTATACACAAGCTCATGCAAAAGCCGGTCATCATCTTGTTCACTTAATTCCTGATCACCTATGCTCTGTTTGCTAAAATTAACCCCCGGCCGATCAACATATACGTTTGCAAATGATGGCACATCTCTTTCCATATCTTTGACCGGCACAGTAGGCGAAAAACGTACAATCACATTTGCGTTAAGCCGCGCAAGCAATGAAATAACATGCCGATCGGTAGTATTATCAGCAATATAAAAATCTCCGATGGGCGCATAGAGAATAGTTGGGCGCGCGCTGTCCAACCCTATTGATGTAAAAAACTCTTCACGTGAGATTTTCGCGCCTTGAGCATATTTATCATAATGCGCGACCCCGACGATATTCACTTTTTTGTCAGAACAATCATTGAGCGCTTCCGCCTGTTTTTTAATCTCTTCGCTTGCCACCAGCAAAAGATCGGGTAAAAATCTCATCAAACCATGAAGAGTTAAATTATCCCACGAGCGCACCATGCCGACAATTGGCACATTAAAAAATCGCGCGTTCTGGGCAAGCTCCACATCCCGTTCATTAAGAATATCCGTGATAATAACCGCATCAGGATTATAAGCCTGAAAATATGTTTTAAATCTATCTTTCTGCGCCATAGCATAATCCAATGCGCGCATAGACGCGCGCAGGAGACGGCTATGAGACACTGCTTTGCCTACAAAGGACAGAAGCAAATACACATATCTCTTTTCTAATTTCCATTTCATGTATCTTTGAATCCGTACGGAATTTGAATCAAGGGAAAATTTAGCAAGCCGCTTCATGATGAGCATTGTCCGAGATTGCGAAGAAGGAGCGTTAAAAGAAATTCCTTCTACTATTGTGCGAGCATCGGCAAAATTTGTTTTAATATATGCTTTTTTATTATCATGGACGAAAAGAACAATACGCAAATCCTGTGCGCGGGTCAAAAGCCGAAATGCATCAGTGGAAAGAATATTACGCGATGTATAGGGATGAAAACAGGAAATAAAAATTGTTTTCATAAAAAAGTCATACCGGACGCATATTGCGCGATTCTTGAAAAATGGCCTGCTTTATCCATGTCAATAAGGGTGCAATTTGCCTGCAATACTGATGCGGCAGACGTATAGGTTGCCGCATACATCAGGCGCCGTTTTGTGGTGCTGTACCCGCCTTTATGAAAACCACTTGTATCGCAAAAAATAAGCGTGCCAATCTTGCCCAAACATATCTTCTTATCTGCCTCTGGAATATACGTCTCAAGCGCCCCTGCCGGAGGATAACTTCCAACCGGAGGAACTTGAGGGTAAAGATTACGCCACTTTCCGCCTAAATGAGATCCCGCGATGTAAGTAAAAGGCCCCGCTCCTTGCTCCTCAACATCGGTCAGATAGAGAAATACTTTTACTAATTTTTTATCATCCGGATCGCGATGCCATCGTTGGGAAAAAAATTCGGGCGAACCCGCGGGGAGGAGAATGGTGGAATGAAGCGAGCACATCTTGAATAGAGGAAACATATCAAAATATGATGCCACTGAATGCAAAATCTCATTGCTGAATGTAAATCGAAGAAATGGATTACAAAGGCTCAATACATGTTTTGTATCGCCATATCCTCCCAAAAGATGAACAATGATATCACTTTTCGCTGTTTGTTTTGCATGTTCCCGCGTAGCGATTTTCTCCTGTGAGACAGGATCTGCAAGAAGTTTGTCGCTGTACGCTTTTAATTCTCGCGTAACCGAACCTTCCGGAAAAAAATCATTAAGATGCGCAATAGCAATGCCGTCGCGTTTCAAATCGCCGACTACGCGCGCCTGTACCGCGCTTAAACGAACATCAGGCCGGTATACTTGCCATAGACGCCGAGGGTGGCGATTTAATATATAAAACCATACCGGCCACAACGATCGGAGATAATAATATTTCCAATACAGTTTTTTGAGTATCCTAGGTAACATGATTATTTTTAGCTGAAGACATAATAACGCGGTCAAGCTCCGCACGAATAAAATCCGCGGCGCGTTTTCCGTTTAGACCGTCAGTAAATTCAATCTGTTCTTTTTTCATACGCTCTCTCCCCTCATGATTGCTTTCCGGATGCTCCAGATAGTCCGCAATTCCTTTGATGAGTTCATTCATGTCATGGACAAGGCGTACGCCGCCCGCACGCTCCAGTTCGCGGTAATGATCATGCGCATCGGCAATTTTTAACACGCTATTTTGGGGCAAACATGTGGTGTCGGCGTCAAAACGCACGCCAATGGTAGGTTTATCCATTGCGGCGGCATCAATAGTAAGCGTTGAAAACGTATTGATAATAACATCAGAGAACATAATAGATTGAACAAGCAAATCCGCATCTTCGGGAGAAAATTCCCAATCTTTCTTGGGGGCTTGCGTGCGGTTTTTCACTTTAAAATATAAACTGCACGGCTTGGTAATCGTGAAGTGATCGCTTGGTTCAAGCAATGAATCCGGTATTTCAGGCGTTGCCGGACGATATCGCATTAAAAAATAAACATCTTGGGGAAGCTTTCCGTCAGAAATTGCGCGAGTCAGCGCATTCATCATAATGATCGCAGATCCGGTATAGTCATCATAAAAGGGAGCAAAAAGGACAAGGCGGCGACCAAGGGGAATACCCCATTTTTTACAAAATTCCTCTTTTGTTACCGTTACCGGCTTAAAATACTTATCATAATCCGGCGGGCCGGTCACGACAATGTTATCCGCACGCACACCCACAAGTTCAATAGCTTGCTTTTTCATGCGTGACGTATGAAGGATGAGTTTATCAGGCAAAATTTGGATCACGCCTTTTGAGGTAAGATTATCCCACGAACGCGTCAAACCAATTACGAAATATTTTTTACGTTTTGCGGCGCGCAAAAAAATACGGTCAAGCGGAAAAACAATATCCGGCGCTAGCACAATGTCGGGTTTATATTGATCAAGTAATGCCGCAACCTGCGGATCAATTCCCACAAAACCATCAAGCCACCTGATGACCTCACGTAAGGGCGTAATCGGTCCCAGCATCATATTAATCGCCCGTTTAAACAGATAACGCAACATTTTATGATATCGCCAGTATTCGAGCTTTTGTTTGAAACGTATGGTGGTTGTATCCAACGAATTAAAAGCGATTTCGGCAAGAAGTCGGCCAAACCACGATTCAGAAACAATATCAAGGGGTTCAAAAATGACATTTGGTTCTTTGAACGTATGGCGATAATACTCAACTTTTGACGACGGAACAACAATAATCAGACGAATCGAGGAATCGTTTACTAATTGCGGATATATATCAGTATAAAAAAAATTCTTTGCTCGTATGCCGTTATAGATTGGCAAAAAAATGGTTTTCTGCATAATTCTACATCAAAGAATTAACGCACAAGCATCTCAATCGGACCATCGTATTGAATTTCCAACGGTGATTCTTCGGGAGAAGTAATGCGTTCACCCGCGTCTAATCTGCTGATCACCAGGGAACGGATATTCCTGAATTTTCCGAATACTCGGGAGACCGCATAATCATACATCTGTTCAAGACCCTGCATCAATTTATCAAGACGCGGTGATGAAAAAACCGGGCGGAAACTCCTCGCATATGTTTTATTTCTATACGCGGCGCAGTAGCGTACGCCAGGCTTGAGGGAGTTAAGCGAAAACCATTCTTCTATTCGCGTCATTGTTCTCGTTGCAGGATCATGTTCCAGATGATAGCGTGCAACCGGATGAACAGTTTTTCGCGCGGCAATCATAAGGCGATTATAAGAAAAATTATCAGCAACCACCTCATAGCCATGTGAGTTGAGAAGTTTTTCAAGCGCCTGTCGGGAATATGCGTGGAGATGGGGAAGCCAAAAAAGAGTAGTAACGCAAGGTTCATGCTCAACGTCCGGCATAGCAAGGATAATGTATCCGCCATCATCTTGCAGTTTTGCGGCAACCGATAAAAATTGGTGAGGATCATAGACATGCTCCATCACATGGAAGCTATACATCACATCTATCGGTCTGTGACGGAAAAGTTCATCCGCCACCGCTTTGTCTTCAAAATTACCTACGGCAACATGATGACCAAATCGCGTAGCGGTAAGTTGGGCGCGATACCGCGAACTCTCAACTCCCAGAAGCGTGCCAAACCCCATCCGACTAAATTCTTCAAGCACCACCCCATTGCCACAACCAATGTCGCACACACTTCCTTTGGGCATATGAAGCGTTTCCACCAAATGCACAGAATCTTGTTGTTCTTTAGTCAAACCGAATGTGATCCGAGGAGCATCTTCGCAAACATTTTTTAATTGAGCATTATCCCACTCCTCGGTATAAAAATGATCCACCCATTCCTTGGAGGGACGATCCATATATCCGATATATCCGCACGTTCTGCAAACACCCAGACGCATCCGAGTCATATCCTTACGCGATATAAAAGTACAAAGAACAGAAAGTTGTGTTTTGCACGCATCACACTCTTCATGCCGTTCCATCGGAACGTCTGCCATAGATACGGTACGCAGATCAGTAGTTCCCGGATTGGCAAGATCGCGAAAATAATGAATGCGCAAACCTAATGAATGGTGGATATCGGAGGGATGTGTTTTCATTGAAAAAATAATACCACGATTAAGAGTGTCAAGTAAACTCAACGTATCGCACCTATACGCGCCGCCATGCCCGTTCAAAAATCCCACGCATAGTGTCGGCATAACGCTTCCATGACATCCTCTCTTCAACAAATAGCCTTCCGTTCCGAGACAACTGTTGATACAATCTGCGATTGCAAAGCAAATGCCTAATTGCCCTTACAATCTCCTCCGGCGACTTAGGATTCACAATCAATGCGTTTTCTCCATTCACGAGAATTTCTGATGCGCCTGCGGTTCTTGAAACGATCACCGGCAGACCGGAAGCCATTGCCTCAAAAACAGCCAAGCCCCATGACTGGAGGTGGCTTGGAAATAAAAAAATATCGTGACGCGCGTAGGCATCTATAAGTTCTTTCTCATCTACGCGCCCGCGAAATATAACGGTTTTGGTAAGATTATAGTTACGCGCGACATTTGCCATGGCGGCCGCATACGCGCGATCAGTTGTCGGGTCTCCGATAATGGTAAGTATGCAAGCAACTCCTGATCGTGTGAGAATTGAGACCGCTTCAATAGCATCCTCAAACCTGCGGTGCGTAAAAAAAATGCCTACCATTAAAAGACGCACGGGACGATCTCCTTCTGTAGATAATGCCCGGGGCACAAAAGGAAATTGCGAAATATCAATGCCGCTACGCACCACCTGTGCCTCTCTTTTTAAATACCTGCGCGCCAAATCTTTGTCATGATTATCCAGCACGGTGATAACATTCTGTACGCGCATAAAACGCATACGTTCCCATGCATCAAAGAGCATGTAGCCAATTCGCGTT
>ERZ1292623.3547-Hain-H51-01um-R1-3547-length-13269-cov-6_pt1 | contig 13269 bp, 20 predicted proteins | sample MGYA00564398_ERZ1292623 | MGnify/ENA primary metagenome ERZ1292623 (study PRJEB36523, sample SAMEA6512633) | groundwater metagenome | collected 2019-01-07 | study: AquaDiva: Metagenomics assemblies of 32 groundwater samples
GCGAAAATACTAAATGTTCATCCCACAACGCTTAGGCGGTGGGACAAGAAAGGAAAGCTAAAAGCAATCCGGGTAGGCACAAGACGTGGTGTCGGCGCCTGCCCTGAGCATGGTCGAAGGGAAAGACGCTATCACAAAGAAGATATTATTAAGCTGATTAAAAAATGGGCACCCTAGTCATCCATTTCTTAAGACGACCGCACTGTGTTGCGACAGGATAAATTCCACCAATAATGGTCTTTCTAATTATATCCTAGCTGTTGTATAATTGGATTAAACCAATGCTGGAAGGACATTGGCAAAAAGCGGATTTAAAACAATATCTCAAAGAATCTAAAAGATTGGAGAAAGAAATTTTGGAGAATTTAAGAAAGATAAAAAGATGAAAAAAAGTAAACAAATTATTGTCAAGGGAGTAGCAGTAAATATAATTCTTGAGCAAAATAGTGACTATATCTCGTTGACTGATATGTTAAAAGCTAAAGATGGAGATTTTTTCATATCAGATTGGTTAAGAAATAGAAATACTGTGGAATTTCTTGGTATTTGGGAGAGTGTCCACAACCCTAATTTTAATTATGGCGAATTTGCCGTAATTAAAAGTCAGGCAGGATTAAATAGCTACAAAATAAGTGTAAAAGATTGGGTTAAAAAAACAAATGCAATTGGACTTAAAGCTACTGCTGGTCGATATGGCGGCACATATGCTCATAAAGATATTGCATTTGAATTTGGGATGTGGATCAGTCCCGAATTTAAAATTTATTTAATAAAAGAATTCCAGCGCCTCAAAGAAGAAGAAAATAAACGGCTTGAACTTGGATGGGATATAAAAAGAACACTGGCAAAAGTAAATTATAGAATTCATACAGATGCAGTGAAAGAGCACCTCATTCCTCCTTATGTCTCCAAATCTGCTGCAAGTATTGTCTATGCCAGCGAAGCAGATGTGTTAAATGTTGCTCTTTTTGGTAAGACAGCCAAGGATTAGAGAGACCAAAATCCTAAAAAAGACGGGAATATCCGTGACTATTCCTTCGTAGAGCAATTGGTGGTTTTAGCCAATCTTGAAGGATTAAATGCTGAATTTATCCGCCAGGGTTTACCCCAAAGAGAGCGGTTAATAAAACTTAATGAGATTGCGATAATCCAGATGAGATCTCTTCTTGGCAGCCCAACTCTCAAGAGATTACAGGGTAAAACCAAAGGAAGCTAAAAGCAATCCGGGTAGGCACAAGACGTGGTGTCGGCGTCTGTCCTGAGCATGGTCGAAGGGAAAGACGCTACCGAGGAAGCGACATTGCCAAGCTGATAACAAAGTAAATTTATGTATACGCCGAATAAATCAATAATTGATAATGATAAGACTTAACGCTTTGCGTAGTTAAAGAGTGCTCATATATTACTCAGTTTTCTTAATTTTGGTTAACATATGTTGCTTGATTTTTGAAAAAAGATATGGTATAATATAGGGTAACTTATGGATCGGGACAAGTATATTACAACCGCAGAACTTGCGAAAATGCTTGGCATTTCCCGGGTGTCAGTTCATAAAAAAATTAAGTCAGGCGAGATAAAAGCAATTGCCATGGGCAGGAACTAAGGTGGACCCCTTTGTCAAGACATCAAACTATGTCAGTTTAGACTAAATTTCGATGCCTCCTTTCTTTAAGTTTTTAAAATATATTTCTGCTGGTGTTTTGTAATTGTGCGATTGATGTTTTCTTTCATAATTGTAAAATTGCATATAAGATGCGATATTTTCTTTTGCTTCAAAAACTGTTTCATAGCTTTTCAAATACACTTCTTCGTATTTCAAACTTCTCCAAAATCTCTCGGTGAATATATTATCCATTGCCCGCCCTCGTCCGTCCATACTGATTTGCACATCATGGGCTTTCCAAATATTTACATATTGTACATTTGTATATTGTATCCCCTGATCGCTGTTTTCAATATCGGGTTTGCCGTAATTTGCAAGTGCTTCTTTTGCCGCCTCCAATACGAACTCTATCTCCAATGTTGTTGATAGTTTCCAACTTAAAACAAATCTTGAAAACCAATCAAGGTAGGCTACCAGATACAAAAATCCTTTGTTCATTCTAATATATGTAATATCTGTCCCCCAGATATTATTTGAATACATAGGCTTTACACCCTTTAAGATATACGGATAAATTGGATGCGGCAAACTATTCTGACTTAAATTCGGTTTTGGATAGATTGCCTCAATACCCATCTCCCGCATCAGTCGTTGTACCTGTTTGCGATTGACTCCCAATTCTCTTGCAATACGCCGTGATCCGTAAAATGGATGCGCCGTATATATCTTATCGATCCCGTTCATCACCACAAGCGTTTCAAAAGAAACAGGTCGTGGTTCGTAATACAAACTGGATCTTGAAATTCCCAGAAGGTCAGCTTGCGCCCCTTTTGGTAATATGCTTTCTGTTTTATTAATGTGCCAAACAATATCTCTTGGTGTAAAATGGTTTCTACTCGCTAAAAATGCCCATCTTTTTTTTAAGAAATTCTACTTCGACTTTTAATCTTCCAATTTGGCGATACAATTCCTGTATCAATTCCGTATCGTCTTTTTTGCGTTGTTTCAATCCCGCTGAAAATCCCTGCGTCAAGATATCCAGTGCCTGCCGTTTCCATTTAGTAATCTGTGTTGCATGAACAGCGTAGGCGCTGGAAAGTTCCGCAATTGTCTTTTGCTCCTTGAGCGCTTTCACCGCAACCCTTGCTTTGAATGCCGGTGGGTGAACCCTTCGTATATTTTGATCCATTAAAACTATTCTAATTTAGTCTAACGGCATTGTTCAAATTATTGGGTCCATTATAGTAAGTTGCTTGCCATACATCTGTTCAAGAAACGCCTTCAGCCTCTCGTTTTTATCGTTTGCTCGCATAATACAAACAAAATATCAAAGAGCCAAAGCACTGTCGTTGTGGTAGGATGACTTAGGTATTTGTGGGGGTAAAAGGGGCTAGATTAGGAAATCTTTATTTTTTGTATTCCGAGTGCCTCTAAATCTTCCTGCGTAATAGGGTTCTTAAAACTTATTGAAGTCGCAGATACGCTGAAAAACATTTTTCTAAGGTCAGCCTTAAAGCCTAAATTCTCAACTATTTTGTGCAGGTCTTTTGTAAGTTGTCTACCAATTGCTTCTTCAAGCTGTTGTTTCGTAAATTTTTGGTTCGGGTTCTTATATAAGTAGTTAAACACAAGGTCGTTTTCTGTATCAAAGTCAGGTTTTGCAAGCTGAAAAACTTTATTTAGCATTATTTCTCTTGCCTGTGTATATGTAACCTCATAAACAATATCAGAATTTTGTTGTGCTGGTTGACTCGGTTGCACTAGCACCTTATCTTGTGGTGTTGTAGTAGGCTTCTTCCCTGTAAATTCTTGATATTCTGGCTCTTGTTGAATTTTTGAATAATAATCATTAAAAGCGGGTTGAATAAGCTCTATGTGCCAAAGACCATCATCGTTTTCAGGGACGGGTTCATCAGGGATAATGCCTTCAACAAAATCAATTGTTTTCGTCCCACTTGGGGTTTTTAGAACTTTTAAAATATGGTCGTCTTGCTCTAACTTAGCAAATATCCGGGACAACTCCTCTTTCTGATATTTCCCATACAAATCGTTCATTGGGTCTATCTTTAGAGGTTGACCCGAAGCGCTGGTTTCTCTCACATCTTGGATACAACCAAGAAGAAAATAGATTTTTTCTTTACCAGTCATTATAAGTCATTACATCCTCAATAGCTGCATTTTACTACTTTTGTTGTTATAATACACGGACTTATTGCTTAGCTTGCCTAGAAGATGTAATGAACAACATAAAAAACAACTTTTCATCTATTTGGGTATCACATTCCTCAATTAGCGATTTTTTAAAATGTCCTCGCTTATATTTTCTCCACAATGTTTATAAAGATATAAGAACGAATCATAAAATTACTTTAATGAATCCCTACTTAGCACTTGGACAGACAGTTCATGAAGTAGTTGAATCCCTATCAGTTCTAAGAGCAGAGGATAGATTAAAACATTCACTATTAGATAAATATAATAAGGCATGGGAAAAGGTAACAGGAGAGCTAGGAGGATTTTATGATTCAAGGCAGGAAAAAATGTTTAAAGACAGGGGTGATAAAATGCTTCAGAGAATAATAGATAATCCTACCTTTATTTTAAATAAGGCTGTAAAACTATTTTCTCCCGATTCGCTTCCGCCTAGATATTATCTATCGCAGGAGGAAAATATACTTTTATGTGGTAAAATCGATTGGTTAGAGCATCTACCACAAGATGATGCTTTGCATATAATTGATTTTAAAACAGGAAAAAATGAAGAACAGGAAAGCTCTCTACAATTGCCAATATATTATCTATTAGTCAAAAATCTTCAAAAAAGAAATATTAAGAAAGCAAGTTATTGGTATTTAGATAAAGACAGTAAGCCTGTCGAAGCACATCTTCCCGATCCTGAAGAAGCATATAAAAAGATTTTTGCAGTAGCTATGAAGATAAAGCAAACGAGGATCACTAGAAGCTATAATTGTCCGAGAAATGGATGTTATGGTTGTAAACCATACGAAGCAATTTTAAATAAGGAAGCAAAATTTGTGGGAGCAAGCGATTACCAAGATATTTATATCATAAATTCGGAAAATTCATATCCAAATTAAGATTGGAATATAGAATTTTTAAGTCGTCTAAGCTATAATCAAACTCAATCTTTCGGTTGATGAATAAGTCCTTTAGGGGCAGCCGTTCGACTCCGTTCGTTTCACTCACTTCGCTCACGGCTATAGCCAGAGTTGATTATGTTATGTTGTGTCAACTTGGATATAGTCGAACGTTCTGATGTATATTGGTCAAACAAACCACTTAGCAATAAGAGAAAAACAACAATTAACGAAATCTTCCAAAGCCGCAAAATTTATTAAAGACGGGACAGAGTTCCAACTTGTTTATTCTGAACAATATTCAACTAGACTAGAGGTTATGAGGAGAGAAAAACAACTCAAAGGATGGACAAGAGCGAAAAAAGAAGCATTAATTAAGGGTGATTTGAAACTATTAAAGAAACTCTAGGCTTATACATGGCAGGCTGTCGGATCGAACAATCTGTAGTAAAATCTTCGACGTTGCTCAAGACCTTCGGAACGCAAAAATTTTAAAGAACTTTTTATAACTTTAAAGGCGCAACCGGTGGACTCAACAAGAAATTGCTTTCTGTTGTCCGATTGCGCCATTCGAAAAAGCGATTTCCTAAATTGTTGAGCCCAACTCTAATATACAAAATTTCAAGAAAAATGTATACTACAATAATGAGCCCGATTATTTTAAGCATACTGGCAGGTCTTGGAGGGATGTTTGGATGGGGAACATCCGATTTTTTTGCTGGGCTTTTTTCCAAAAAGATAGGGCATTTTAAAACTTTCTTTTGGTCTCAGACGGCCGGACTAATTTTCGCATGTCTACTAATTTTCTTTTTTGCCACGAGCTTCAGTGTTCCAACGCTGATGGCAGTTTTACTACCGGTTGCTGCAATTTTTTACGCCGCGGCATATCTGTTTCTGTACAAGGGTTTTGAAATTGGAAACATTTCTATTGTTTCGGCAACAATCAACTTGTGGGCAGTATTTACGGTTCTTTTTGCTTTTCTCTTTTTGGGACAGCGACTTTCTGGCTTCCAATTTTGGGGAGTCGCTATGATTATCGCGGGAGCAACGCTAGTTGCCTTAAAATGGAGCGACATTAAAAATCAAAACTCTTATCTTTTGAAAGGTGTTAAAGAAACAGTTGCTGCGGCGTTTCTTTTCGGAATTTTTTGGAATCTTAGTGATGTAATAGCTAAAGATATTGGCTGGTTACCTACAACGATTTTTGTAAAGATTGGTACTATTCTTTTCTTACTTTTGTTCGCTATCTTTGTAAAAAAAGAACTGGCTATCGCCAAAACTTCCACTCAAACAAAATTAATCGTTGCGCTAGTCGGCATTTTGGAAGCCTTTGCGGTAGCAAGCGTAAACTGGGGTTTAACTATTAGTGGCGCAATACTTGTAACGCCCATTGCCTCGGCGCTCTCGATTATTACCATAACTATGGCTTTGGTATTTTTGAAGGAAAAAGTTACCAAGGTTCAGGCGCTAGGAATAGTAATGGCAGTTGCCGGTATCGTCTTGACTGTATTTTAAATCTCGCCCGAAGGGCGAGAAAATCGCGCGCCCAAAAAATAGCCCTTCGACTTCGCTCAGGACTACGGTGGGATAAGAAAACTGTCCGAGGTGCTTTTGGCTTCTGTATAAAAAGGGAGCATGTCAGGCGGATGGATATGATATTATCTAAATATGGCAGATGTTAAAAAACTATATAGATCGCAAAAAAATAGGGTTTGGTTGGGTGTCTTAGGCGGAATAGGAGAATATTTTAATATTGATCCAGTGCTCCTAAGAGTTGCTTTTATTTTAATTGTTGTTTTTACCGGATTTATCCCAGGAGTTATTGCCTACATTCTTGTGGCATTACTAATGCCTCATAAAAATAACAATCGAGGCATTGCTTAATTCCTCTTAATTGTAACATTTTTAAGAACATTGGAACGTGTTCTGTGATGCTATAGGTGGATACCAACACTGGGGTTATTTAAAAACTACCTTCGCTGTTTTTATTGCAATCTTGACTTCGGTTTTTGTTTAACATACCATAAATTTGTGGATACAAAAATAGCGATTTTCAGAAATATAGAAATTAGAAAAATTGTTTATAAAAATGAATGGTGGTTTTCGGTTACTGATATTTGCGGGGTACTTACAGATAGTCCTGACGCAGGAGCATATTGGAGGAAACTGAAACAGCGGCTTAAAGAAGAAGGAAGTGAGGTCGTGACATTTTGTCACGGACTGAAATTAGAGGCATCCGATGGAAAGAAGTATGAAACAGACTGTGCTAATACGGAAGGCATTTTTCGTATTGTTCAATCGGTTCCTTCGTCCAAAGCAGAACCTTTCAAACGTTGGCTGGCAAGAGTAGGATACGAAAGAATTCAGGAAATTGAGGATCCGGAGTTGGCTACAAAACGAACCAGGTTTTTATACAAAGCTAAGGGCTATCCGGATGATTGGGTAGAAAAAAGAATGCGCGGAATTGCGATTAGAGAGGAGCTCACAGACGAATGGCAAAAGCGTGGCGCGCAAGAGAAACGGGATTATGAGATTTTAACTGCCGAGATTTCCAAAGCCACCTTCGGTGTCACGCCAAGCCAGTATAAAAAGTTGAAAGGTCTAAAGCGGGAGAATTTGCGTGATCATATGGACGATTTTGAATTAATTTTTACAATGCTTGGCGAGCGGGCTACCACAGAAATTCATCGAACAGAGGATTCTAAAGGAGTGCCGAAACTTAAAAACGACGCAAAAGCTGGTGGAGATATTGCAGGTGGAGCAAGAATACAACTCGAAACTCGACTTAAACGTTCTATAGTCTCCAGAAACAGCTATTTATCTAAAAAACAAAATGCTAAAAAAAATTACCTTGCCTGATAAGAGTAAAACACATTAACTTATCGCCATGAACACTAGGCTTATTCAAAAACTGCCCGCGTGTTTTTGGGAATTAAGAATTTATGACAAAAAATAACTTGGAATTACGGTCAGAATTTATTCTTTATACAACACCAAACGGAGATGTGAAGCTGGAAGTTTTTCTACAGGATGAAACGATTTGGCTAACGCAAAAAATGATGGCGCAGTTGTTTGAGGTCGAGATAAACACAATCAATTACCATCTCAAAGAAATATTTAAAAGCGGCGAATTGGACGAAAAGTCAACTATTCGAAAAATTCGAATAGTTCAAAAAGAGGGTACAAGAAGTATATCTCGCGAAGTAGATTATTATAACCTTGATGCAATTATTGCCATAGGTTATCGGGTTAATTCCAAACGCGCCACTCAATTTAGAATTTGGGCAACGCAGGTTCTTAAAGACTATATTAAAAAAGGATTTGCTCTCAATGACGAGAGACTAAAACAAGGAGAAAACGTTTTTAGTAAAGATTATTTCCGTGAGCTTCTTGAAAGAATCCGCTCAATCCGAACGAGTGAGCGTCGGATATATCTCCAAATTACCGATATTTTTGCTGAATGCAGTATTGACTATAATCCTAATTCCCAAACAACAAGAGATTTCTTTGCTACAGTACAAAATAAATTCCATTATGCTATTAGTGGTCAGACTGCTGCGGAAATTATTGATACTAAAGCAAACAGAAAAGAACCGTTTATGGGTCTTACTACTTGGAAAAACTCTCCAAAAGGTAGAATTCTTCCTTCCGATGTGGTTATTGCTAAAAATTATTTATCGGAAAAAGCGATAAAAAAACTTGAGAGCACTATTTCAGGTTTTTTTGATTATATTGAAAACCTTATCGAGAACAGACAAGCATTTACGATGAAAGAGTTCGTGGTAAGTGTAAATAAGTTTTTAAACTTTAACGAATATAAAATATTATCTGGAAAAGGATTAATTTCCAAAGAACAAGCTAGATATGAATAAGAAGCAGAAATTAGGTAAACAGTTTACGATTCCGCACGAAAATGATTGGCTCAGACCTGATGAAGCCTATTTTGAATCGCAAAAACAGGGTAAAGGAATAGACCTTGATGAAATTGAATGGAACGGAAAATATAAAGGGATTCGTGAGTTGAGAGGCTTAGCTATCTTTGGCCTATCTTTCTACACTATGCAGGAGTATAGATGTTTTGTTCAAATGAATACTTTAAGTGATTCACCAGACGCTTTTCTTGCGTGTGTTGTATCAGACGATACATACGAAACGGCTCCCATAGAAATAACATTCTACGGAGGAAGCAGAATCGGCTTACCAAAAAAATCATTGGAGGATAAATTGAGTGAACGTGGGGGTAAGTTTTATAAATTACCTAACGGATATTGGCTTCTAGTACATATAGGTAGAAATTTACAAGTTAATCATCAAGCTATAACTGATAAGTTATTGTCTATGAATGCTAAATTTAACGTCTTTTCTATTCAAGAAATCTCAAATCATCCTGATACAATAGCTCGCTTTGTAGCATACAACCCTAAATTAGAAGCATTCGATGTAAATGTTGGTGGAATTTGTTACAAGTTATCTCAAACCAATATACCAGGGACTCTTACGATCAAAAAAGGGAGAGCGCCATCCTAATAGAAAGGTGAACAAGAATGACAGATTTTATTGCTGGAGTTACCAAAAAAAGAAAGGTTGAAGTTTCAGAAATCCAAAGAAGTTACATTATTTCGGAACTTTCAAAAGCTGTTAATGATCAGAACAGAAGAACGTCTTTTATTAAAAAATTAGTAGCTTTTTTATATACGCTTAATGCAAATGAGATTGCTAATCTTGCTGGACTTCTATCTAATGATTACAGAAAAAATTCTGTCCATTCATATACAACAAAAGCTAATTTAGAATGGTTCGAAGTTGAGGCTTCTGTTGATGAGGTTTATTTAACTCCAACAAACGAAAAAGAAAACGCCATTTTAGTAAATCTTTCAAACCCTTGGAATCTCAAGTTCCTGTTAGATAAAATTCAAAGAGGAGAAACTCAAGGACTTGAGGATTTTCTTGATAAAGGAGTTGAAATCAAAGAACTTCCGATTGCCATCTATGAGAAAGTAAACGGCAGAGAGGAACCAAAAATAAAGCTGATTGATGGCATACATCGTACCCCATCAACAGTCATAAAAACCAAAAGTGAGACATTAAGCCTTTATTTAGGAACTAATTATGCCTAGAACAAAAAGAAATTGCAGTTGTGGAGGGAAAACCAAATGATTGAAAACTTTTTAGAACATCTATTGGGAGCGATAGTTAAAATTCAAAATTTGTTTAGCCTTTCTTTCAAAAAATCTGAGAAGAGAGATTATCATAATTCTATACATCAAGAATCGAAGAACTATTTCTCTAGGGTTAGTCAGCAGGTAAACATACAAAAATTCGATGAAGTCCCGGAATTTCATCTACATTTGTATGGTTCAGGCGCGAAGCGCAAAATTGAAGGTCATGCAGAAAAAAAGGATAGCAGGACTCTAGTGTTAGAGAGCATAGAGATAGGTTCTGCGGAAACAAAAGTAGATAAACAGTTTACTAGATTGCTTCCCCTGACAGATATTAATTTTTCCGATTCCCTTTTTACGACAAAACAACCTGAAATTAATGTAACGGTACATTATAGAACCCTCGATGGGAAAAAATATCAGCTATTGCATACAATGACTCAAGAGACAAGAGCAGACGGTTTGTTTAATGTTTCGTTGAGTGGCTCGCCTCATATCAGAAATGTAAAATCACAGAGTGATATTTCAGAGTTGGAAAAGAGAGTTCTTGAAAAACTTTACAGAGACTACAAGGTGACTGGAGTCAGAACTAAATGGAAGGCAACCGATGCTTTTAATGAACTAAACATTAAAGACGGTCAGGATGTGAGCACACTCCATGATAGTAAATACGTTTCTATCACATTAGAGGGAACTCATGAGTGCCTTGTAATTACTTCTGAGGGGATAAGGTTTATGGAAAATCAAATTGAAATATGAACGAGTATATTCGCAAGCTATATCAACAGTTGACGGGTCATACAGTCAACGAAGCGCTTTTGGCGTTTCAACAATTGGTAATAAAAGATGGACGAACTGGAGATCTGTATTTCGAGACCTACGGAGTTCCAAATACAATTGAATTATTTAATGCTCCTTATGAGCGATTCGTATGTTACGAATTATTGATGCAAATGCTGAAAAATGAGGATGCAACCAAGTTTTCATCGATTCATAAAGGAACACCTTACTACTTTTTAGCATGGGCTGCTTTTGAAATCAGGAATTTCAGCAAAGCGGTATTTTATATGGATTTAGCATTAGGAGAGGACATACGCAAAAGCACTACACCCGGAAAATCTCAAGCAGATGCGACAAGAGAAGCACTTAACAATCCGGGAGGTAATTTGTGGAAGTTTGTTCCAGAAGGCCCGGCAGCAAGAGTAATTCAGCAACTGAAACAACTCATTACCAAAGAATTGCAAAATTATAAAAACCGAACATCCGAAGAAATCAAACTTGATGAATTTGTAGATAAGTTTGTTATTGAAAATATAGTGCAGGATGTAAAAAACAGATCGTTGATTTCATCTTTTTACAGTTATATGACAGAGGCAGATGATTTATATCAGACGCTCAAGATAAGAAGTCAAAATTTGTCGTCAATTGAACCCTTACTTAACAGCTTGTTTAAGGGAGGACTTATATTTGAGTCGCTTCAGAAAGTGGTAGCAGATCAAAAAACATGGACAATATCAACAGGTAGAGGCTCTGGAAGACGACCGTCAACTCTTGAAGGGTTTTCCAGATGCAACGATTTTCTGACACTCTTTGGTCTTGTTAGCGGAGATTTTGTTACGAGTGCGCCAGATTTACAAACGACCCTTTCAAATGCAAACGATGACTCTTTGAAAACTTCATTTAGCACGACTGCTCAATTAAGAAACACTGCTGGACACGATTTGAGACGGGATGACATATTTCAAAACCCGGACGACTACGCACGCCTTATAAACAAACAGTTGAACGCAATCTTTTTCGTTATTAAGAGGGCTTTTGTTTAGATGGATAGTATATTTGGTGTAGCAACGACACAAGCTGAAAAATTACTTTCTCTTTTGAAGGAGGGGAATGGGTTGTTGCCTAAACAAATAGTTCCTCGAAATCTATTAAAGCAAGGATTTACTCTGTATAAAGGAATTGTTGCGCCGATAAAATCGGTATCGCATAAATACCTATTTGATGATTTTGAAGCCCCGTTTTTAGAAGCGTACATAGCGCTATTTGAAAAACTAATAGAGGAAAAGTCAAGCGCACTCAATGAGTTTTCTTTTAGAACCTTATTAGAAATGGGGTCTGAGGATAGCTTTATCATTCTGGACAAAAGAGTGGAAAAGGATGACAAAAAGATTTTTATTCTTGTCTCCCTTTTAGCGGATTACAGCTCCATCGAGACAAGTATGAGGAGCGTATTTAATGATTGGTTAACTAAACTCTTTGGAGAGCATGAAGAATTTATTAAACGAATGCTTCCAGATAAAGATTTTACATCGCTTAAGGAATTAAAAGACTTATTGAATAATACTAATGTTAATTTGGACAGATTCACAGTCTTGTTAAAAGAGGCAAGAGAGCTTCGTAATAAAGTAAAAGCAAATATCATGAATAAATATAAGCAGAAAATGTTTTTGCACTAAATGACATGTATAAAAGGATGAAATCGGGAGAAGCCCATATGCTGCATGGAAACGCATTTCTTATAATCCATAGAATTAATAAACAATCCGATGAAAACCATTTATTCCGTGTTTTTGCTTACCTCGGAATTTCAGGAACTGATATGCTTAATCGAGTATCTGGATTTTTAGACGACAAAAGTTATTCTCAAAAAATAGGTGCGTTTAACAAGGATCATGAAGAATTTAAGAAAAGATTCAAAATAGCTTGGGAAAAGTCCAAGCCAATAAAATAATCAATATATGAAAATTGATGATTTACAAGAAGTTGGAGCCAGAGAGGAACTCCGCAAAATTTTAGCAAAAGAACCTCAAGAGCTAAGCGATTATGAAATGAAATTTCTTAGAGCAAGAAGAAGTTACCTATCAAAAGAACAAAAATTTAAGTATTCTGGGGTCCTATTCTTTTCAAGGCCAGCCATATACCACGAATTGAATACTGTCCTAAAATTTCTATCAAGATTTTCTAAAGAGATTATCTTAGGCCTAATTGTTGCCATAACAGCATTCTGGATAATTAAGTTATCTGGTTGGTAACATAGAATGTAATGAAAATAAGATCTGCAACAAGCGAAAGAATACAGGAAGCTCTTAAGATAATAAGAGAATATGATTTAGTCAGCCCTTCACTCTTACAAAGACGACTAGCTATTTCTTATTATCAGGGCGTGAGATTAATGAAACACCTTGAAAGAATTGGTGCTGTTGGATCTAATCGTGGCAAGCAACCAAGGAAAGTGTTAATTAATAAAAACTAAATATGAGCAAAGACGGTAGAATTTGGTTATCGCACACTGGGCTTGAAACGCTTGAGCGTTGCCCTCGCTGTTTTTGGCTGCAATATAAAAAGGGAATACGGCAGCCTGAGGGAATAGTTTCTCGACTCGCTAACCGTTTTGATACTGTCCTCAAAG
>ERZ1292623.1795-Hain-H51-01um-R1-1795-length-20053-cov-4_pt1 | contig 13265 bp, 13 predicted proteins | sample MGYA00564398_ERZ1292623 | MGnify/ENA primary metagenome ERZ1292623 (study PRJEB36523, sample SAMEA6512633) | groundwater metagenome | collected 2019-01-07 | study: AquaDiva: Metagenomics assemblies of 32 groundwater samples
TCAAAACTTCTGTTGATCTATTTGGCATGACTACTAGCGCTACTAACGATCTCGGTATTGGTCAGCTTTTGGAAAAAGCCTTGCCTTATTTCGATTTTGTGTCGCCCATGGTTTACCCTTCACATTATCCGAAGGGTTGGCACGGATTTTCTAATCCGGCAGAGTATCCATATGAAGTAATAAAGATTGCTATGGAAGAGGGCAGGGCAAGGGAGATTGCTTTCAATAATTCAACCTCAACTGCTTCGAAGTTGCGCCCTTGGCTTCAGGATTTCCACCTTGGCGCCACTTATGATGCAGAAAAGGTGCGAGCTCAAATCAAAGCAACATATGATGTCGGACTTACGAGCTGGATGCTTTGGTCTGCGTCAAACAAATATACAAAAGAGGCGTTGCTAAACGATTAATACGCGCACTAGATTTACTTGTTTTTATGTGATATAATTATAAGAAACAAGGAGGTTCCTTCCGCTAATTATTGTATAATAAGGCGCAAATGGATGATTCTAATAAGATAACCTATTTTGCCGAGACAGATTCTCGGCACGATCGGAAGAAGTTTGGCATCAAGAGCGCTGACCGCCTAAAGCATATCTATGTCATCGGGAAGACCGGCATGGGCAAGTCTACCTTGCTTGAAAATATGGCCATTCAGGATATTCAGGGAGGCAATGGGCTTGCTTTCATAGACCCTCATGGAGGTACTGCGGACAGATTGCTCGAGTATATTCCAGAAAGTCGTATCAATGATGTTATTTATTTCGCGCCATTTGATACCGAACACCCCATAGCTTTTAACATCATGGAGGATGTGGGCGTTGAGAAGAGGCATTTGGTGGTCAATGGCCTTATGGCTGTTTTCGAGAAGATTTGGGAAGATGCTTGGAGTGCGCGCATGGCCTATATTCTCCAGAACACCCTACTCGCCCTTCTTGAGTATCCGGATGCGACGCTTCTTGCCGTAAACAGGATGTATACAGACAAGGAATTCAGAAATAAAGTGGTAAATAATGTAACCGATATATCGGTCAAAAGTTTCTGGGTGGATGAATACGCCAAATATACCGACAAGTATGCCCAAGAAGCCACTCCAGCCATACAAAACAAGGTTGGTCAGTTCGCCGGCAATCCGATGATCAGAAACATCATCGGACAGTCCAAATCATCTTTCAATTTGCGGAAGATTATGGATGAGAAGAAGATTCTCATAGTCAATCTTTCCAAGGGCCGTGTCGGAGAAGGCAACGCCCATCTTCTTGGCTCTATGCTTGTAACAAAGATATATCTTGCCGCCATGAGCCGTGCCGATGAAAGTTCTACCGCCCTAGCCAAGCTCCCCCCCTTCTACCTTTATGTAGATGAGTTCCAGTCTTTTGCCGATAAATCTTTTGCCGATATTCTTTCCGAAGCAAGAAAGTACAAGCTCGGTCTGACCATGGCCCATCAATATATTGAGCAGATGGAAGATGAAGTGAGGGAAGCTGTTTTCGGCAATGTCGGCAGCATGATAACATTCCGCGTCGGCGCTTACGATGCGGAAGTTCTGGAAAAAGAGTTCGCCCCAGTTTTTATCGCGGAAGATCTCGTCAATCTCGGGCTTCGGCAGATTTATCTTAAGCTTATGATAGATGATGTGACATCACAGCCGTTCTCGGCCAGCACTCTTCCGCTGATAGAACCACCGAGCATTCTTTATGTCAAAGAAATCATCGAGCATTCCAGAAAGACTTTTTCTCGTCCTAAAAGTGAGGTTGAGAAGGCCATCATTGATTGGCACAATATAGGCAAAGAATCTTTGAAGTCAGAAGCCAAGCCCGCTATCAAACCTAAAAGATTTGAGCCGAATCCAGCGCCTTCTAAACCTTTAGTGCCAAAAGTTTCTCTAGAATCTCTCAATCGGAGTCAAGACAATCAAAGGAAACCAGACCAGAAAAATGTTTCTGCTCTTCGCGAAGCATTACAGAAGATTGCCAAGCCCATTCAAGCTGTTAATCCCGCTTCACCCGAAGTTCCTCGAGACAAAATTTCGTCTGGCAAAGAGCCTTCCCCCGAAGAATTAAAGAAACTTCTTGGAATTGAATAATTTAGGATGCGCATTTTAATTTTTTCTCTCTCATATTTGCCCATGACCGGCGGCGCGGAAATAGCCGTTAAGGAGATTACACGACGCATTACCGATATCGAGTTCGACATGGTTACCATGAGGTTTGACAAGTCTCACAGTAAATTTGAGAGAGTTGGGAACATAAATGTATATCGAATCGGAGGGGGGCTAGGATATTTGAGTAAGATTATGTTTATACCACAGGCGGTCCTCTTCGCCCTTAAGCGCCGGTATGATCTTTATTGGTGCATTATGACTTACATGCTTTTTCCTGCTGTTCTTGCCAGAGGCGCGAAATACATTCTTACATTACAGGATGGGGATCCTTTTACTCATGTATTTGATCGCTGGTTTATAGTGCCATTTCGCCCCCTGCTTCTAAGCGGATTTCGCCATGCTACAAAGGTTCAGGCTATTTCAAATTTTTTGGCTGATTGGGCAAGACGAATGGAATACACAGGCAAGACCTATGTAATACCGAATGGAGTAAATTTCAGCCAATTTTTTAATCCTGAACCTAAGATTTTCGACCCAAATAAAGTCGTGCTTATAACGGTTTCTCGCTTGGTGGAGAAGAATGGTGTAGCGGACATCATAAGGTCTTTGAATTTCTTGCCGAAGGATGTCCGTCTCAGAATATTGGGTTCAGGTCCGCTCAAACCGTCTCTTGTCCATTTAGTTAAAAAACTTGGTCTTGAAGGCAGGGTTGATTTCATAGGATATGTTGATAATGATGAATTGCCGAGGCATCTCTTCCATGCGGACATCTTCGTACGGCCGAGCCTTTCTGAAGGGCAGGGGATTGCATTTATAGAAGCGATGGCCGCGGGGCTTCCGGTAATTGCCACGCCTGTTGGGGGAATACCGGATTTTCTTAAGGATCCCGCCATAGCGGGACAGGTGGCGACGGGGCTCTTCTGTAAGCCCAATGATTCCAAGAGTATTGCCAAAGCGGTGGAACAGCTCATTGAAGATGAGTCGTTGAGAAAACGCATTGTTCGAAACGCTCTCCAAATGGTTCGTGAAAAATATGATTGGGATTTGATTGCTCAAGAGATGAAGAGTAAGGTGTTTGGCATATGAAAATACTTATCACCACTGGACTCTCGGGGGCAGATATCGGCGGGCCGGCGCGATACGCCTCGGGGCTAAAGAGAGAATTTGAGGCGCTTGGGCATATAGTAAAGATAAGTCGGTACGGTTCTATAGAAATGGCTTTGCTTAGAATTTGGCCTGCCGTATTTTTGGCCGACAAAATTTTAACTCTGGATACTTTCTCAACAGGAGTGCCATCTGTTTTGGCGGCCAAGCTTTTTGGTAAAAAAGTTATAGCTCGCGTGGGAGGCGATTTCCTTTGGTCTGCTTATGTGAATAGGACTGCCGAGCCGATTGCTTTGCCGGTATTTTATGAGAAGCTACCTAGGCTTAATAGGAAAGAGAAGCTCATCTTCTCATTTATGAGTTGGATGATAAGGCGCGCAGATTTCTTGGCATTTAACACAGAGTGGCAACGCAATATCTGGAAGAAATTTTACAAAATAAGTGATTCTAAAAGTGGCGTAGTAAGAAATTTCATACCCGAGAAAAGAGAGGGGGAGTCGTCTAAGGCAAAGAATTTTCTTTGGGCTGGCAGGCTTATACCCGAGAAGAATATTCCCATGCTTAAAAAATTAAATATCGAAATTGCTACTGGAGAATCTCATGAGAAGATTATAGAAAGAATTCGCCTTTCTTACGCGGCAGTAACACTTGCTTTCACAGACATCTGTCCAAACTTTATTATTGAAGCAGCCTCATTCGGCAAGCCTTTTATCGCCACCGAAGAAACTGGACTTAGGGAAATTTTCCCAACCGGAGGTATATATGTAAATTCTTTAGATGAATCTGAAATAAACGCGGCTAAACAAGCTCTTCTTGACCAAAGTGCATATAATAGAATGGTTCTTGAGTTAGGGAGTCTCTATCCGAAACATTCTTGGAGAGATTTAGCGGAAGAATATCTGGAAATATGGGAAAAAATCTAAAAGTATTGATGATTTCGAGTGATCGGAATGTAATTCTTTCCGATAGTGGCGTAACAGCGCGTATAAGAGAATACGGTGCTCTAGTCTCGGAAATCCATATCGTATTGCTATCCGATGCTCGACACGAATTTAAGGATATTCAAATAGCGGAAAATGTTTGGGTATACCCAACTAATTCTTTCAGCAACTTCATGCGTCCGATTGACGCAGCTCATTTGGGCAAGAAAATCATTTTCGATAAGAAATTTGTGCGGGGTGGCTCTCTTATAACAGCCGATTCCCTTGAGTGTGGCTGGGCCGGACTTAGAGTCAAGAATAAATGGAGGATTCCTCTCGAATTACAAATCCATACCGACATATTCTCCCCTTATTTTACTGGATTTCAGAATAAAGTTCGGAAATTTTTCGCAAAGAAAATTATTTATGGATCTGATGGTATTAGGGTGGTAAGCGAGGAACTTAAATCTAAGATATTAGGAGTGAGGCCTGATGCCAATGTTTTCGTTCTGCCAATTTATGTTGATAGAGAGAAGATCGAGAATGCGTCTATAAAACTCGATGTCCGCGCTAGATATGGTTGGAGCTTCGCCATTCTTTCCGTTTCTCGTCTTTCGCCGGAGAAAAATTTAAGCTTGGCTCTCGAGACGCTATCATTGGTCAGGCAGAGATTCCCCGATACCGGTCTTATTATCGTAGGCTCTGGTCAAGAAGAAGGCTATCTAAAATCATTAGCTAAAAAGCTCAATCTTTCTGGCGCCGTAGAATTTGCTGGATGGCAAGAAGAGCTTGCTTCTTTCTACAAAACTTCCAACGCCTTTATCCAAACTTCGTTTTTCGAGGGATATGGACTTTCCTTGGTTGAGGCCGGCCTTTCTGGACTTCCGATTCTTACCACTTCGGTTGGAGTGGCTAGGGAATTTCAGGACGGCAGAGATCTTTTTATTTGTGATTCCAAAGAATCCTTTACCACAAGAATCATCGAGCTTATCGAAAGCAATAGCAAGCGCGAGAGCCTAAGGTTTAACATGAAGAAAGCCTTAGAGGGCAAGCTTGTTTCTAAGGAGGAGTATCTAAATGGGCTCGTTTCTAATTGGCAGAAAATCTCGGCACACATAGGATGAAACTTCTGATAATAACCCAAAAAGTTGATAAGAATGATCCTGTGTTAGGGTTTATGCACCGCTGGATAGAAGAATTCTCGAAAAGTTTCGATAAGGTTACCGTGATTTGTCTGTGGAGAGGGGAATATAATCTACCTGGAGTCGCCGTGCATTCTCTCGGTAAAGAATCTTCGAAGGGCGTCCTCGTTAAGTTATGGAGATTCTATAGATATATTTGGCAGTTACGCCGCGATTATGATGCTGTCTTTGTGCATATGAATCAGGAATATGTGATTTTGGGCTGGAAGATTTGGTGGATCTTAAACAAGCCTATCTACATGTGGAGGAATCATGGCCATGGGGATATCTTCACTAGGCTTGCGGGTTTCTTTTCTCATAAAGTTTTCTACACATCTCCGAACTCTTTTACGGCCAGTTTCAAGAATTCTGTCAAAATGCCGGTGGGTATTGATACTAACTTTTTTAAGCCGGTTCCCAATGCGAAGCGCATCCCAAACTCGGTCCTCTTTTTGGGTCGGATTTCTCCGGTAAAAAAGGTTCTAGAATTTATTGACTGGATTAAAGGCACTGATTATATTGCGACTATAGCTGGCCCTATTTTGTCTGAAGACCGAGAATATGGTGAAATTGTCAAAAGCCGAGCTTTGGACAATAAGAGAATAAAATTTATTGGTCCGGTCAATAAAGATGAGGCGCTTAAGCTTTATCAAACCCATCAATTTTACGCCAATAAGACTCCGGCAGGGAGCTTTGACAAGACTATTTTTGAAGCTTTGGCTTGCGGATGTGCTCTTATAGTCGATAATCCTGATGCTAAGAATATAAAGATAGAAGAGCATAGCCTTGAGAAACTAATGCAAAAACTTAAGAAGGAGATGGTATGAAGAGCACTTCCATTCATAATTTAAATGCCGACCACGGTCTCAACTTCTGGCAGAAGCCCTTGTATCTTTTGCTTAATTTTGTAAACAATCTTTTTCCATATTCGGTCCTAGATAAGCGGATAAGTATTAGGGCTTACTCTACTGAGGCGTGGAAAGGTGAGTTGGCCAACACTTTCCAAACGAGTTCTCCAGGCAGGCGATTGTCAGACTTGTTTTGGCGGACTTTACCTTGGGATAAGATTAGGGAAGAGTTAGGAGAGATACATATTTTTGATGTTGGTTGCGGCCACGGCAACTACGCCTTGCGTCTCGGTACTGAAGTGGCAAGTTACACTGGCATTGACGCCAAACGCCGAGACAATTGGGCAGTACTTGAGCAAAAGCACCCTCACTTCCACTTCATCGAATCTAGCTCCAAGAACCTCTTGTCGTTTATTCCCGACAAGGCCAACCTCTTCATTACCCAGTCGGCCATAGAGCACTTTGACGAGGAACTCTCTTTCTTTGCTCAAATAAAAGAATTTATTGATCAGTCTGACAAGCCGGTCATCCAGGTTCACAACTTCCCAGCACGGGCTATTCTGCCACTCTATCTTTTCCACGGCATTCGTCAATATACGCCGAGAACAGTTTCGAAAATCACCCGAATCTTTAAAGATACATCTTCTCAGATGTATCTTTATGGACTCGGTGGCTGGGCGAGCAAGAAGATCCAGTGGCAGTATTTCACCTGGCCACTTCTCATAATGCGTGGCAAGGCCAAGTGGTCAGAAGATGTGGCGAAATACGACAAGGAGGTTCAAGGGGCGATAGAATATGATATGAATCATCCGGCTAGGTCGCCAATTTTCTGGGTTCTCATCATCCATTCAAATTCTAAGAATAAAATATGGTGAGCTTCTACGACACTAGAATTGGTCGATATGTCCGGCAATGGAAATATGGCCGGGTCTTCAACAGACTCAAACCGGGAGAAGTAGCGATAGATTGCGGTGCTAATATTGGTAAGATCACGAGGGCGATGGCTAGTAGCGGAGCTTTAGTCTATGCTTTCGAACCAGATCCAAATGCCTTCAGGATTTTGGTGGAAAATACTAAAGGTTTGTCCAATGTTATTTGCCACAACAAGGCCGTTTCAACTGAGAATGGCATAGCCAAGATTTACTTTAATGACCAATACTGCGAAAATCCGGAAAAATGGTCCACCGGCTCGACCTTGCTTCCCGATAAGCCCCATGTCGATAAGAGTAATTTCGCTGTTTGCGAGACCCTTGATCTGGCCGAGTTTATCAAGAATCTAAACAAACCGATCGGGGTGTTAAAAATGGATATCGAAGGGGCAGAAGTAAATGTCTTAAACAAATTAATCGATCTGGGATTGACGCAAAGAATAAGGCGCATCTTGGTGGAGACGCATGAACGCTTTCCTACGCTTAAGGAGCCGATCGAAAGATTGCGCGCGCGAATTGTCGCACTAAACTTAAGAAATATCGACTTAGATTGGGCTTAAAGCTTTCCTTTTTTTCAAATTCTCTGGCGGCTCTTTGGTAAATACTAAAGGTGCGGTAACTTCTCTCCGACAAAATTTGCTTCTCCTGTTCAGAGAGCGGGGTGTAGCGTTCAATGTTTTTGATGATGTTTTTTATGGAATTAAGTCGCTTCTCCGGACTTAATGTTTGAGTAAAGGACTTTTTAAATACACGGTAATACAAGAGAGGTTCTGAGATATTGGCAAATTTAATATCTTTCTCAAACAAGAGCCGACTCCAGAGTTCATAGTCTTCAGAATTTAGAATAGATTCGTCATAAAGATTATTCTTTAAGATTTCAGCGCGGGCCATAACCGTGGGATGGATGAGTGGAGTGGAGAATAAGCTCTTCCACTTGATCTCAAGATGATTGCTAGGCATGGAGTGCTTTTTCATGGCCCTACCGCTTTCGTCCATAAGCATTATGCTTGAGCCTATAATGCCTATGTGCGGATTTACTTTTAGAAATTCCAGCTGTTTATTAAAGCGGTTTGGGAGCGCAATATCATCGGCGTCCATACGAGCAATACACTCGCCTTGAGCCGTTCTAATACCAACATTAAATGATTTAGAGAGGCCCAAATTCGTCTCATTATTGATATAAACAATACGCGGGTCGGAGAAGTTCTTAAGAATTTTCTCGGTTTTATCCGTCGAGCCGTCATTAATAATGATGAACTCAAAATCTTTGAAGGTTTGATTTAGAATACTCTCCATCGCGAGCCTTAAATATTTCTCGCCATTGAATACTGGCATTACCACTGAGATTACAGGCTTCATTTAAGTAGGGAATTAAATATTTCCTCGTGTCGTTTAAGCCAAATTTCTTTGTCGAATTTGAGCGACTGTTTCCTGGCGGCGATACTCATCTCGAGCAATCTTGATTTTACTTCAATTATCGCTTCAGTTATCTGATCTGGTGTAGGGTAGTGGAAATTCTCAAAATCCTCCGAAGAGTTTAAGAGAATTCCAGACTCTGCATTTACTAACTCCGGCATTCCGCCATTATTTAAGCCAACCACGGGTAAGCCAGAGGCAAGTGCCTCAAGCACTATCGTGGGGCAAGGATCTAAACTCTTGAGGTGGAGCAGAATGTGGGCCCTGCGGTACAGCTTGGGAGCTTCCTCTTGGGTAAATTTGCCCACAATTTCTATCCAATTTTCTTTCGGTATTTCTTGGGTATTGCCGATTATCAGAAGTTTTACGCCACTTAACCTTCTCATTGCCTCAAGAGAAACATCCAATCTCTCTTTAGATTCAAAATGATGTCCGGACATAATAATGACGAATGGCTCCTCGGACAGGAGGGTTTCTCTGGGCTTGAATTTCTCTGTATCTACCGGATTTACCAATACATAGGTCGGACCTATGTATTGACCAAGAAACTTGTCGGAGCATCTTTTTGTAAACTCCGTCTGGTAGATTACACAATCTGTTTTATGAATTGGCTTCATGAGGGCGTTGATGCGTTCTGTTTTATCTCCAGCCCATGCCGGATAGGCCACACCGTTCTGGTTCCAGACTATCTTTACGCCGAAAAATTTATAAATCCTAAGCCAGATTGCGGGAGCAAAGGGGAGTCCGCTTGAGACAAAGTAGGCGACATTAAAGCGTTTCCACGAATCACCAAATCTTTCCCGCAGAGCCAGGAGCTTAACCTTACCGCCGTGGACTATTCCCCTTGGAGGAGGCAATACTCCCGCTAAATTTAATCTTAATTCATTTGAATTTCCGCCACGCAGAAGGCATCTAAGTAAAATATAGATTGTTATTAATGGGTATTTAAGAAGTTTTGGCATAAAGTTCTTTAAATAAATTGAGATATTCTTCGGCCATTTTCTCGGCGGTATGGGGGTATGACATTATTTTATCTTTAAACTCGGGATATTTTTCTCTCATTTCCATTATTTTTTCATTTAAATTTTCTTTGTTGAATTCTAGGCCATAATCTTGGCAGTATTCAGGCAGGGCTCCAGAATTTATGTAGAGTATCGGCAAACCGCATAAGGCGCCCTCTATGTGATGCATTCCGGCCGGCTCATTTAAGCTAGCAGTAATGTAGACATGATGTTTTTTAAGCTCTTCTGCCAATTCTAATCCGGAAAGCGGAGGAATTACTCTGGCTTTTTTATACTCGAGGCCGGAGGGTGTTCTGCCGATGTAAGTGAATTCGAATTCATCGCCAGCCATTTTGTCTAGTTCTTTGTATATTTCATGTCCCTTATTCGGATTGTTGCTCCAATGATGAGTCACGATTTTGAGTCTCTCCTTACCATCCCAAAACTTTTTTCCATCGGCGTTAAATATCTTTGCATCTCCGCCGTTAAGTATTACTTTCCATGGCTTGTGTTCATCAAGGCCTGCTTTGAGAAGTATAGGCCTAAGCCAGCTCGCAATGAACACGACGAAATCGCTTTTCTCTGCGGCTTTTACTAGAAGCTTATTCATGTAGTTTGTGCCTTTTCTCTCATCGCACTCATTTACCCTCTCGATGATTATTGTTTTGGGCATCCTTTCTTTATGCCGATAGGCGTCGAGGTAGGAATAGGCCGAAGCATTCGGAGTAAGGTCGGGGAAGGGGTTTACATGGAGGATTATGTTAGTATCATCCTCGAGTTTATTAGTCACTTCTATTCCTTCTGCCACAAGAAATTTCTTCATAAAATTGGCGAATTGCATACCTCCGCCATAAGGACCCTCTAGAAATTGTGAATTAATGCTTACTTTCATTTTTTAGTACGAAGAAATAATGGTAGGGATTATCTGGGTTGAAGAAGCTCTTTTCTATTTGCCATCCGGCTTCTCTTAAATCTTCTTTTATGCGCCTGATGGGGTATCCAGAGGTTCCCATTTCCCAATAATGTTCGCCGTTGAATTGGTATTTTATGGGTTTATAGACAAATTTATAAGCCAAATCTATTTTACCAAGAAAGGGCATTTGTAGAAGAAATCTGAAGAATCTCGAATTTGTTATGGTGTGGGGCAGACTTATTACCATTCGCGGCGATACTTCCTTAAGATTTATCAAGGTTTTTATAAAATCATCATATTTTATATGCTCAAAAATCTGGCAGGCTAATATGACATCAAATCTACCCTTAAGTTTTTCCAATGCCGATACATCGGTCACGCTCCCGACATGGTCTACTCCAATGCGGTTGTCTATATCTAAGGTCTGAACCATTATTCCTGTGGCGCGGAGAACATTTGTCACTATGTTGTTACCGGGCCCGATTTCCAATACCTTATCTGGTTTTAGGCTCATAACCTCTCTTATCTGTATAGCGTAAGATGTCCATCTCACGGGGGAGATATATTTGGGGTCGGTATATTTGCTCGTGCTTTTCCCTTGGACTTTATAGTTCATATTATTGGACCAAAACTGACATGTATTCTCGCCATTTAGGCAATTGAGAGTCGAAGCTGTTCTCCTGCGCTGTCACCAGCGCATTTCCTGTGCAGAAGTCTCTAAGTTTCTCATCTAACAACATTTCTAGGGCATATTCGGTAAGAGTATCGACATCCTCTTGCGCGGCCATCTTTGCATTTTTACCGTTTACGACTAGGTCTTTGCATTGCCCGACCTCCGTTGTTACAAGGGGCACCTTCTTCGCCATGGCTTGGAGGCACGCCTTTGGGCCACCCTCTTCTCTTGATGTAATGAGATAGAGGTCTAGTGCGTCGTACAAATCTGATATTTCGTCTGCGTTCTCGAGAAATTTATGTCTGTATGGCACGCCTATTTTCTCAAGACCATTCTTAACGAACCCTCTGGCTGGCCCTGATAGGAGTACCCATAGATTAGGTATTTGCGACTTCAATCTGGAAATTACTTCCAAGAATATATCCGGTCCTTTGATAAGTTTTGGTTCATTGCCCTCGCCCCAGCCTACGCCGTCTTTTTGAAACGAGCCTATTACCACGGTATCTTGAGGGATGCCAAGGGAATTTCTAATTTTCAACCCGCCTGCCGGCAGGGCAGGTTTAGAATTTTCAGTTTGAGATTTAAATATATTCAAATCTATACCTAGCGGAATTCTCATCACCTTGCCCTCGTCTATACCGCTTGATTTGATAAGCGCCTCCATTTCTCTGTTTGAGACTCGGACTCTGGATATTTTTTCGTGGTGTTCTTTAAGTGCCTCAAAACATTTGCGGAAACTCTCCTGTTTCTCCGGATTTCCATGGTAATAGTCTACGGAGAGTTTATGTCTATTTTTGTATATATTATATTGAAGAGAAAATTGCGATGTATAGTGAACTGCCTGCGGAATATTAAGGCGAGCTTTTTTGATGATTTTGGCCTTAATTCCAAGCTTTTCGGCAAATCCCTTTAGGTCTTTGGCATCCTCGTCTACGGACCAGCCAGAGTTGTCTCCCACTATATAAAGCTTGCTATATGGCTTCGAGAAGATGCTTCTTAGCATGGTTAGAGAATACCGTATTTTCGATAATAACTAAATCAAGGTCGGTTTTGTCGAGCATCTCTAGGGCGACTTGGGCGTAGTTCAAAATGGGCTCTCCTGCCGGATTGAATGAGGTGTTTAGGAAGATAGGGTAGCCGGTAATCTTCTCGAATTCTTTCAGTGCTTGATACATAAACTGATTTTGGTTCTTATTTATTGTTTGAATTCTGGCGGTGCCATCAACATGCGTTATTGACGGGAGTTTGTTCTGGTATTCATCCTTCGTGTGACAAATGACAGACATGTAAGGAATGGAAGACTTATTGGTAAAGTATTTCTGCGATGAATCCTCGCAGACCATTGGGGCGAAGGGACGATACCACTCTCGATGCTTGACCTTATCATTAAGAATGTCTCGCATCTTAGGATTTAGGGGGTTACACAAGATAGAGCGATGCCCCAAGGCGCGCGGTCCAATCTCATATCCGCCACTTATGTATCCGATAATCAAATCTTTTGCGATAAGCTTAGCCAAGACTTGAGGCATTTGGCTTGATTCAACAACTTTACTTGGAAGTTGAGCTTCCAAGTGGCTCAACTGGGCCGTGGAATCGAAGAGTTTTGGTCCTAAATAGGGAGAGAAATATTCCTGATTGCCGCTAAATTCATGATTGCGGTAGTAGACATACAAAGCTGCTCCGCTAGCCAGACCGCAGTCTGATGGATTCGGGACAAAATGGATTTTCTCGAAGATCCCACTCTCCTCTATGGCGTAATTGGTAGTGCCATTCAAGGCGCATCCGCCCACTACGCAGAGGTTCTTGAATTCGCCTTTATTTTCCCGCAATAGCTTTAACACTTCGGTCGTCCACGCTTCTTGCACAGTCGCCGCTAGGTCTTGAGAATCTTTATATTCTGGACCAAGAAGTTGTAATTCATTTTGTTTGATGATGCCGAGCCATGTTTTCAAGCTTTTCTCGAAGGGATATTTTCTGGGAGAAAGATATTTCTTAAGCTCTGGGATGTCTCTTAATCCGATGTCATTTATTCTATGTCCGAGACCTCTTCCTTGAAGTCCTTCAAGAGCTGCGACGGGGAATTTCTTATATTTGAGCACATATTCTCTCGCATAAGGAAGCCACTCTTTTCTTATCTTGCCATAAGAAGCAATGTTATTGAAGGTGGCATTTATGCGAA
>ERZ1292623.3548-Hain-H51-01um-R1-3548-length-13265-cov-27_pt1 | contig 13265 bp, 10 predicted proteins | sample MGYA00564398_ERZ1292623 | MGnify/ENA primary metagenome ERZ1292623 (study PRJEB36523, sample SAMEA6512633) | groundwater metagenome | collected 2019-01-07 | study: AquaDiva: Metagenomics assemblies of 32 groundwater samples
ATGAAAATTTTGACTGTTTTTTTATTTTTTTTAATTTCTATTGGCTGCGCCGCTCGTTTTCCGACAGAGAAGGAATGGTCGCAAATGCCGTATATTCAAAAAGACGATAAAAGATTTTTACTCCAAGGTAATTTTAAAGATATTAATGAGTTCGTCCAAGCTGCCGTTAAATTAGAACATGGGATGAGTTTGGAAGAAGTAAAAGAGCTTGGCTTTAGCACAGATGATGTTGAAGAAAAAAATGCTTGCGATAAACTCGGCTGGATAGAAGCATCGGAATTCGTCCTCCAAAATACCCATTTGATGATTGATTTTGACAGTCTTGAAGAGATTATTGAAGGAAAAAAACAATATTCGGGCGTAAGATGCCAAGCGATTGATAGAAAAAGCCGAACCGACAGGTGGGGCGCTTACATAAATAACGCCGACACGTACAAAGTCGGTCGTGAAATAAATATGATATTAATTTTTAAAAAGGGAGTGTTATTTGGCATAAATATAAATAATACTCCGATAAAGGAACATAATCGCGAAAGCGCTTTTTTGAAAGTTCTTGGCGACATTTTCTCGTCGCCTAGAATTGAATCGCTGACGATTAAAAAATAATCAAGGCGCCGTTTAGTTTTAACGGCGCCTTTTACTTTTTCGAAATCCAAAGGGCTTTCCTTTGGAAGATGTTTTTATTGCTATAATTTTTGATTAGGAGTATTTTCAAATTAAGAAGTTTCTTTAAAAACTTAATATAATTATGGAGGAAGAAAGATGTTAAAAATAATATTTCATGGCCGAGGCGGCCAAGGAGCGCTTACCGCCGCCAGAATTTTAGCGGCTGCTTTTTTGAAAGAAGGAAAATACGCGCTGGTTCTTCCCGAGTTCAAATCGGAAAGAAGATCGGCTCCGATAGCCGTTTTTATAAGAGTTGATGAAAAGCCGATTATTTTAAGATCCAAAATTTATAATCCTGATTATTTGGTGATTCTTGATCCTTCTTTGCTTGAAATGAAACAAACCCGAGTTTTGGAAGGATTTAAAAAAGAGAGCGGCATAATTATTCTCGCGGTTCAAGATTCAAAATATCCGGCTGGCTTGAGGGATAGTGAAGCAAAAACTTTACTGCCTTCCTTGGCGGGTTGCAAGGCAGGAATCGCGGATGTTGATTCCATCGCCAATAAATACGGTTTAGGTCAAAAAGCTTTGCCGGTAACCGGAGCCGCTATTTTAGGAGTTTTTTCCAAAATTACAAATCTTATTAGTCTCCAATCAATTATTGAAGCGGCTCGGGAGTCTGACGAACTTCCAAAAAAAGAAGAAAATATCAAAGCCGTAAAAGAAGCTTTTGAACAGGCAAAAATGATTGAATTCCCCGCTCTTGCTTCCGATAAATTGCCGGAAACGGAAATTTCGCCGGTTGGATTTAATTTTCAGAGCTTCAAAAATCTTCCCGAGTCGGTAATATCTTTGAAAGATACAAAATCAAATCTTACCGGTTCTTGGAGAAGAATAAGGTTTTATTATCAAAATAAAACATCATCTTGCCAGGATGCTTGTCCGTTAGGGAATGATATCCCTTATTGGCTGGAATTGCTGGAACAAGGGAAAATCCAACAAGCTTGGGAGAAACTGACGGAAAAAAATCCTTTGCCGGCAGTTACCGGCCGGGTTTGTCCGGCTTTTTGCGAACAAAGCTGCAACCGGAAAGAATTTGACGAACCGGTGTCAATCAGGAGTTTGGAAAAATTTCTGGGCGATACCGCTTTGGCTCGCGGCTGGCATCAGCACCCGGTTTTAAAAGAAAAATTAAAACCTTTTCATGTTGCCGTGATCGGTTCCGGCCCGGCCGGACTTTCCTGCGCTTATCAATTGGCGAGAAGAAAATTCAGAGTCACTGTTTTTGAGAAACTTCCTGTTTTAGGCGGACAGTTGCGATTTGGCATTCCCGAATCTCGTTTGCCGAAAGATGTTTTAGAAAGGGAAATCGCCAATATTATCCGTTTTGGAATTAAAGTAAATAAAGGAATTGCCATTGATTCAAAACTTTTTGAAATTATTAAAGATTGTTACGACGCGATTTTTATTGCGTCTGGTCTCCAAAAAAGCCGAAAATTGGGAATTGAAGGCGAGAAAAATTCCAATGTTTTTTACGGTTTGGATTTTTTAAAGGATGTTAATCTCGGGCAAAAAATCAATCTGGGCAAAAAGGTTATAGTGATTGGCGGCGGCAATGTCGCTATTGATGCCGCCCGGACCGCAAAATCTTTGGGTTCAGAAGTCGCTATTTTTTACCGAAGAACCAGAATTGAAATGCCGGCGATTAAAGAAGACGTGATTTCGGCCGAAAAAGAGGGAATAGAAATCAAAGAATTATTGTCTCCGATCGGAATTTCCAGAAAATTCGGCAGAAATTTTCTGAAATGCCAAAAAAATCAATTGGGAGAATGCGATGAATCGGGCCGAAAAAAGCCTTTGCCGATTAACGGCTCTGATTTGCTGGAGCAGTTTGACGATTTGATCATTGCGGTCGGTGAAGAAGCCGAAGATCAGTTTTTTTACGGATTAGAGAATGACAAAAATATTTTTTTGGGCGGCGACATCAAAACCGAAGCCGGAACAGTAGCCGCGGCCATTGGTTCAGGCAGAGAAGCCGCGGAAAATATAGAGAGATTTCTTCTTGGAAAGCCGCCTCTTGAAACAAAGAATCGGCAAATAGTTAAATTTTCCGATTTAAATTTAGCTTACTTTCAGCATAAAGAAAGAAAAATCGCGCCGCTAGAAGAAGCAGAAAGATGTTTTTCCTGCGGAGTTTGCGACCTTTGCGGAAATTGCTGGAAATTTTGTCCGCATCTGGCAGTTTCCGAGAAAAATGGCGAATTGAAAATAAACTATGATTATTGCAAGGGTTGCGGAGTCTGCGCCCAAGAATGCCCGAGATCAGTGATTTCTCAAAAAATGGAGGAGTAAAATGGAAAATATTTTGGAAAAATTTCAAAAAGTAATGCATAGCAACGAAGCGGCGGCTTGGGGGGCGGTTCGGGCAAAAGTTCAGGTTTCTTCGGTTTATCCTATTACTCCCCAGACCACCATTCCGGAAAAATTAGTGGAATTTGTGAAAAAAGGATATTTAAAATTAAAAATAATCAATGTTGAATCGGAAGACTCCGCCACCGCATTAATAATGGGAGCTTCCAGAGTAGGCGCTAGAGTTTTCGGAGCCACTTCTTCCCAAGGCCTTTGGCTGCAAGTCCAACAATTATATTCAGCCGGCCTTAGGCGATTGGCTTTTGTAATGATTAATGTTAACAGAACTTTAGGTCCTCCTTGGAATATTTTGGTTTCACATGAAGACAGTCTGGCTTTGCGTGATATTCCTTGTCTACAATTTTACGCGGCCGACGCCCAAGAAGTTTTTGATTCAACTATTTTGGGTTATAAAATCGCCGAGCAAATTTATTTGCCGGTAATGGTGAACCTTGACGGTTTTTCTCTTTCTCATGCTTCAGAAATGGTGGAAATTCCATCACAGGATTCGGTTGATAAATTTTTGCCGAAATATCAGCCGCTTTATCCGATTGATTTTGATAATCCGCGAGTTTTTGACCCTTCCATTGGTGACGATTATCTGACCGAATTCCGTTATCTTTTGACGGAAACTTTGGAAAAAAAATCCAAAGACGTTATTAAAAAAGCTAATCTTGAATTTCAGGACATTTTCGGCAGAAAGTACGGAGCAATTGAGACTTATGAGATGGAAAACGCCAAAATAGCGATTGTGGCGTTGGGTTCAGTGTCAGGAACAATAAAATCAGCCATTGAGAAATTAGATAAAGCGGATAATAAAGCAAACGTAGGTCTTGTCAGAATAAGAATGTTCAGGCCGTTTCCTAAAGAAGAATTAAGAGAGACTCTTGAAGGAGTTGAAACAGTCGCGGTAATTGACCGTGATATGCAAAAGATTCTTTGGCAAGAGATTAAGAACGCGCTTTATCCCGACCAAAAACAGATTTTAAGTTTTCCGGCCGGGCTCGGCGGAAGAGACATCAGTTTAGAAACAGTGTTTAAGATTATTGAAAGAGCCAGGAAGGAAAATTTCAACCTTTTTGATTTCAAATGGCATCATCTTTGGGGTTTGAAAACCCCCGAAAATGAGCCGATTTGGATTGACCTTAAAAACGTTAAAAACGGAGAAAGCGGCAACAATGATTTTGACCCCGCGAAATATCCGGCTGCTCAAATTTCAATTTCAAAAGAAACCATCCTTGAAGAAATTCCCGCTGAAGAATATATTTCTGCCGGAGAATTTTCCTGCCAGGGATGCGGCTTGATTATCGCCAACCGTTATGTTTTGAAGGCGTTGGGTAAAAGAACATTTGAGTTAAGGCCGGCTTGTTGCGCTTCGGTTGTTAATGGCCGATTTCCGGATTGCGCTTCCCGTTATAATTTGCAGAACGTTTGTTTTGAGTCGGCTGTGGCTGAAGCTTCGGGCGTTAGAGCCGGATTTGACGCTTTAGGGATCAAAGACGCGAATGTTCTGGTTTTTGGCGGCGACGGCGGTTGCGATATCAGTTTCGGGTCTTTATCCAGCGCCGCTGAAAGAAATGTTGAAATATTAATCGTTTACTACGATAATGAGGCGTATATGAATACCGGTATTCAAGAAAGTTCATCTACTCCCTACGGGATGGTTACTAGCACAACGCCTTTTGGAAAAACCCGGCAAAAAAAGGATATAATAGCGATTATGGCGGCTCATAAAATACCTTACGCGGCCACCGCCTCTGTCGCTTATCCCGAAGACTTGTTTCATAAAGTCCTAAAAGCGAAAGAAATCAAAGGTTTTAAATTCATTCTTGTATTTTCTTCCTGTCCTCCGGGTTGGAAATTTTCCACCGAGAAAACCATTGAAGTGGCGCGATTGGCGGTTGAAACCGGAATCTGGCCGCTTTACGAAATTTTTGACGGCGAGAAATATGTAATCGCCGAAATGCCGAAAAAACGCCCGGTAAAAGACTATCTGGAAATCCAAGGACGATTTAGCTTGCTTAAGGAAGCGGACATTGAGATCATTCAGAAAAATACCGATAAAAACTGGGAAAGACTGGAAAAACTTTCCAAATTTTAAATATTTTTAAAACCCTGTCCGCGTTTCACAACGGACAGGGTTTTTATATTGATTTTGTTTAATCTAAAGAAGCGCTTTTTCCGTCTTCACTTTCCTGGAAGTCATCAAATACTGTTGGAAAAAGCACTTTGGCTTTTTTTAAGACCATCATTGCGAAATCTCTGATTTCCCATTGGGCATGGGTATCACACCTCATTTTAGAGATATGCCGCCATTCTTCAAGATTCGCGGAAACAACGATCTCACTGCAAACCGCGTTGGGCAGTAAAAATCTGGCGTCTTCGTTCACCTTCATTTTTGCCATTCCTTTTTCTTTCGCCATTTTCAGAAAATTCTGCAGATTCCTGTACCAGCTGTCTATAAGCAGTAAGTTGCTTTTATACCATTCTCCCAATGTTAAATTGTTTTCCAAACTGCCGTCACCGATTAAATCCATTAGTTTGACGTCATTTAATTCTTTGATGGAATCAGGAATTACATAATATTGGCTGTCAAAAAATCCGGCTTCGTCGCAATATCTCTGGCTTTCTTGGGAAATCGCGCAAATCCGATGCCTAACTAATTGGTGGGTAAAAGCCCGGGAGCCGCCTATATAACGGATTGCCAGCCACCAATGTTTCAATTTTTCTTCCGGCGTGTATTTAATGTTCGGATTTAAAACGACAAATTCTGATATTTGTTCGTCTTGTTGCTGGCTTAAGATGTTTTTTATTTCTTTATCTTCTATATCAGTAAAAAAATCAGGATATTCCAAAATTAAAGGGATTAAAACGTACTTACGAATTGATCCCAATGATCTTTGGATTAATTTTAGAGAATTAATTTCTCTAAAATTAGAGACTTTTCTAAAGAGGTCTCTAAACATTCTTAAATTGCCGCTAATCAACCATTGCTGATTTTCTCTTTGGCTTATTTTCAGCAAATTATTTAACAATAAAATACTTAAGATTGTTTTAATGTCATTTTCAATATATTTTACATTCAGAACACTCCAAGAGTGCTCTATAACACTTTCGTGTTTGTAAATTCGCAATAATTTGTTGACGAATTGCTTTGCGGAATTGTCCGTAATTTTATCAAAGGACTTATAACAGGTTCTTCCGGCAAGCTCAATGAGTTTTAACAAATCAGCTTTTTTGCCTTCACCGTCTAATAACTGGCCGTTAAAAAATCCAAGAATTTCAATTTTTCTTTCCATTTATTTCTCTCCTTTTAATTTATTTATTAAGTTAAGGTGCTTATATTATCTTCTAAAGATATTCTATCTTTTTAGAAAATACAAGCGCTTTTTAAATAGAAATGTTAAAATAAGATAATGTTTCATATGAAACATTATCTTATTTTAATTTTAGTGGAAATAATGTGAATAAAATGTGATTTTCTTTTGAAAACAGATAGATTTATTGGACATACTTCCTATCGGACAATGTCCGATAGGAAAGAATAAGGGGCTTCCTCGGGGAACTCCCCGAGGAAGCCCCTTGGGGAAACAAAAATCATGGAAACTTCCATAATTATTAGAACTAAAAACGAAGAAAAATGGATCGGAGAATGTTTAAAGCGACTAAATGAGCAGACTTATAAAGATTTTGAGATTATTGTGATTGATTCTGGTTCTACTGATAAAACTCTGGAAATAGTAAAAATGTTTCAAGTGAAACTGTTTCATATGAAACAAGAAGAATTTTCTTATCCTTACGCATTGAATTTTGGTTGCCAGCAAGCAAAAGCTGAAAAATACTTCGTTTTTTTAAGCGGTCATTCTCTTCCATTTTCTAAAACTTGGCTTAAAGAAGGTTTGAGTAATTTTACGAATAATAACGTAATGGGTGTGTATGGCCCTGTTTGGGCACTTTCTGATGGCAGTATTTGGGAAAAGCTTATATTTAATAAAATAATTAGTTTCACACGAAATATTTTCAAACGCAGGCAAATAATAAAGAAAGCAAGAATGGGAGTTATGGGATTTACAAACGCAATTATTTTAAGAAATTTATGGGAAAAACATAATTTTAATGAAGATTATGGAAATGGCGGAGAAGATGGCGAATGGAGTGGTTATTGGTTACAAAGAGATTACATAGCAATAAAAGATATAAAATTTGCTGTTTATCACTCTCATAGTCTTGGATTAAAAGCATTAATAAAACAATGGAAATATTGGAAATCTCTTTCAAAGCCACAATCATTTAAATTTCCAGAATTTAGGGAATGAATAATAAAAATATGTTTCACCTGAAACAAAAAACAGAAAAACAGAAAATAGGAGAAATTGGAGAGAGCATTGCTGTGAAACATCTTGTGAAACAAGGATATAAGATTTTAGATAGGAATTTCAGAAAACCATGGGGCGAAATAGATATTGTTGCCAAAAAAGATAATATTCTTTATTTTGTTGAAGTAAAAAGTGTTTCATATGAAACTAAAAAATTTGAAGCATTGGCCAATCAAGAGAATAACGATTATGATCCGGAGAATAATGTTGATGATCGGAAAATAAAAAGACTTAATCGAGCAATCCAATCTTATTTAGGATATATTTACGCGCCGGACGAACAACAATGGCAAATAAACATAATGGCAATATTCATTGATTTAGAAAATAAAAAAGCTAAAATAAGGATTACAGAAGATATTTAACGGGCTGTAGTGTAACGGTAGCACGAGTGCTTTGGGAGCATTTAGTCCGAGTTCGAATCTCGGCAGCCCGACCATAGTTAAAACAACCCCGCCTTGGCGTGGTTGTTTTGAAGTCGCTACTGCTGCTGTTACGTTTTTAACTAGAAGTAAACCATATCTACTTGTTTTTTTATTGATATTTTTGCTATATTTAAATCTAAATAGAGTAAGTTTGTTATTTTGAAAATTGAAAATTTTTATGAAAGGAGGGGAAATAATGAAAAACTTAAAGATTTTATTGTTGTTTGTTTTGTTAGTATTGTCGGTATTTTTTTATGCCGGATTAACAGCAGCGCAAGACGCGGAAGAAAAGGAAGAAAAAGATATTATCTGGAAAAATCCTTTGCCTAAAATGCTTCAGAAGATGAAGCGCAGGGCGGAAGAAACCTTGGATAAACTAAAAAGTTTTAACTTTTTTTATGATTTTGATGACATTTCCTCGCAAGCGTTAGGTGTTTTGATGGAGGAATTGAATGAAGAAATAAACAATTGCCCGTCAAAAGATGTGGAGGTTTTGTTAAAAAAGAGAAACCTGGTCATTAAATTGGCGGGAATTCTTTATGAATATGAAAAATATAATTTTTTCTATCAACAGGGAGAAGAATATATAAACAAATTAAAAGAGCTTGATTGGGTGATTCATTATCACGATCCAACTGTTTTTTTAAAAACCTTGAGTCAATTTTATGATTCAAGGTACAGGTTTCAATTAGATAAAGAGCTAAATATAAATTTTGATAGAATAGTTATATTTAGTTCCTCCAATGATATTGAATTTCCGAATTCCCTTGTTACGGGAATTATAAAATATGATAATACAGAAAAAGAGAAGTTAAGAGAAGATATAGTAGGTTTTTATTTTCGGGGTTATCTTAATAATCCCGAATCTATATTAAATTCAGAGATTTTTGAGCTTCGCTGGTTGGACAGCGAAGGCAAAAAACATATTGTATGGCATTATATAATGCCATACCCTTTTCCGATTTTAACAGTGGTAAAAAATTCTCTTTATTAATTATTCCCAAGGGGCTTCCTCGGGGAGTTTCCCGAGGAAGCCCCTCGGGAAAAGATAAAAAGCTGCTTTTTTTAAAAAAAGCAGCTTTTAAATTGCGTCGGTTATTTCAATTGGAATAACCGGTCCATTTTTTGGAAAATCCATCGGTTTTTCATCGTTTTCGCTTCCGGGAAAGAGCCAAAAATAAAATTTCTTGGCATCATTGAGTTTTGGCTTTTTTGGGAAGCCGTAATATTTTTTTTGCATCTCCTCATCATAGAGTCCGATGCAGCCGTGAGAATCGGGGTAGCCGGGCAGATCGCGGCCGTGAATCCAAAAAGCCGTTCCTTTTTTATCCACATAAAATTTAATTGCCCAAGTCATCGGATAAGGGATATTGGTTTTCTCTATTTTATAAAGAGAGGAACGATGGTTTTTATCGCGCCCCAATACTTTAAAAATCCCTTTTGGCATAAAATGGCCTTTGCGGCCGGAAGTTATAGGTAGAAAAAATTGCAACTCACCGAATTCGTAAGCGCCCAAAAACTGTTCTTTTAGATTGATTAGCGTATATTTTGGATAATTTTTCGCTTTTTCCAGATTTTTCGGCAGTCCGCCGTGAAAATCTTTTATTGATTCTAAATCCCGCGGCGCTTTCAAATGTTTTCCTGGCCAAACATGGCGCCGATCAATCCTGTTAAAGCGAAGAATCGCCTCATAATTCTCTCCAAAAAGACTTTCCAGGGTTTCACCTTTTTGTATTCTGTGGCATTCGTATTCTATCAGTTTGTCGCTCGGAAAAACCGGAAAACACGAATTTTGCGGCTTTTTCTGATTTTGAGCGAAAACAGAAGAATAAAAGGCAAATAAAAAATTAAATACCAATAGAAATTTCCATCTTTTCATTTTTTCACCTGTTTTAAAGAACTGATTTTTTATTTTGTTATTTATTATATCATAAATAGAATTTTTTCCGCGATTATAAAATTCCCGAGGGGCTTCCTCGGGGAAATCTCTTCTGTGGATATCTTCTTTTCCCGAGGAAGCCCCTTAGGGTAAAATATGTTTATGGAACGAAAATTTAGTTTTTCAATAGACGAATTTTATCATATTTTTAACCGCGGGACTGAACAATTTTGGGGGCAAAAACGAATTGGTGGTTTCGCATTTTAAAAAAATTTTTTTCAATAAGAAACTTGGAAAAAGCCCTGAAATATGGGCTTTTTCAGTTTTTTTGACAAATCGTTAAATATGGTTTGTAATTAAGTAAATTATGGTTCCTAAAAAATTGAAAATACGGAGGATGATATGAAAAAGTTAGCTGCAATTATTGCTCTAAGTTTGATTTTGATTCCTTTGCTGGTTCAAGCTCAGACCGCCGAAAAAGCAAAAGATTTTAGTTTATTTGTTGCCGGCTTGGGCACGGGTTTAGTTAATCATGAATTAGGGCATCAGGTTATCGCCAGTGTCTATGGTGTACATCTTGACTGGCAGATGAAAGACAATCAACCAACTTGGTTTGCTAGGTCTCAAGACCATGAGAAATTAAGAAACATTGCTTTGGGCGGGACAGCCGCGGAAATTGTCTCAAGTGAAATTATTCTGAACACGAAAATTTCTAAGGATGATGCTTTCGTTATCGGTTGGTTGGCTTGGAATATTGTTAATCCTATTCTTTATGTAGTTCGTCATGAACTGGGTGGCGGCCACGGCGATCTTAAGACAATTCAAGAAAATTCAGTTGGCCTGAACGTCCGGCTAGTGGAGGGCATAAAAATATCTCACAGTCTTTGGACTGCTTATCGTCTTTTGAATAATAAGCAATTTCAATCAAAGATAAATTATTTTTTTGCTCCCACAGCTGGTGGTTTTATGGCCAGTCTGTCTTATCACTGGTGATTTTAAGAGAGTTTGCGCAAGCGAACTCTCTTTTTTCTTTTTCAAAATTGATTAAAATCATTTTATTTGATATTTTAAAGAAATCCCCGAGAAAGCCCCTCGGGAAATTATTAGGAATGAGAAAAATGAAATATCTAAACATTAAATCTTGGAAGTTTATGGCGGGATTTTTGCTGATTTTAGGTTTAGGAATCGCGGCGCTCGCCATCAGCGCGGATTATCTGGAACGCAATCAAATTGCCGGCGAATCTTTTAATGTCCGTTAGGGATTGTCCGTTAGAATTTCCAAAGGGGCTTCCTTTGGGAATTTTATTTTTCTTTCTATTTTTTGGTAATATAAGGATATATTTATTTTAAGTTTTAATAATTTTAATTAAAAAAAATATGTTCAGCAGAAAAAGCGTAAAGTTTATTATTGGATTTGTTGTTATTGTTTTAATTGTTTGGGTTGCGTTTGACGGTGTGCCCAGATATCAGAACTGGCAAAAGTGGAAAAATATTAAAAAACAAGCGGATGAATTTGAAAAAACAGAGAAGGAACGAAAGGAACTAATCGCGAATGACACTTATGGCGGAAAAACTCCGCAAGAAACTCTGGAAATGTTTATTAAAGCGGTTGAGGCCGGAGATTACGAACTGGCGAGCAGATATTTTGTGGTGGAGAAGCAGGAGGAATGGAAAGAGAATTTAATAAATATAAAGGATGCTAAAAAATTTAATACGTTTTTAGATCCACTCAAAGAAACAAAAAAATATAAAGGTAGTTATTCTAATGATAAAAAAATTTTTGTAGTCCATGAACCAATTTTAGTAGAATATGTTCTTTATCCCTCCAATCTCTGGAAAATCAATGAAATCTAAACTGACAATTTTAGTTTTAACAGGATTGCTTTTGAGTAATCCTATTTTAGCTTATGACGATCAAACCACTCATTCCGCTTTAACAGACGAGATTGTTGATTTTTACAATCTGTTTTTTGAAAATAAATTAACTAACAAAGAAAAAGAGTGGATTATCAAAGGCGCGATGGATGAAGATACTCCTCCGAGATGGATAAACCATTTCTATGATCCGATTTACAAAGTTGGCTGGACCGGAGAAAACACCGGCATTTGGCCGACAATGCTTATTCAATATTTTTCAGGCAAAGTGCTTTCAAGCGCCAATCCCGCGTCTTCGCTGAATTGGCTGCACAATCAACAACTTCAATCAGAATACGGAGAATTTAAAGGCAACCGCGCTTGGGAAAGGGCGATTTACGAATATGCCAAAGACAATAAACAGGAGGCGTATTATACTCTTGGTTATATTTTGCATCTTATTGAAGACGCGACTGTGCCGGATCATACGCGAAACGATACGCACGCTCATGAGTTGCAATACTTCACCGGAGATTACGGCAGTCCTTATGAAGAATTTAGCAAACAATACGCCAGACAAACTTTAAACATTGTTGATGAACTGAAAAATCAAGGATACAAACCAATTGTATTTAGTTCTATTGATGAATATCTTTTGAATTTGGCCGAGTATTCCAATAAATATTTTTTCAGCAAAGACACGATTAATGATCCTAAATATAGCGAACCAAAAATTATGAGAGAAGAAAATGGTTATGGATATGGGAAAGATAAGAATGGGGAGGAGTTTGAGGTAGTGAAGGTAAATAAATTTTGGAATAATTTAAAAATGGATTATGAGATAATTTATTCGTTGAAAAATGTTGAAGAATATCATCCCATCCTTTCCCAATACTTCACCCGTCTATCTCGCGAAGCTATTATTAACGGCGCGGGAGTGATTGATCTTTACATTCGCGAAGGAGAAAAAGCAAAGCAAAATATAGATTCCATTGAAAAACCGCCGCAGGAAACTCAAAAAGTAAGTTCTTTAATTGATGAGCTTTACGCGATTTCCAATTTTTTCTCAATAGCCAAGGAATTCGCGATTTCCGCGATTGAAAACATTTCTTCAAAAATTTCTCCAAAAATCGTCTTGCCCGAATCCCAGCTTGCGGTTATTTCTCCGCCGGAAGAGACAATTTCGATATCAGACATTGATCAATTAACTGTCAGCGAGCCGCTAATGTTCCCCGAGGAAGCCCCTCGGGGGAAAAGTCCGACTTTGGCGGATTTGTCTGATTTACAGACAATTCTTGATGAAGCAAAAGCGCGAGTCGCGGTTTTGGAAAAGCAAGTAGCTGAAATCGCACAAGCGCGAGCTCAATCTCAAGCGCAAGCGCAGCAAAACAACAACTTGGAGGCTAAGCCTCCAAGTGCGGTAAATGCGGCAAATAATTTTGCCGCTCTCCCTTACGCGGGCTTTGGCGGGGGAGCGGCGCCGTCAGACGCGGCGCCAACGGAAAACGCGACCAATACTTCCAGCTCAACTTCGGTTGAGCTTTTTATTGACTCCGAAGCTCCGCTGGCGCCGACCTTGTCAGTCGCCGAATGCGCTAATTCTTTGGCCGCGGTCAGCGGCGCCTGCCTGGTGGCAACCACCACTCTAAACTTAAACTGGGCAAGCGCGGCAACAGACCTAAATTATTTTGAACTTTCTTACGGAAGCCCGGCGGC
>ERZ1292623.1057-Hain-H51-01um-R1-1057-length-27405-cov-20_pt1 | contig 13263 bp, 19 predicted proteins | sample MGYA00564398_ERZ1292623 | MGnify/ENA primary metagenome ERZ1292623 (study PRJEB36523, sample SAMEA6512633) | groundwater metagenome | collected 2019-01-07 | study: AquaDiva: Metagenomics assemblies of 32 groundwater samples
TCTAATTTTATTTAGATATTAGCTATTATCTCTTTCACTTTATTTACAAAATTTATTGCTTTTAATCTTAAAGTAAATTATTTGATACTAATTTTTTAATTCTTTTCGGATATAATTTTAAATAAAAACTAAGTCTTTTTTTATTTATCCTTTCTCTTATATTGTTTAAAGTTTCTTTATTTATTTTTTCTTTAAAATAAATTAAATCTATAAAAGTTTTTTCAATATCAGAGTATGGCAAATAAATATTATTAATTTCATAATAATCAAAACCAAATAAATATTTTTTATTTATCCTTCTAATTAAAACATTTCCATTCATTATTTTTCTTATGCCCTGCCTTATTTTTTTTGAAGTTATTATTACTGGAATTGTTTCTTGCTCCCATAAATTATGAAAGCTTAAGGCATCTTGCAATCCTAGATAAGCTGGTTTAAAACAATAAACACCCAATGAATTATCATCTAATAAAGTATAATAACCTTTAGTTAATTTTTTAATTTTTCCCTTTAATATTAAATTTCTTATTAATTGCTTAGTATATTGTTTAATATTTTTGTTATTTTTTATTATAAGTTCAACAGACTTATAATTAACAACTGGACTTTTCTTAAATAAGTCTTCAATTTTTTTAAGATATTTTTCTTTTCCCATTTTATTAATAATTCTTAATATAATCAAACATTTTATCTGTATCTGGAACAATGCCTTCTAAAATTAAAACCTTTAATTCATTTTCATCAATTGGTTTTCTAAATTCCCTTAAAAGCCTCTTAATTTTTAAACTAATTTTGCTTTTATCTTTTACATGCCTTAATAAAAAGAAAATATCATATAAATCCCTGATTTTAAATCTTTTCAAATAAGCATCAACTTTTTCATTTATAAGTTGTTCTGGCGTTAATGTATAAATTGTAATTAAATTCCCCTCGCTAGTTTCATATTCTTTTAAAACCCCTTCTATTTTCTTAAATAATACTTCAAATCTTACAGAAGTTCTATTGTTTTTTAATTTACTATACAAACTATTATAACTTATTTTCTTTTTTTCAATAATAAACCCTTTATTGCTTAAATTATTAAAAAATGAATTAATTTTTTCTAAATCTCTTTTCATGTAAACATCTAAATCTTCTGAAAATCTATTTCCTTTATAGCATCTCCAAATAGCTGTTCCGCCATGTAAAACCGCATCGTTAAATATTTTATAAATCTCCTGAATCAATATATCTTGAACTAGAGCAATGTCTTTATGAATTCCCTTCCTTAGTCTTAGTATTATAGGTATCATTTTAATAATAAACCAAAGTTACTAATATATATAACTTTCGTTTATTTGTAAATGGTTCGCAATTCATCTCAGCCTTAAAAAACTGAGTTTTCTTGCTCAATCTACGCTATAAAAAGAGAATATTTATTTAATAATCAGAGATATAAAAACCTTGCTCTATTTGAATTTTTTAATTAAATTCAAGTTTGTTTTAAATTACCTTTAACCCAGGATAAAAATCTTTCTGCATTTTGCTTTGCTGATATAGTGTCTTTTTCATTCATTAAATTTTCAGAATATTCTGCGCTATTTTTAACGCTTATTAAACTAGATAATTGTCTTATTTTTATATTAATATCCTTTACGTTTATTTTATTAATCAATTCTATAAATTCTTCATGGCCTTCCCCAGCACTTCTTTCGCCCAAGCTAAATATACATAATGCATCTGCTGCACAAATCCCAGAATGAATAGCCAAGCTGACTGCAGAATTCCAATTTTTATTTTCTATCGCACTTTCACATTCTTTTAAAAACTCTTCTGCTTTCTTGAGATAATTTAAATAAAAATGTTTATCAACTTTTCTAGTTTTCATTTTAATATATCCTCTCCAGCAATCAATATATAATCTTTTTCTATGGTCTTAACAAATGGCAAATTTTTATTAAATTGTTTTTTTGTGTATATTTGCACTTGTAATATATTCCCATATTTTTCTATAAAATATTTCTGTTTATCATAAATTAAATTTTGTATTGGTTTTTTACTTTTTGCTATAATTAATAAGTCTACATCAGAATCTGGGTTTTCTTCCTTTCTTGCAATACTTCCGAATAATATGCAGGAAATAACTTTTTTATTTACTATCTTTTTTATATCCTTAATTAGTTCATTTAATGTATTATCTTCAAAATCAAATACCTGTAATAATTTAGTTAGTATAGAATTATTATTTAATGTAATTAAAGTAGATTTACCGTGTCTTTCTAAATATATTATATTCATCTCTTCTAATTCTTTTATTGCATAATTGATTGCAGAATGATCTTTATCGTTAAACTTCGCTAGTTCTCTTATTGTCCATTTTTTATTCCCAAGCCTATAAAGACTCCTGAGTAAATCAATCTTTACCCTACTCCCAAAAATTTTGTCTATAAATTTATGATATTTCATGGATTAAAATTCACCCATATGGACTAAAATTTACCCACATATATAAAGATTTCTATCTCAAATTATTGTGAAATTAATTTAAGAATTAAGTTTAAATGTTTTACTAATGCTTTTCTTTTTTATTATGAGTGATTTCTAATCTTTTCTATAAACTCGGGCTTTAATTCTGGTTCATTTTCCATTTCAATATTTATTTAATAATCAGAGATATAAAAACCTTACTCTATTCCGATTTTTTAAGCAAATTTAATAGAAAAGAATTTTATTTTGATTTTGTGAAATATTTATTTATAATTTTTCTAGACTAGAAACTACTATATTAACCTTTGTTATATCTCTAAGTACATTTTCAGCTATAAATTCACTTAAGTCTCTTCTTATTATTATCTTATCTATTGAACTTTTGATGTTCTTGGTAATTTTAAATTTCTTCCCAGAATATATCAAAAGTGCATAAATATCGCAGGCATCTTTAAATTCTTTATCGAGTTTTTCTCTCTCAAAAAATGATACACATTTAAGTCCTAATAAAGTATTAATATCGGGTGTATTAATTTTTTCTATATTAAAAATCTTAGCTTTATTAAAAATATTTATGCCCCATGCATTTTTAGATTTTTTATTAGTAAATAAATCCAAAAATATATACACTAAATCATATATTTGTTGTTTTTTTGATTCTTTTTCTGTTATTATTTTATTTTTATTTCTACTATAAATTAGTTCATGTCTAAAAAAATAAGAACTTGGGCTAAATCCTAGTCTTTTAATTTCTTTAATAAAAGAATTTAAATATTTCAAGTTTATATATACATCAATGTCCCTGCTTTTCAAGTAATCTAAACCAAAAGCCCTTCTATAATTTTCATTCACATAAAGATAAACAGCCCAACCCCCAATTACTACTATATTTTTAATTTGTGAAATTTTATTTAAATATTCAAAAGACAAATCTGTTTCTAAAATATCATACATTTTTTATTACCTCTAATAAATGTTGAGCTGCATCCTCTCCCCTGCCACCATAAGAAGATAAATCAATATAAAGTTGTGGTACTGAAACTATATTAAAATTATGTATATTTTGTATATTATAAAAATAACTTTGATCAACTAAAAAACATATTACATTTCCTTTTTGAGCAGGTAAGATAGATTCTTTTTCAAAAAGGTTTTTTATTCTTTCTTGGTCTTTTTCTAGAGTATAAAGGTGTGTTTCCGCTGGTGTAACATAAGGTGATAATATTTCTGTTGCAGAAAATAATGTAAATGCATATTTAATGTTATTTTTTGATAAAAGGTTAGCTATTTTTTTCATTATAAATTGCGGCCTTTCAGCACCACTAAACTCTACTTTTCTTAATTCCCTTACAGATGTTGTATAAGCCCATGCTTTTAACAATTTATTTGGATTAATCACAGAAGTATTTACTTTTTTTTCGATATACCCGGATTTTTCCAAAGCATTTGTGTTTTTTACCGTTACACCTAATGGCACATTTGCTTCTTTTGCTAATTGTCTTAATTTCATGCTCTTTCTATTAAGAAGTACCCTTATTACCCTCTCCATTGATTTTGAAATTAGCATTTTATATGTTCTAATTGATTTATATATGTTCTAAATGATATTTAAACCTTTCTATTCTAAATTTATTTGAATAAGTTAACTTATTATTACACTTACATATTTATAGATCTTTCTTTTTTGTAGGGGTAAAAGATTTTTCATACATACTAAAAGAAAACCTTTTATAGTATATTTATCAATTAATAATATGCCTGTAAATATAACAACAGCGGTAGATTCTTTAGTTGAGTTAATAAACAATAAAAAAAGGATTAGTATAGAAGAAACTGCAAAAGAACTTGGATTACCTGAAACAATAATAAATGAATGGGCTACTTTTTTAGAGGAAGAAAAAGTTATTAAAATAGAATACCAATTCACAAATGCATTTCTGGTAGCTAGGCAAGCACAAGAATCTAGTGGAAAGGAATATTCGAGAGATATAGAAATAATTTCTAGAAATTTAAATATCATGTTAGCTGGTTTAAACAAAGTTCAGATTAAAAGTGAGATTAAATTAAGAAATGTAGAAGATGTAAAAGAGTTATTAAAAAATAAGCATAATTTAGATAAAGATGTTTTATATGCACAAAAGTTCGTTTTAGAGTATGAAATTAACCAATTGCTAAATAAAATTAAGAAATTAAAATCATACTTACAAGATAATTATGATATAATAAATCATGAGTTTAATAATATAAAGAAGAGAAAAGAAATATTTGATAAAAACTACAATAAGATATTGTAAAATTTATTTTACATGTGTTAAATTTCTTTAACAGATTTTTCTATATATCTTATTATACCTTTGTCTTAAAGAACGTTAAATTTATCAATAAATGAAGGTTATATATATTAATAACTTGGTTAATTAAGAAATTAAAATATGATAAAATTAGTGGTTGAAGAAAAAAGGCAGAAGAAAATTGCTGATGAGCTTAAAGGAATAATGAAGAAAGGATTTAAGATGGGAAAAATAAAATATAAATCAAGGGATAAATTATATGAAAGATGATCTATCCTTCTTAACTCAATGTTCTAGTTTCTATAAATATCGAAACATTTATAAATAAAAAAATTAATATTAGAAACATGAAAAAGATAGAATTTGTATATAATAAAATTTTAGAAGAGTCAATTGAAAATAAAAACTACAAACTTACTCAAAAATATTTAAGCAAAGAATTAAAATTGTCATTAAGCACAGTGAATTATGCTTTAAGGCCATTAAGAAATATGGGAGCAGTAAAAATAAACTCAAAGAATTTTGAAATAATTAATATTAAAAAAATACTCTATTACTGGGCTTCAGTAAGAAACTTAGAAAGGGATATTATTTACAAAACAAGAGTTGATAAAAATGTTTCAGAAATTGAAAAAAACATTCCAGATTCTGCATTGTTTACAGCTTATTCATATTACAAATTCAAGTTTAATGATGTTCCTGCTGATTATTCAGAAGTTTATGTTTACTGTAACAAAGAAGATATAAAAAAAAGATTTAATGAAACCAAAGGAATCTCTAATTTATTTGTATTAAAAAAGAGCTTTAGTAAAGTAACCTTAGCTAATTTATTTGTTGATTTATGGAATTTAAAAGAATGGTATGCTAAAGATTATTTGCAGGAATTGGAGAGCAAACTTAAATTATAAAATGGAATACTGGCATAATTTAATAACAAATAAAAGTTGGGAAATATTAAAAGAAATCAAAAGAGAATTTGATTTTATTTTAATTGGTGGGTGGGCTACTTACATTTATACTAAATCCTTAAAATCTAAAGATATAGATATAATCGTTGATTTTGATAATTTAAATATAATAAGGAAAAAATATAATTTAATAAAAAATGATAATTTGAAGAAATATGAAATTAAGATAGAAGAAATTGATATAGATATCTACGTAAAATATTTTTCTAAATTGCCTTTACCCATGGAAGAAATTGAAAAAAATATCAATTTTATTGGGGGATTTAAATTAGTCAAGCCAGAAATTTTATTAATATTAAAACAGGCGGCTGAAAAAAATAGAGAAAATAGTGAAAAAGGAGAGAAAGATAGGATTGATATAATGGGTTTATTAGTTAATTTAGATATAGATTTTAATCTGTATAAAAAACTTATTAAAGAATATAAATTAGATGATTATCGTAGCATATTAATAAAAATAATAACCGGCTTCAGAGATTTAGAAAGGTTAAATTTAAATGTTAAAAACTATAAGAAAATTAAGTTAAAATTAATAAAAAATTTAAAATAAAAAGAGGTGATAGCATTTTGCTATTTAGATGGTTGTAAAAGAAACATATAATTATTACTCTGAAAATATTCCTATAACCATAACAATTGAATCTTCAAAAGAAGAATTTGTTATGGTTTATAATGTAAGTATAGCAAAAATAGGTGCTAATACAGAAATTATTCTAGATAAAATTAAGGAAGAATTAGCAAGCAAAGTTAGACTCGGGATAGGGGATATTACAGACTTAAAAAAATCCCAATTCATAAAAGAAAAGTTCCAAGAAACAATAGTTTACTTATTGGATAAATATTTACCAAGCATAACAGAAGATGTAAAAAAATTCCTTACAACTTATTTGATGCATAAGGCACTTGGTTTGGGAAAAATTGAATTATTATTAGATGATATTAATTTAGAAGAAATTGTCATAAACAATGCAGATGAACCAGTATGGGTTTATCATAAGAAATATGGTTGGCTTAAAACAAATATAAAATTAGAGAATGAAGATCAGATTAAACATTATTCTTCATTGATCGGAAGAAGAGTTGGTAGAAGTATTTCTTTGCTTACACCATTATTAGATGCTCAATTAGGAACAGGTGAAAGAATTAATGCTACATTAAATCCAATATCTATAAAGGGAAATACAATAACAATCAGGAAACCCTCTGAAAAGCCAATTACAATCACAGACATGATTAATCAAAAAACAATTTCGATTTCTGCAGCATCATTAGTATGGTTAGGTATAGAATATGAACTAAGTGCTTTAATTACCGGGGGCACGGCGACGGGAAAAACCTCCGCATTAGGTGCATTTTGTTCTTTTTTTCCTCCAAATCAAAGAATTATTTCAGTTGAAGATACTCCAGAAATCAGATTGCCAAAATATTTACAATGGATTCCAATGCTTACTAGATTACCAAATGTAGAAGGTAAAGGAGAAATAACATTATTGGATTTAATTGTTAACTCATTAAGAATGAGGCCAGATAGAATAGTAGTAGGAGAAATTAGAAGACAGAGAGAAGCTGAAACGCTTTTTGAGGCAATGCATACAGGCCATAGTGTTTATGCTACGTTACACGCAAATGATGTTGAAGAAACAATAAATAGAATAACAAATCCTCCAATAAACGTTCCTAAAAGTTCTCTGCCTGCAATTTCAATGATAATTGTAATGTATAGAAACAGGAGAACAGGAATCAGAAGAATTTTTCAAGTAGCTGAAATATTAAAAGATGCAAGTCCAAATGTTTTATTACAATTTGATGTAAGGCAAGATAAAACATTAACTGTAAATCATTCTCTTAGATTAATGCCAGAACTTGAATTACAAACAGGGTTAACAACACAGGAAATAAACCAGAATTTACGTGAAAAGAGCTTGATTCTAACATGGCTTGCTAAGAAAAATATAAACGAAATTAATGATATTGGTAAAGTAATTGCAACATATTACATAAATAAAAATTCTGTTTTAAATTTAATTAAAAAATGATAACTCAATTAATAGCAAGGCGATTTCCTTATTTAAAGATTCAGTTAGCGCAAGCTAATATGGACCTAACACCAGAGCAGTTTATTAAAAATATTTTAATTACAACTTTAATTGTTGCTGTAACCTTATCATTAACTTCTTTAATGCTTCTATATAAATTAAATGTTAGTTTATTCTATATCTTACTTATATCTCCAATATTATTTTTTGGGGTGTTTTTCTTTTTTATTAATTCTCCGAAAGGAAAGATGAGTAAAATAGTGCGTGAAATAGATCATGAGATTGTTTATGCTGGTAGATTCTTATTAATAGAATTAAGTTCAGGTCTTCCATTGTTTGATGCAATAAAAAACGTTTCTTATGCTTATCCTATAATTGGAAAATATTTTAAACAAATTGTAGAAAAAGTTGAAACAGGCAAGCCAATAGAGATGGCAATCAATGAAGTAATTGAAATTAATCCTAGTGTAAATTTCAGAAAAGTCTTATTTCAAATTCTCAATTCAATGCAAACAGGAGGAGATGTTGGCAGGGCGTTAGAAAGCATCACAGATCAGATTTCAAAAGAACAATTAATTAAAATAAAAGAATATGGTAAAAAACTTAATCCAATGGTGCTTTTTTATTTGCTTATTGCAGTAATTTTGCCAAGTCTAGGCATTAGTATATTAGCCTTAATGTCAACTTTCACAGGATTTAGTCTGTCATTTGCAAACTTAATTGGAATTAATTTTATTATAGGAACTTTGCAACTTTCATTTTTATCAATAATTGGAGGATTGAGAAAAGGAGTATGAAAGATATTACTACATTTACAAGAAATATAAAAAAGAATATCGAAGATGAATTAGTTAAAGCAAACATTAAGGTTAATGTAAACAAACTAATTACTATATCTTTAATTGCAACTTTTGTTTTGAGCATAATAATATTAATGTTTTTTAGAGATAATTTAAAAATTGCAGCAAATTTTACTTCAGCATTAATTTATTATTATTTAATCTCGTTAATAATCTCTATTATAATAATATTTTTCTTTAATTATTCAAATATAACATTAAAAAAATTAAAGAGAAAAAAAGAAGTTGAAGATGTTCTAGCAGATTATTTGCAATTAGTTACTACAAATTTGAATGCAGGAATGCCGATAGATCAGTCTATGTGGTATGCAGTAAGGGAACGTTTCGGGATTTTGGCAGAGGAAGTTGAGATTATAGCAAGAAAAGTAGAATCTGGTCTTGATTTAGAGCAAGCATTAATTGAATTTAGTGATAAATATGACTCAGAATTACTAAAAAGATGTATGATCTTATTAATTGAAGGCCTTAAATCAGGAGGAGAATTAGCGAATTTAGTTGATAAAATTGCTTGGAATATAAAAGAAACACAAATTTTAGATAAAGAAATAAACGCAGAAATAACAACTTATGTAATATTTATTACAGTAGCGGCCATTGTAATTGCACCATTTCTATATGCTCTTTCACATAGAATAATAATAATAATGTCTGAAGTCCTATCAAATATAAAAATAGATGAAATTTCTGGAATAAGCGGAAGTTTACCTCTAAAATTTAGTTCAGGAAGTTCAATTTCAGCTTCTGATTTTAAGATATTTATTTTTATTAACTTGGGTGTAAGTTCTGTACTTGCTGCAATGATAATTTCTACAATAAGGAAAGGTAGTATTAAATCGGGATTAAAATTAATTCCAATATTCTTAATAGTTAGTATAGTATTGTTTTTATTAGCATCAATAATATTAACTGCAGTTTTCAAAAATGTTGTATTATAGTAAAATTTATTAATTAAATAAATAATAAAAATATATGAAAAAATCTCAGGCTGCCATGGAGTTCTTGATAACTTATGGTTGGGCTATATTAATTATAATGATAGTAATGGCTATTTTATTTAGTTTAAATATTTTTAATCCAAGAGTTCCAAATAGTTGTATTTCTGTTTCACCAATTACTTGTTATGATATTAGGTTAGATGAAAGCAAAACAATTCAAATTGTCTTAAGTAGCTCAGAAACAGATGAATCATGGGTAAGTAAAATTGAGATTACAAATCCAATGTTTTCTCAATGTACACAAGAAAATATAAATGGTGGAAGTCCTACTGCTTATGGAATTTCAGTAGATGATAAAACAATTCTATTCTGCCAGATTACTAGTGAAACATTAAATAAAAATAGCAATTTCGAAGGAAACGCTGAAGTGGTTTATAAATTGTCTGGTGGGAGTAATGCACATAAAGTAAACATAAAGTTTTCAGGGACGATAGAATAAATCTAAAATGATAAGATTTATATACTAATTAAAACAATTAAAATAAATAATTTAAGAGGTGATATTTGATGAATAATAAAAAATCTCAGGCTGCCATGGAGTTCTTGATGACTTATGGTTGGGCTATATTAATTGTGTTAATTGTTTTAGCTGCATTATTTGCATTTGGTATATTTACTCCAAGAAGTCCAAATACATGTTCTGCTGATGCACCGTTTAATTGTGTTGATGTGAGATTACAAACAGGTGCTTTAAATGATCAGATGATAATGAATGCTGGTCCTGTTACAGGAATACCAACATTTGGAACATATTCTGGAACTTGTACTGTAGCTGCTTGGTCTGGAACATTTAGACCGAATTCAAGGAATATAATAACATTAACCTGTCCAGATACCACACCAACGGGGGCTAGTTTTAGTGGGACATTTCTTATAACATATACATCAGCATCATCTGGATTAAGCCATACTACAACAGCAACATATTCGGGAGTTTCAGAATAATTCTTTTTTTCTTTTTTTTAAATGTTTAATTTTAAATTTTATAATAAATATTTTGGTTTAATGTTTCAAAACTTAAAAAATAACGATGTAGCTGTTTTAAAAGATTATAAACAAGAAATTTTACATACATTCTTTGTTTTTTATCCAATTGATATTATATGCTTGAATGATAAAAGTAAAGTAATCTATATTAAAAGGGATATTAAACCATTTACTTCTAACATTAAATTAAATAAACAAGCAATGCATGTTTTGGAGTTTAAATCTGGTTTTGCAAAAGATATAAAAATAGGACAAAAAATAAATATACCATGATAGAAGTATTCACGATTGGGGGCTATAGCGAAGTTGGAAAAAATATGACGGCCATAAAAATAGATGATGAAATAATAATTTTAGATATGGGGTTATATTTACCAGCTGTTTTAGAATATGAAGAAGGTAATCCGAGAGATTTAACAACAAAGGAACTAATAAAAATAGGTGCAATTCCAAATGATGAACCATTAGAAAATTATAGAGATAAAGTAAAAGCAATAATTTTAGGGCATTGTCATTTAGATCACATCGGTGCAGCACCTTATTTAGCAAAACATTATGATAACTGTCCAATAATAGGAACACCTTATACATTAGAAGTTTTAAAAACATTATTGCAAGAACATGAGGATAAATTTGAGTCAAGATTAAAACCATTAAATATTAATTCTCATTATGAAATTTCTAAAGATATAAAAATTGAATTCATTAATATTACACATTCAACCCCACAAACTGTTTTAGTTGCGATTCATACAAAATATGGAATGATCATGTATGCCAATGATTTTAAGTTAGATAATTATCCAGTTATAGGAAATAAACCGAATTATGAAAGATTAGAACATCTAAGTGAAAAGGGGATTATATTATTAATTATGGATTCTTTATATTCAAATTTAGATGCAAAAACTCCTTCTGAAAAGGTTGCTAAGGAAATGCTTAAGGATATAATGCTTGGAACAAAAAATGATAATAATCTAATGTTAATAACAACTTTTTCTAGTCATATTGCAAGACTGAAAAGCATTATTGAATTCGGAGAAATGCTTAACAGAAAAGTGGTTTTTCTAGGTAGAAGCTTGTTTAATTATGTAACAGCTGCTGAAAAAACTGGATTGGTAAATTTTAGCGAGGAAGTTGAAGTTATTGGATACAGATCATTAGTAAAAAAGAAATTAAGGCAAATTGAAAAGGATGGTAGGGGAAATTATTTAATTGTCTGTACAGGTAACCAAGGTGAACCAGATGCAATTTTAACAAGAATGGCAAATAAAAAAGATATCCAGTTTGAATTCCTGCCAAATGATATTATTATTTTCTCATGCAGAACAATTCCTACAGAGATGACAATTAAAAATAGAGAAAATTTAGAAAAAAGATTAAAACAGTTTCATGTTAGAATTTTCAAAGATATTCATGTTTCTGGACATGCAGCTAGAGAAGATCATCGTGATATGATAATGATGTTAAAACCAAGACATATTTTACCGATACATGGTGATAGAAGCATAACAAAGGGGTTAGAAACTTTGGCAGAAGAGCTTGGTTATGTATTAAACAAAACAGTTCATCTAGGAACAGATGGTAAAAAAATAGAAATTAGCTAGTTTTAAACTGCAATAAGCTCGAACTTGTTTCTTCTAAAATTTTTCCATCAACAGCATCTATCTTTAAATTAATTAAATTAAAATCAGTTGTAACTAAGCTTACATTCCACAATAATTTTGAATCTAGACTTTGTATAATTATAATTTCTTTAACAAATCTTTTACCTTTATATTTTGGCATTACTAATTTGACTACATTATCAAAACTAAATTTAACATCTTTTAAATTAATCTGGTCTATTGAAGTTGATTTAGTAAATATTTTTTGATTTTTACTAACATTAATCTCATCTGCAACTACGAACGTTGCCATTCTTTTTTTCTTTGGTAAATAATAATCAAACTGCCAACCACTTGATTTTTCTTGATCCTTTAACAAAAACACGCTGCATAAATAAGAATCTTTATTTTTATTAATCCATGACTTAAATTTTTTGTCATTAACTAATTTTTTATATTCTTTAATCATATTTTTTTATCTTGCATCTCTTTTAAAATATCTTTTATAAAATTATCAGCTTTAACATCAAATTTGACATTTCCGTCTAATGTTCTTATAGCTAGAGTTTTTTTGCTTTGTTCTTTATCACCAATGGTTATCATATAATTTATCTGTTTTAATTGTGCTTCACGAACTTTTTTTGGAATACTTTCATTTCTATCATCCAACACTACACGAATTTTATTTTCTTTTAATTTATTAAAAACTTCTTTAGCAAATTTTAAATTATTATCATTTATATTCATTATAATAACTTGAATAGGACTTAACCACAAAGGAAATTTACCTGCAAAATGTTCTGTTAATATTCCTATAAATCTCTCAAAACTCCCGAAGATTGCACGATGAATCATAACAGGACGATGTTTTTTACTATCTTCGCCTTGGTAACTTAAATCAAAACGTTCAGGCATTTGAAAATCTAGTTGAATAGTTGCAAGTTGCCAGTCTCTATTAAGCACATCTTTGATATGAATATCAATTTTAGGACCATAGAAAGCACCATCTTTTTCTTTAATCTCATATTTTAATTTATTAGCTTTTAATGAATT
>ERZ1292623.2269-Hain-H51-01um-R1-2269-length-17458-cov-42_pt2 | contig 13263 bp, 14 predicted proteins | sample MGYA00564398_ERZ1292623 | MGnify/ENA primary metagenome ERZ1292623 (study PRJEB36523, sample SAMEA6512633) | groundwater metagenome | collected 2019-01-07 | study: AquaDiva: Metagenomics assemblies of 32 groundwater samples
CAGCTCCTGAACCTGAACGCCGCCCTTGGACGCATGCGTTTCCAGGGTCGCTTCGAGAATCGCGACGTGACCTGGGAGGCGACCGTCCAGTGCGTTCCGGTCAGCGAACCGCAATTCATCGACGTCGGCGAACCGGCCGGGGATTGCCGGCCGATCGCCATCGGCCTGCACGTGGAGCAGATCGATGAGGCCGTGCTGCACAAAACCGTCATCATGATCCGGCAGTACAAAGGCCTGCAACGCGGACGCTACCGTTTTGGCTGACGGGTTTTAGGGACGGCGGGCCGCGGCGGCAGCGGGCGCGGCAGGAACTCATCCAGAAAGCGCCGCAGTTCTTCACGCACCAGCTCCAGGCTGCGGAACAATCCGCTGTTGTGATCGCCGATCATCGTCACCAGCCGCTTCGGTTCATTCGCGGCTGCCAGCAGCCGGCCGGCATGGGTATAGGGGATAATCTCGTCGTCGCGGCTGTGAAGGATCAGTAATGGCGCCTTCACCGCACCCAGGCGTGCGCGCGTGTCGTATCGGATGCGTGCCAGCCAGCGCGCCGGCAGCCAGGGATAAAGCTGTTCGCCCAGGTCCGGGATCGAGGTAAACGTCGACACCAGCACCACCGCGGCCGGTTGCTCGCGCGTGGCCAGCCAGGTCGACACCGCCCCGCCGATCGACTCGCCGTAGAGCACGATGCGTTTGGGCGAAATGCCGCGGCCGGTGACCAGGTGCCGCCAGGCGGCGGCGATATCCCGGTAGGTGCCCTCCTCGGTCGGGTGTCCATCGCTTGTGCCGTAACCGCGATAATCGAAGATGAACACGTCCAGACCCAGTTCGCGAAACAGGGCGATGGTGTCGAGGCGGTGAGAGATGTTGCCGGCATTGCCGTGACTGAACAACACCACGCCGCGCGGCACGCAGGACACGGGCGGGCGACGTTTCGGCGACGGCTCACAGGGCGCGGGAATGTACCAGCCGGCCAGCAGCCGTTGATCCTCGGTCTCGAAACGCACGGCCTGCACGGTCCAGCCGAGCTGCTGCGGATCGGCCGCCATTTTCCGGCTTGGAAAATACACCAGCCGTTCCTGCTGGAAATAGACGTAGGCCAGCACCACGGCCACGAACAGCCCCAGACCGGACAACACCATCAGTAGCGGACGCATGTGTCGATTCTCCCTGTCCAATCACAAGGATAGACGTTATCCATTGGTTGTCCGCATCCGCGGCGTGGCGCGGGCTCCCCTTTTCGCGCCGGTCAAATTGCCGTAACGTGTGCGCCTGTTACCGGCCGTCCTGCGCGGATGGGCCGGTCCTACCGGAGGAGAAAAATAAATGAAACTCATCACCGCCATCATCAAACCGTTCAAACTCGACGACGTCCGTGCCGCCCTGTCGGAAATCGGCGTGCTCGGCATGACCGTCACCGAGGTCAAGGGATTCGGCCGCCAGAAAGGCCACACCGAACTCTACCGCGGCGCGGAATACGTGGTCGATTTCCTGCCCAAAACAAAACTCGAACTGGCGGTCGACGACAACCAGGTCGAGCGCGTGATCGAGACCATCTCCAAGGCCGCGCGCACCGGCAAGATCGGCGACGGCAAGATCTTCATCGCCCCGCTCGAACAGGTAGTGCGCATCCGCACCGGCGAGAGCGGCTCCGGCGCGCTCTGACGCCGGCCTCGCTCATCCCCGTAAAAACTTAAAAGAACTACCCGGAGGGGTCCTGCCATGAAGACCCGACTGGCCCTGTTGGCCGTTCTTGCCTTGCTGCCCGCGCTGGCGTTTGCTGCCGACGCCAAGCCGACCCTGAACAGCGGCGACACTGCCTGGATGCTGACCTCGACCGCGCTGGTACTGTTCATGACCCTGCCCGGCCTCGCCCTCTTCTACGCCGGGCTGGTGCGTTCCAAGAATGTTTTGTCGGTACTGATGCAGTGTTTCGCGATCACCGCCATGATCTCGATCGTCTGGGCGCTGGTCGGCTACTCGATCGCCTTTGGAGACGGTGGCGCGCAGAACGCCTGGTGGGGCGGACTCGGCAAGGCCTTTCTGGACGGCGTGGGTGCGGGCACCATCAAGGACACCATCCCCGAAAGCGTGTTCGTGATGTTCCAGATGACGTTCGCCATCATCACCCCGGCGCTGGTGGTTGGTGGCTTCGCCGAACGCATGAAGTTCTCAGCCATGATGTGGTTCAGCCTGCTGTGGGTGTTGCTGGTCTACCTGCCGGTCTGTCACTGGGTGTGGGCACCGGGCGGCTGGTTGCAGAAAATGAACCTGATGGATTTTGCCGGTGGTACGGTCGTGCACATCAACGCCGGTGTCGCGGCGCTGGTGGCGGCACTGGTGCTCGGGCCGGCGCAAGGGCTTTCCGCAAACCGCCATGCCGCCGCACAACCTGACCATGACGGTCGCCGGCGCCAGCATGCTGTGGGTCGGCTGGTTCGGCTTCAACGCCGGCAGCGCCGTGGCCGCCAACACCTCGGCCGGCATGGCCATGCTGGTCACCCACCTCGGCGCCGCCGCCGGCGCCTTCGCCTGGATGGCCTGCGAGTGGGTGTGGTTCAAGAAGCCGTCGGTGCTCGGCATCGTCACTGGCATGGTCGCCGGCCTCGGCACCATTACCCCGGCCTCCGGCTTCGTCGGGCCGCTGGGGGCACTGGTCATCGGCTTCACGGCCGGTGTGGTGTGCTTCGGCGTCACCAACTACATGAAACGCGTCCTGCACATCGACGATTCGCTGGACGTGTTTCCGGTCCACGGCGTCGGCGGCATCCTCGGCACCTTCGCCGTGGCCATCTTCGCCGGCACCCTGGGCGGTCTCGGCTACGCCGAGGGCATGACCATGGGCAAGCAGATCGGCGTGCAACTGCTCGGCATCGGCGTCACCGTCGCTTGGTCGGGCACGCTCACCTACGTGCTGCTCAAGATCATTGACTGGGTCATCGGCCTGCGCGTCAGCAGCGAAGAGGAAAACGAAGGTCTCGACACCGTGCTGCACAACGAGACCGGATATAACCTCTGATCCAACCGCCGGCCTGCCGGCGTACTCAAACGGGGCGGCTTCTGCCGCCCCGTTTTTTTGTAGCTACGGATTCTGCCAGATGATCAGCGCCGTGCCGGCGAACACCAGCAGTGCGCCCAGCACCACACTGGCGTTGATGTGCACCTCGCGAAACAGCAGCCAGGCGAACAGCGCCACAAACAGCGGGTAGGTAATTTCCAGCAGCGCCGCCAGCGTGGCGTTCTTGCCGGCGATGGAATAGAACAGCAGCACCGCCCCGAGCAGGCTGGTCAGCGCCAGCGACAGGATCAGCAGGCGCTCGCCCCACTCCAGCGCGCGCCACACACCCACGTCGTGCAGGACCGTGCGATAAACAAACGGCAGGATCAGCAGCACCGGCAGGGTCAGCAGCACCAGCACCGACACCATCGAGATGCGCTTCAGCGCGAACCCCACCAGCGGATAGTGAAGCCCCCACACCACTGCCGCGCCCAGCGCGGCCAGGTACCACGGTATCTGCACGACAACCTCCGGACTGATTCACGAGGAGCATTTTTATATCACGCCGGGGCAGGATAGCGCCTGCACAACCCGGGGGCCGGGCGGTGCGGTCGTCGATCGATCCAGTATTGGGGGCCCAAAAAAACAACCCCGCCGGTGGGCGGGGTTGTGGGTTTCGGGAGAGGTGTTACTTGCGCTTCTCGATCCGGCCGTTGTCGGCGTTGAGGCGCTCCTTGTCGCCGAGCTGGCGATCCAGCCTCCAGCCCTGCGGTCCCTGCCGGAACAGGTAGGCCACGGTCGCTGGCGTATCGTTGCCCTCGACCCGGTAGGTCACCTCGCACTGGCCGAGCTTGCTCTTCAGGTTGTAACGCGTCTTGAATTCGGCCACGTAGATGCCTTTCTTCTTGAACTTGTTGTTCAGGTCTTTCTCCAGCTTCACGGCGGACAGGTGCGCCAGGACCGTCTCCGGCTTGTCCTTGGCCGAAGGCTTGCTGACCGGGTGGGCCTCGTCGATCTGGTCGACACGCAGTTCGCGAACAACCTGCCAGGTGTCCTTCGCCTTGGCGAACTGGAAGCGGCGCGTGACCGGCGCGGCGTCGCCGAGCGCGTAACTCGCCTCAAGATAGCCGCTGGGTTTGGTGCCCTCACTGTGCACGCGCATGTCGCGCAGCATGGCGTTCTTGAGTTCCTGGTCCGGGCCGGCCTTGAGGATTTCGAGCAGCGTCAGGTATTCGAGTGTGTCCGGCGAATCGGCCGACAGGTCCGGCTTGCCGTCGACGATGTGGAAGCCGCCGACCCTGGCCTCGAAGGTTCCGCCGACGCTGAGCTTGGCCGCCGCCGGCAGTTCGAGATAGAGCTTGCCCGCCAGTTTGCCGTCCTTGAGCGGACCGTACTCCAGCAACAGGGTGTACTGGTCCTTGTACTTGTTCTCGGCTGTCTTGCCATCCGGTTCGCGGGTAACGACCTCGATACGCGGCGCGGAGGCGCCGCTGGCCTTCACCAGACTGGTCTTCTTGCCGGCCGGCATGGCCCAGCGCTCGTAGCCGATCGGCACCACGCGCACCTCGACGAAGGCGCCGCCTTCGGGTCGCAGGATGAGCGTACCGCTGTCGACCACCGCCTCGGCGACGGTGAAATCCTTACCCTGATACTTGCCCTTGGCCGGATGCGCCGGAATGGCCGGGGCCGGACCCGCATCCGCGCCCGGCTTCTCACGCCGTTGCATGCCGGATTTTGCCGGTGTCGCGGTCGCGTCCGGCGTTGACGTGGATGAGCCCAGCCCGACCATTTCCAGCAGGCCGTCGAGCCCCTTCTCCTGCTGCATGACAAAGTACGCGCCGCCGCCCGCGGCGAGCAACACGACCAATATGAAAATCTGGACCAGGCTTTTCTTGTTCATCTCCATCCCCTGCTTGGTGGCTCGGACGTCACTGTACCGTAATATAGTACCCGCACCCCGGCATGCCAGCCACGCCGAATCCGCGGCTCAGAATCCGAAATAGATGCCGATACCGGTATAGCGCAGCCGGTCCCGGTAAAACTGCCCGTTCGGCGAATGGCCGGAATAGGTCTCCAGCATCAACCGGGTGCGCCGGGTGCTGGCGTTGCGCAGTTCCAGGCCGGCCTGGATCGCCCGGCCGATCCGCCAATCGAGCTCGGCCGACGACCGCAGATCGATGGCGGCGATGAAATCGAGTCGCCCGGCGGCCCCCGGGTTTACGTACTCGGCGCCTGCCTGGGCATAGGCGCGTTTCAGGTCCGAGGGTTCGCTGTGCACCAGATAGCCGAGGCCGCCGTAAACGCGCACCCGGTCCCAATCGTAGGAAAGATGGGCATCGACGGCTTCGTAGCTGAGGTTGACGCGGTTGACGCCCGGATTACCGAGCAGGAACTCGTCGCCAAGGTGCGAACTCTGGTGATAAAAGCGCGCACGGATCGACCATGGCCCGCGCCGGGCGCTGAGCGGGACACCGATCCAGTAATCGGCGTTGACGAGATCGCTGGACGACGCGTCGAGATTGAACAGCGCGAACACCGCGCCCTGGATACCGATCTGCGAAGTGCCGAACCGGCCGACGGTGCCGGAGGCAACGGGGAAATACTCGCCGAAGGCCACGCTCGCGGCATTAAAGGCCTGGGTCGGCGCGCGATAGCGCTGGTAACTGACCAGGAAATGGGCCTCGCGCGGGTCGGCCAGCAGGGGCGCAAACAGGCTGCGCTCGGGCAGCAGGTTGATGTCGATGTCGGTATTCGGGCGCTCGCCCGGTGGCGGTTCGTGCCCACAGTCGGTCGAGGGGGCAAAGACGACACGCTGCACCTGCGTCAACCGCCGCAGCAAACGCTCGATGTCGCGCCGTTCGCGCGGGCCCAGGCAGGTGCGCCCATCGATCTCCACCCCGCCGTCGGCCATCGACCGGACGCGCAGCCCCTGGCCGGGAAAGTCGCGTTCCAGCAGGGCATCGACATAACCGCGCAGATAGGTCTCATCCGGCGCCGCCCACGCGTCCATCGGGCTGGCCGCGGCCAGCACCGCGATCGCCAGCGCGATCAGCCCTTGAGATAGCCGCCGATCCACAACGCGGTTTCGGTGAGTGCGACGAGATTCCAGGTGGCGTGAATGACAAATGCCAGCAACACCGAGCCGGTCCGCCAGCGGGCGTAGCCGATGAACAGGCCGCCGATGAAGATCATCGCCACGTAGAACAGCTCGTACTGGGTATGAATGAGCGCCCACACCAGCGCCGTGAAGACAATGGCGCCCCACGGGCCGATGCGCGATCCGGACAGTCCGCGGAACAGGAAACCGCGGAAGAACAATTCCTCGCTGAGCGGCGCGGCCACCGCCACCGCCAGCCAGTACAGCGGCAGCACCCCCGCCGTGGTGTAGGTCTCGCGCAGAAAGTCGGGGATCAGCGGCCGGCCGCTCAGCCAGGTCACGGTATCCATCAGCGCGACGAACAGCAGGGTCAACGCCAGCCAGCGCAACCAGTCCGTCCGCGGCAGCGATATCCAGCCGAGATAATCGCGCACCGGCAGACCCTGGCGTGCACGGGCAAACAGCAGGGTCAGACCGACAATGACCGGGGCGGTCACCAGGGTGGCGATCACCAGCAGGAAGCCGTTGTTGATGACCAGGTCGGCGCGTTCCGGGTCGGCCAGATCGGCCAGCGTGGCATCGCCGGAAAGCGCCAGGAAACCCAGGATCGTCAACAGTTGAAGAATGAAAAAGGCCGCCCCAATCAGCACGCCGAAGCCGAGGGTCGCCCAGGGGCCCCACACGGGCGGGCGCCCGGGGACAGGCTGATGGGCAAGGGTCGTCATCCGGCGCGCATCCTATCGCGCCATGGACACCCTGAACAGTGCGAATTGTCATCCACGCCCGCCTGCCGGTAGGATGTACCCCCGACCGGGACAGAACAGAGCACGGATGTCGACCATGAAAAGCAGCAAGGCCAGCCACCTCACCCTGCCCGCCACCGCCTCGGGGTCGATCGACGTTCCGGAAGACTCCCGCGAACAGCGGGTCTCCGGCCTCGAACGCCGCCTCGCCCGGCAGATGCTGGAAGTGCTGGGCAACCCGCCGATTGCGCTGCGCCTGTGGAATGACGAGGAGATTGCGCCGGTCGGCGTGACGCCGACCATGCGCGCCCACCTGCGCGACCGCGGCGCGCTCTACCGCCTGCTGATCAACCCGGATCTGCACTTCGGCGATCTGTACAGCGTCGGTCGCATCGAGGTGGAAGGCGATCTCATCGCCTTTCTCGAAATCGCCTATCGCGCCAGCAACGCCGCCGTCCGCCGCAGCCGGCTGGTAAAACTGCGCTCGCAACTCCTCAACCGGCCGCGCGCCAACTCGCTGAGCGACTCGCGCCACAACATCCACCATCACTACGATCTCGGCAACGACTTCTACCGCCTGTGGCTCGACACCGAGGCCATGCAGTACACCTGCGCCTACTATCCCGAGCCGGACATGACCATCGAACAGGCGCAGATCGCCAAGCTCGATCACGTCGCGCGCAAGCTCATGCTCAAACCCGGCGACCGGGTGGTCGAGGCCGGTTGCGGCTGGGGCGGGTTGGCCCGGCACTTTGCCCGGCACTATGGCGTCACCGTGCGCGCCTACAACATCTCCCACGAACAGGTCACCTTCGCCCGCGAGCGGGCCAAGGCCGAAGGCCTCGACGGCCAGGTGGAATACGTGCTCGATGACTACCGCAACATCGACGGCGAGTTCGATGCGTTCGTCTCCATCGGCATGCTGGAGCACGTGGGCACCGGCCAGTACCGCGAGCTCGGCGACGTTATCGACCGCAGCCTGACGCCCGGCGGGCGCGGCCTGATCCACACGATCGGGCGCAACAAACCGGAAAAAATGAACGCCTGGATCGAAAAGCGCATCTTCCCGGGCGCCTACCCGCCGACCCTGCAGGAGATGATGGAAATTTTCGCTCCCAACGATCTGTCGGTGCTGGACGTGGAAAACCTGCGGTTGCATTACGCGCAAACGCTCGCGCACTGGCTGGAACGTTTCGAACGGCACGCACCGGTGGCCGAGAAAATGTTCGACCCCTTCTTTGTGCGCGCCTGGCGGCTGTACCTGGCGGGCTCGATCGCCGCCTTCAGCACCGGCGCGCTGCAACTGTTCCAGGTGCAGTTCGCCCGTCCGCGCCAGAACGACCTGCCCTGGTCACGCGCGCACCTGTACCGCTGAAAAATCCTATAAGATTCCTTGCCGCAAAGGCGCAAAGGACGCAAAGAACATCCTTCAGCGGCGCTCCGCGCCGGAAACCAAGATCTCTATTTTTTTCTTCGGCGCAAAGCGCCGCAAAGATTTGATTTTCTTTGCGTCCTTTGTGATGTACAGGATGTACAAATGCCGCGAGCGCATGGATGCGCAGGAGCGGCCGCCTTTGCGGCAGAAACTCTTAAAAAAGAATCTCTCTACGGGTAGTGCTTGCGGTCGCGGCGGCGGCGGCCGACGCGCTGCGTGACAATGCCGCGAATCGTCAGCCGGCCGGTGATCTCGATGGCCGGATATTCCGCGTTGACGGCGCGCAACAGGCGCCGGCCGTTTTCTTCCAGGTATTGCCGCAACCAGGTTTCGCCTTCGTATTCGCAGACCACGTAAGCGCCGCTGGCCGCCGACAGCGCCGGTTCGACGATGATGATGTGACCGTCCTCGAACTCGGGCACCATGCTGTCGCCGAGCACGCGCAAGGCATAGGGTTCATTCTCGGCACAACCGCTGTGCTCGCTGTCGACATATTCCTCATTGTCCGGCGCGGCCACCGACACCGGCACGGGAAAAGGCTTGCGGCGGTCCTCGTTCATGCCGCCTCCCGGTGCGGGCGGACCCGGCCGAACCACGGTCCGGCCACGTCGGCCAGGCGCTCACCTTTTTTTAGCAGACGATCGAGCAAGGCACGGGTGGCGGTGAACCCGGGCGTTTCGTCGCCCAGCCAGCGCAGTACAGTAGCCAGATAGATCGTCGTCAGCGCGCTTTCTTCCAGCGCCCGCCACGGCAGCGGGTTGTCCAGCCGCGCGCCCTCGCGCAGCCACTGCACGGTGCGGCTGACGCGCAACAAACCCGCGAACTGATAGTGGACGTGACCGAACTCCAGTTTCCCGGCGAGTATCTGCCGCGTCACCCGCCGGTGCGGCGCCAGCGCGCCCAGCCAGACCATCAGCAGTTCCGCGAAACGTTCGCGCGCCGTCATCGCCTCCAGGGCCGGCGAGCCGGCCGCGGCCAGCAGCGCGCGGTCGGCGCGGTCGAACCAGGCGTCGGCGATCTCCTCCTTCTCGCGGAAACAGGCGCCGATCTCGGCCAGCGGGATGGCCAGGCGCGCCGCCACGTCGTGCAGCCGCACGCACTCCCACGAGCGCTCTCCGGCGAGTGCCAGGGCGGCATCGACAATCTGTTCTTTCATGGCATCGCTCATGGGGAAATTCTACGCCCGCCGACAGGCGCATGGCCAGCCTGATAGCGCAGAAAAACTATATGAATTCTTGCCGCAAAGACGCAAAGGACGCGAAGAACACCTTTAGCGGCGCTACGCGCCGGAAATCAAGATTTCTATTTTTTTCTTCGGCGCGAAGCGCCGTAAAGATTGGACTTTCTTTGCGTACTTTGCGTCTTTGCGGCAGAAACTCATATGGGCCGTAGGTTTTATGCCGGCTGCGCCTCGGCATTGGCATGCCGGATCAGCGCCTCGACCATCGCGACCTTGAGCCGCTCGGGGTCGATCACCTCCGGCAGCACGTGACGCAGCCGGTAAAGTTCCGGGGCGCGCCGGCAGGCGTCGTGCTCCAGCAGCCGGCGCGTCTCGCGCGCGAGGTTGGTGTGGGTCAACAGCCAGGCCGACAGATGCGCATGGTAATCACGCACCAGATCGGCGGCCACGTCGTCGTCCCAGCGCTCGCGCACCAGCAGTTCCGGAAAGGCGTCGGCGGGCAGCCGCCGGTGGGCACTGTCGCCTTCGAGTCCGAGGCCGCCCTGCCCGGCTCCCGAGCCATCGTCCTCGCGCAGGAACCACTGCGCGCGCGGGGCGGACCCGGCGGCCTCCTGCACAAAGCGCGTCAGCACTTCGGCGTGCGCTAAACCTTCGCCGGGCGCGGCCCCGGCCGCCTGTTGCACCGCCAGGCTGGCGGACACGAACGAGTGATCACCGGGCGGCACGGCATGCCAGCGAACATCGCCCACGCGCGCCGGCTTGATCTGCGGAAAACCGCTTTTGAGCAGCGCCAGCGGCAGGCCATCGTGGGCATCGAGCAACCACAGCTCCATCCGGTCGGCCAGCGTCAACGGCAGCCGCGGCAGAGTGCGCAGGGCGTCGATGTAGGGCTGGGTGCGTTCCGTCTCCACCAGATCGCCGCTGCCATCGGCGCGCCAGATGCCATGCGTCGAGAAACGCGTGCGCCCGCCGACGGCGGCCACGCGATTCTGGATCTGCACCTGCCAGGTCAGTCCGTCCGGACTCATCGCCCGGGCGCCGGTCATCTCGACGATCTGGACGGTGCCCAGATACGGAGACAGCCGGCGCAGACTGTAGTAGCGCGTTTCGCTCATGAGCCCATGGTGGAGGGTCGACCGGGCCCAACGCCAGCCGCTGGCAGACGGACGCGCGGCGCGCGCCGAAGTCCGGCCTCAGCCCCGCGGCGTCCGGCGCCGGGCACGCGGGTGGGCGGCATCGTAGACCTTGGCCAGGTGCTGAAAATCGAGGTGCGTGTACACCTGGGTGGTGGACAGGTTGGCGTGGCCGAGCAGCTCCTGCACGGCGCGCAGATCGGCGCTCGACTCCAGCAGGTGGGTGGCGAACGAATGACGCAGCATGTGCGGGTGGACATGGCGGCCGAGCCCGCGGGCGCGGGCGTGATGGGCGATGCGTAGCTCTACCGAGCGCGCGCCGAGACGCCGCCCATCACGGCTGACGAAAACCGCGCACTCGCCGTCGCGGACCAATGCGCGGCGTTCGCCCAGCCAGACCTGCACGGCCTCGATGGCGGCGCGGCCGACCGGCACCAGCCGTTCCTTGCGCCCCTTGCCGAGCACGCGCACCAACGCGGCACGCAAATCAATATCGTCCAGGTTCAGCGCCACCAGCTCTGCGAGGCGCAGGCCGCTGGAGTAAAACAGTTCGAGCAGCGCACGGTCGCGGCGGGCGAGCGGATCGTTGGCCGGGATCTCCACCAGCCGCACCGCCTCGTCCACGGACAGCGTCTGCGGCAGCCGCCGGCCAGCGCGCGGCGCGCGCACGCCGGCGAACGGGTTGTTCGCGGTCAGCTGTTCGCGACGCAGAAAACGGTAGAAGGAACGCGCCGACGACAGCCAGCGCGCGATGCTCGGACCGGACAGACCCTGGCGATGCAGGCGCGCCACCCAGGCGCGCAACCGGGCCGGCTCCAGTGCACCCCAGTCGCGCACGCCGTCATCTGCGCAAAAAGAATACAGCCGCTTGAGATCGCGCGCGTAAGCGGCGCGGGTATGCGGGGAGTAACGGCGTTCGGTGTCCAGCGACTGCAGGAATCGGTCGATCGGTCGGCGATCGGGCTCGCGCATCGAAGGCTCAGACGGCAAACCGCTCCAGGGTGCGATCGAGCAAATCGCCGAGACGGGTCAGGTAGACCGTGCCCATGCCGGCATGAAAGCGCTGGACGTCGGCGCTGCCGAGGGCCAGCACGCCGCGCGGGCGCTTGTCGCCGAGCGGCAACAACGCCGTCGAGCGAATCGCGCCGGCTTGTTCGGCGAACAGAAAGGCGAGCCGGGCGTCGTCGAGCTTGGATCCGCACAGCGGTTTGCCGCCGCTGAACTGGCGCAACAGCTCGGCCAGCAGCGGATCGCCGGCCGCGATCCATTCCGGGCGGGTGCCGGCAAAATCCTCGGAGGCGAAGTAACGGACACTGACGCCATCCAGCTTGAATTCCTGTCGCAACAGTTCAGTGGCGGCATCGAGCGCCTCGTCCGCCAGGGTCGCTTCCACCATCGCCAGCGCGAAGCGGTGCAGGCGGTTGCCGATGACGTCGTTGTCGCGCGCGTTGTTGACCAGGTCGTGCAACTGGCGATCGTGCGAGACCTCGCGCGCGCGCAACACCTGCACCTGACGCTCGATCAGCGAGACGGTGCGACCTTCGGTTTCGTGGTTGAGTTGCAGACGGGCGAACATGTCCGGATGCTGTTCGAAAAACTCCGGATGCTCCTCGAGGTAACGCACGACCGCCGTCTCCCAGCTCAACTCGTCTCCGGTTTCCTCGCTGGTCGGCTTCTGGCTCATAGGCGATCGAGATCGATGGTTCCTTCGTAGACCGTCACGGCCGGCCCGGTCATCCACAGCGGCTGGCCTTCGCCCGGCCAGCGGATATCCAGGACCCCGCCCGGCAGGCTGACCGTTACTCTATCATCGAGCAGGCCCCGGACACGACCGGCGGCCACCGCCGCGCAGGCGCCGCTGCCGCAGGCCAGGGTCTCGCCGGCGCCCCGCTCCCACACGCGCAGGCGCACGTGACCGGCGTCGATGATCTGCAGGAATCCGACATTCACCCGCTTGGGAAAACCCGGGTGGTGCTCGATCTTCGGGCCGAGCGTGAGCACCGGCGCCCGTTCGCTGTCCGGCACAATCAACACGGCATGGGGATTGCCGATGGCCAGCACGCTGACCTCGACGGTTTCGCCGTCCACCGTCAGCGGGTAGCGGTCGGCGCGGGCCGGGGCGGTAAAGGGCACCTCGGCGGGATTGAAGGTCGGCACGCCCATGTCGACCGTGACCCGCCCGTCCGCCTCCAGGCGCGGTCGCAGCAGGCCGGCGCGCGTCTCGACCGTGATCTCGTCTTTCGCAGACAAACCCTGATCGCGGACAAAGCGCGCGAAACAACGCGCGCCGTTGCCGCACTGTTCAACTTCCCCACCATCGCGGTTAAAAATACGATAACGGAAATCGACCCCGTCACGGGTGGACGGTTCGACCAGCAACACCTGGTCGCAGCCGATGCCGAAATGCCGGTCGGCCAGACGCCGCACCTGCTCCGGCGTCAGCTCCACCCGCTGGCGCACGAGATCGATGATGACAAAGTCGTTCCCGAGTCCGTGCATTTTGGTGAAGCGCAGTGCCATGCAGTAAGCTTAGCGAGTCGTTGCGTGCAAATAAACCCGCCCTCCCCATGAAAAGCTACATCCTCGATTACTTTCACCACCTCAAAACGACCGAAAAGGTCTGGCTGCGCCGCGGCGCCGGCATCCTGCTCATGATCGGCGGCGCGCTCGGCTTCCTGCC
>ERZ1292623.2925-Hain-H51-01um-R1-2925-length-14910-cov-8_pt2 | contig 13254 bp, 16 predicted proteins | sample MGYA00564398_ERZ1292623 | MGnify/ENA primary metagenome ERZ1292623 (study PRJEB36523, sample SAMEA6512633) | groundwater metagenome | collected 2019-01-07 | study: AquaDiva: Metagenomics assemblies of 32 groundwater samples
GTAATAAATTAGTAATAAATATTAAATAATATTTAAGGATAATAGTACGTTAAATGAATTAAAGAGAGAATTAATTGATAATGATTGATATTATTTTATTAATGGTATAAGAAAGATACTAATTATTATAAATTAATATTAAAAATAATATTTAATTTAAGCAAGAAGTAAGAATAAATAATCTTTAGATAAGGATATAAGAAAGATAGTAAATAATTATGATGAAAATAGAATTAATAAAAATTATATTAAACTTTACGGGATGAGTAAATAATAATCAGTAACCCTTAGGTATTAATAACGGTTTAATATTTTATTGATATTGATTTATTATCCAATCAACCTTCTGATATTCTCGATGTTGTCGGCGATTTCTGTGCCTTTCTTTGTCAACTTAATTAGTTTCATCCTGCCTTTTTTCTCAAAAACAACAAGGCCAAGCCTTTCTAATGTTTGAAGAATTTTAACCGCGTGACTGTAAGTGCAGTCAACTTCTTTTGCCAAAATGCTTCCGTATCTCGCCTTTGTGAGTTTTTTCAGAGCTACAAGCATTAAAGCTGGCTTTCTCCTGAAAAAAACATCAAAGTTATCTTTAGTGTGCTCCATGATATATGTTGTAACCTATATTTTCCAATAGTATAACCTTTTAAATCTTTCTCCTGAAGTGTTATCTAATAGAGTAGTTAATGTTTTTTATCAGCACTAGAATTACCCATTGAATTAAGCACATTTTCCAGATCACATGTAATTATTCCTTTCTCACGTGGGGATGCTTCTTCATATCTATCAGTTTCTCTACTGATAAAATTAGCTAGCATTTCAACACAAGATACACGACTGCTTGCCTTGGGAAATTGATTTTTCGCCCATTTAATATATTTTGTCCCAATTTTCTCCAAGACTCCGTAAAATCCATTGCTGTACTGTCTTCCTTCTTCTATATCGGGTTGCTGTAATGAGTTATTTGGAACATAAGGAAAAGAATGAGGTATTTTTTCAAGCAGAACATTTTGAGATATTTCTTTTATTTCTTTCACTGTTGGGTCATCTTCAGGGATTCCAAGAAGCAAGAAAAACCTGTATATTTTATTCAATCTAGTTGCTGTTAGTCCCTTATTTGGAGATATATCCCCTTTTCTGACTAAGTTATCTACATAACAATAAGCAGTTTCCTCATTGGTTAAACCCCATTTCTCAAAATATTCCTTGGAAAACAATCTTTTTGTAAGACCACTTTCTTTAAGGGCTTGCTCTGCTCTCTGAGCGATTTTTTGCCTGAAGATTGCGAGAGCGCCATCATTTTCTATCATATTTAATTTGTATTATCGCTATTTATAAAGTATGCGGCGGCTTTTTATACTACCCTTTTTATATTAAGTTATGAAAATATTAGCAGCATCGGACTTGCACGGAGATTCCAAGATAGCGAGGAGACTAGCAGACAGAGCAGAGAAGGAAAATGTTGATGTTGTGGTTTTATGCGGAGACATTACCGGTTTGGTTGAAAGCAAAGATATCATCAAGCCATTTAAAGACAAGAATAAGAGAGTTTTGCTTTTGCCAGGGAATTGGGATTCTTTTGCAACTACTGATTTTCTTGCGCAGTTTTATGGGGTGAAAAACATACATGGCTATTCTGCGAGATATTATGACATCGGGTTTTTTGGAGCAGGGGGAGCAGATATAGGGCCTTTTTCTCCGATTTCGGAAAAAGAATTAATGAAAACTTTAGAGAAAGCGCATTCTGGTTTGAAAGGAATAGAAAAAAAAGTCATGGTAACTCATATGCATCCTGCAGGAAGCAAGTCAGAATTTTCAGGATTTAAAGGGAGCGAGGCAATAAGAAAAGCAATCATTAAATTCAAGCCAGATGTTTTATTGCATGGGCATATACACGAGGCAGGAGGAATAGAGGAGAAAATTGGCAGGACGAGAGTGATTAACGTCGGAAGAGAAGGAAGAATTATTGAGATTTGATTTAACTGAATAACTTCGTCTGTTTTGTTTCGTTTGCTATTTCGTCAAAGGTTTTCTTGAAGAAAAATAAGATTGTATTGGCTATTGGCTTGATTTGCTTTTCTACATAGTGCTCGTAGTCAATTTTATGCTTGAGTTTTTGAATTGGCTCTGGCCCGTCTGTTGTCATATAGTATTGAATTATGTTAGATTCAAGCTTGTCTAATTTACGAGCAGCTTTTACATGGGGAGGGGTTGTTTTTGTGTATTTTTCAAGTCCCTTTCTTATTGATTTTGTGTAAACTAATTTATTGTCTAACTTGCCTGATTTTATCTTCTTGACATAATCTTTGATAAACTTGATAAATTCCTTTTTCTTGAAAATATGAATTAAAAGTTCTTTTTGAAATTCCTGCGCAGCTTCTGTCCAGTCTCCTCGGATAGCCTCTAATCCTACAATTTCCAGTTCTTCCTTGCCGTCTTTTTCATACAAGCCCGCGTATCTTTTTTTAGAGCCCCTTTCTGTTTTTCTTAATGGTGGGAATAGAAACGAGAGATAATGTCTTTTGAACTCTAACTCTAAATACGATGTTCTATTATAATTTTCCTTTACATATTTTTTATAGAAATTGTTAATATATTCCTGTAACTCCTCGCCGATTTTTTCTGCTTTTTTATTGTCTTTTTCTACATGAAGAAAGACTGAATCTGTGTCGGAATAAATAACTTCATAGCCCTGCTCTTCTATCTTCTTAGCTGTTAATTTTATAATGAACTGGCCGAAGTGAGTGATTGCATTTGCCATTTTTAGATTGAAATAGCGGCAGTTTGGGCTTGCTAAAACGCCGAAGAAGGAATTTTGAATTATTTTTATAGCGTAACTGGCAAGCTCTCTTTTCTCTCTTTTTGCTTTTTCCCTTGCCTGATGGAGCTTTTCTATTATTCCTGGCAATATTCCTTCTTGATTTTTGAAATAAGCACCATTTGGGCTTTCTATTGAATTTCTTTCTTTTTTTTCAATATACGAGGAAGGGTCAATGTTGAATGTTTTTATGATTGATGGATACAGGGACTTGAAATCCATGACAAGAAGATTATTATAGATTCCTGGCTTTGATTCCATTACATAGCCGCCCTTGATTCTTTCTTCCTTGCTGCTATAATGTGTTGTCGGAGAAACTAAATTGCGTTTTCTTGCTTCCCTGATATATAATGAGTCAAAAGCAGCGATTGACGCAGTTATTCTGTCTAGCTGAAGGCCAGTTAACTGGCTTCTTTCTATAGCCAGCTCGAGCGTCTTTGTTTTTTCCAGCAAATCATATGCTAGCTTGCAGTCCTGCAAGTTATAACTAGCAAGAGCTTGGTGTGATTTTTCTGTCTTTTCCTTGTATAGTTTCTCAATAATCTCATGCCTGTCTTTTCCCTTTATCAGCTTGCCTTCTTTCAGCAAGGCCTGGGCAACATCCTCCAATGTCCATGAGTCAATATCAATATTTTTTATAGAAGGGGCTTCTTTTATGAAAGGGTCTTTTATCATATTCAATCCGTCTATGACTTGCCTGCCAGATACTTTTATAACTGACTTCCTGAAAAAGTCAGCGCTTATCCTCATTCTTATTTCTTCATTTGTCCTACCAATATCAAACTCAAGTTTATGCCTTTCAAAAAGCATTTTCAAATATGGAAAATCAAAGCCAGCTATGTTCCATCCAGTTATTATGTCTGGGTCTAATTCTATAATTTTATTTTTCCATTTTTCTAAACATTCTGACTCTGTTTTACAAGATATAACATTGTCAAGCTTCTTGTCAGTTATCATGAAAACCTGCTTGTAATTTTTTCCGTAAATTCCAATGCAGAATAATTTATCATTGTTTTTGTCTGATTCTATGTCAATTGATATAACTTTTAATTCAGGGGTAAATTGCGAGGGCTTAATTATTGGATTTTGATAAATTCTATCTGTTCTCTCTCCTTTTTCATTGTCGCCCTCAATTTCTGCAGTGCCTAAAATATCGTTATCAATTAAGAATCTTGTGTGCGGCTTTATGTCTGCCTCATAACTATCTATGTTTTTATTATGTATATAGCTTGATATTTTATTTAATTCTGTCTGTGAGGAATTGGATATTTTTATTACTTTTTTTCCCTGGAAATTTTTCAAACTTGCCTCTTCAACCTTGTATTTTGATAGGTATGGCTTTAACTTGTGCGCTGCTGCTTCTTCAACGAAGAAATACGGAGTTATTTCATTTATAGCGGCGAATGAATCTCCATTTTCCAGTCTTCCAAAAAGATAGACATAAGTCCTGTCGTCTTTTACGTCATAATCTGCAGAGACAATATAGCCTTTCATAATAAGTTATGGTTTGTTTTATTTTTAGAGTTATCTTTATTGCCATTATTTATTTTATAATTATTAAATTACTATTTAGTAACAACAAGGGAAAGGTTTAAATATGTCTTTATTTAAGGTTTTTCATGACAAAAGTTCATTATCGTATTAGAGGTTATGGAAGAGCACAGGAAATTTTAGATGGTTTTAGCACTAATGAAAGATATTTGAGAAGTCTCGTGGCTAATGTTACTGGGGACGGAGATTATGCAGATGGTTTAGATTATAGTGGGCTAATTAGCGAGGGCAGGAAGATTAGAGGTATTGCTAAAAGAATATTAAGAAGCAAGGCTTCGAGACTTGAAACCCGGGCTGAACAAACTACAACAATGGTACCTTCTGGAAATAGAGATTTATCTCACCAAATGGGCTTATTTAGTTAATTATATAATCTTCTTCTGGTATTATTATTTCATGGGATTACAGATAGGCGATATAGTTACTAGAAGAGAAATTAAGTTTGAGGATTTAAAGGGCAGGATAGTTGCAGTAGATGCCTTTAATGCGATTTACCAGTTTCTTAGCTCAATAAGGCAGCCTGATGGAACTCCTTTAATGGATTCTAAAGGCAGAGTTACTAGCCATTTGTCCGGGTTGTTTTATAGAAATATAGCTCTTCTTAGTGAAGGAATTAAACTTGCTTATGTTTTTGATGGAGAGTATAGTGAGTTAAAAGGAAAGACGCAGGAAGGGCGGGAATTAGTGCGGGAAAAGATGAGGGACAAATATGCTGAAGCCCGAGATGAAGGCGATGTTGGGGATATGGCAAAATACTCCCGCGGATTTATGAAACTTGATAAAGAGATGATTGCAGATTCCAAGGAGCTTTTGGAAGCTTTGGGGATTTGCGTTGTTCAGGCGCCTGGAGAGGGCGAGATGCAGGCAGCCGAGCTTGTTAAGAGAGGAGAGGCATATGCTGTTGCTTCACAGGATTATGACGCCTTAGTTGTCGGAGCTAACAGATTGATACAGAATTTAACTCTTGCGAGAAAGAGAAAGTTAGCTAATGGAAGTTTTGTTTACATTGCTCCTGAAATGATTGAGTATGAAAGAACTATTAATGAGTTAGGCATAAACGGAGACCAGCTTATTTGCTTGGCTATTTTAGTGGGCACTGACTTTAACCCTGGCGGAGTTCGCGGTTTAGGACCAAAGAAAGCGCTTGTTCTCGTTAAGGATAGAAAATTTCCTGTTAAGATATTTGAGTACGTGCAGGAAAGGTTTGGCGAGTTAGAATTTAATTGGCAGGAAGTTTTTCAGATGTTCAAGAAGCCGAATGCTGATAAAGTAGAATTGGATTTTCCTAAGATTAACGAGGAAAGTGTTAAAGATGTTTTAGTTGAGAGGCATGAATTCTCTCCTGAAAGAGTTGAGAACCAACTTCTCAAGTTGAGAGATGTGAAGAAAAAGGCTGGGCAGAAGAGGCTGTTTTAAGAGGACGATTTAATTTCAATATCATGTATTTTCTCAGCGGTTTTTGCTTTCTGCTCTCTTAACGCTTCTTGTTCTTTTTTAATTATTGCCGCGAAATGTTTGCCCCATTTTTTCATAAATATATTATAAAGATAAAGAAGCACTATAAATAATGCGATTGCTATTAAAATTGTCCATTTATTCTTAAAGATTGGCGAAGGCGAAAGGGTAGTTATTATTTGTTGTATTATTCCTGTCTGCGCTCCTAATGTGGGGACTATTATTGCTATTCCAAGAGAAGCCCACCAAGGGAATTGAAACGGCTCTTTTATTGCTTTGTAAATTATGAATACGATGAAAACCCAGATAAAAAGAGAGATAAAGAATAACCATGATAATGTATATGGGATACCTATAAGTAGCTTCCATACGGGACTTGTTATTTTGAATAAATCACTTATATAAAGTACAATTTTTCCTATAATTGTTTTCTCAAGAATTTTTGTCCATTCTTGTTTGAGGTATTGATTTCTTGTTTCTTTTTCAGACAATTGCTCTGTTACATTTTGTATCTGCTCGAATTCTGGCGGAACTTCTTGAGCTTGTATGAAATTGGATAAGAGAATAGAGAAAATTAAGGCGATTAAAATAAAACTACTCTTTTTTCTTGTCATTAATTTATACTGATTCTTTGATTTATATAATTAATGTAGTTAAAATTTTAAATAGCCTGCAGAGCTCTTCTCTTGATTTCTATCTCGCGTCTTATTTTATTTATCTCTTTTGCTGTTGTTGCTGCTCCGAGTGCATTTTGTAATCTATCTATATCAGAAATTATTTTATGTCTGCTTACATCACTCACACCCTCAATTGCTCTTTGCGATCTTGCTTTTCCAATCCATCTTTGTAACGTGCCGTCAAAGATAAACGCAGCTATACAGACTATTACAAACAAAGGGTAAATAAACCACCAATATGTATATCGTGTTGCACTGTTGAATAACCATAAAGTAGCGATTAGGACAGCATAAACAACCCACCCAACCCTTCGAAGATACATATTATTGAATTGATTAATAACAACTCCGAAAATAACAAAAGGGATGCCTAATGTAAGGACAGCGACTAAAGCACTAGAGGGATAAGTTAATTGTTGAACTAGTTCTGATGGTAAGAAGCGCGTTCCAAGTATAGCTACAATAATACCAATTCCAATTTGAATCCATCTTTTACCTGCAAATAAATCTGCCGTATCAAGAACAGCAATAATAATTAGAACTGTTAATAGGAAAACAAGTATTTTTACAAATAAAGCTTCGGTATTCTCAAGCTCCCCTAATAATGCACTAAATAGCGGATTGCCAGCACCCTTTATTCCAGTGATAAGTTCAATTATTCCAGTTTGTAAGTCTTCTTTTATACTTTGGGCCGCAACATTTTGAGTTAGTAATATAATAACCATTAGGGCCATAATTAATATTGCTTTAAGAAAAAAAGAATTATCCTTTGCTACCATTTTATGATATTAATGAAAGGATAAGCTATTTATAAATATTTGTTCGGCACAACGTTTATAAATAATTAGCAAGTACTTAATTGTATGGATAAGAATTATATTGGTTGGTTATTTGTTATTTCCTTTATTATGACTATTTTTATTGCTGGTTTCGCCTCTGCAGGACCTTTAGATGATCTTGGTAAAATTATAAATGATTTTGTTAGCGGCATAGAGCCATTTGCCAAGGCACTTTTAGGTGATGTTGCTGGTGTTGCCGGTTTTGACTCAAGTGAAGTGCTTTTTGCTAAAGTTTTATTTTTGATTATTATATTCTCTATTGTATGGGTTGCTCTTGATAGAGTTGATTTCTTCAGTAGCCATAGATGGGCTTTGTGGCTTATAAGCGTCGCTGTTTCAATTATTGCTACAAGATGGCTTACTGAAGCGGCTTTGATACAAGCAATCATTTTGCCTTACTCTACATTAGGAGTTGCTTTATCTGCTGGGCTGCCCTTTGTGCTTTATTTCTTAGTTGTTAATGTTGGATTTAAAAATCAAGCGCCTATAGTAAGAAGGATAGCTTGGGTATTTTTTGCAGTCATATTCCTTAGCTTGTGGATATCGCGCTATGACACTCTAAAGACAGCGAATGCTATTTATCTTTATCCTGTTACTGCCTTAATTGCTTTTATTATGGCTGTTATGGATGGCACTATAAGAAAATTCTTTAGGCAAATGGAATTGGAGAAATTGGGAGTGTCAAGTTCGCAAGACGCAATTACTGAATTGAAGAAGAAAATTGCGGAATTGCCCGACTTAGTTACTAAGCATAATGTGCTTACACCACAAGAAGCGAAAAACCGCGAAAGAGAATACAGACGCAAGATAAAGTATCTTACTAGATAATATATTGAAAATCTTTATAAGCTTGATTTTGTTTTATAATTAATGAATAAGCTGTATTTTGGGGTTCTTGTTTTTGGATTAGCTGCCGTATTATCTTTAAATGTAGTGTCTGCGCAGGCTGACCTGACATCTTACTGGATTGAGCGGACTATACAGGGAGCAGAGGACTTTTTCTCTCCTTTTTTTGAAGTTTTGCTGAATTCTTCAAGATTTGATGAATTCTTTTTTGTAAAGATATTATTTTTGTTTTTAATGTTCTTAGTGGTTAAAATAGTGCTAAACAATGCACCTATTTTTAAGGAGCAGAAAGGCGCTGTTATCGTAATATCTGCTATTATTTCTCTTATTTCTGTAAGATATATGGTTGATTTAGAAGTCATAAGGGGGATTCTTATTCCTTACGGAACTTTGGCTGTTGCTATTACAACTTTTCTACCCTTCTTAATTTATTTTTATGTTGTGCATAAAACAATTGACTCTGGCATTGGGAGAAAGATTGCGTGGATTGCTTATTTAATTATATTATCTGGAATATGGTTTAACAGGTATGATGAGCTGAATGAGATAAGCAATTACATTTATCTTGGAGTTTTTGTTCTGGCTTTGTGTTTGTTCTTTTTTGATAAAAGAGTAAGGCAGTATTTCGGGATGGCTGAAATAAATGAGGCTCTTCGTAGTGCTAATAGGGCGGCAATAGCTCATTTGCAAGAGGAATACGCAAGGCTCTCAACAGTAACTACTAAGGCAGCCGATGATAGAAGAAAAGAAATAGCTAAAAAATTGAGGAAGATGGGGGCAAATCCCTATTATTAATTAGATATTTAAGCACGAAGTTATTATTTTAGGAATTCAACATTAGGCATGGTTTTAAACTGATTATCGCCGGTTAGGAATTTTATATTGAGGTCTTTTGCCATTACATATCCAAGGCAATCAGCATATGAAAATTCATTTTTTCTGTGCTCTAATCTGAATTCTACTGCTTTGGTTATCCAGGAGAATTTTAAATTGATAGAGATTCTTTTTAATTGTTTAAGATACTCTTCTAAATCTCTTTCTGGATATTTTTTTCTTAATATGTAATAGGTTTCGTAAATATTAAAATATGAAGTTACTGCTTTTATATCTTCAAATTTTGCGTAATTTTGATTGCCTTCATATAATTCAACTAGGGCATAGCTGTCAAAGAAGAAAGTTAATCCATCTTCCATTCCTTTCTCACTTCATCTTTCATTTTTTGAGTGTCTATTTTTATACCCTTGCCCTTTCCAAAAAAGCCTCTAAGTGTATGCTCTTTTGCTACAGTAATAGTGATTTCATCGTCTTGATGGATGTCTTCTTTTATTACTATTTCTCTAGGTATCACTATGCCTAATGAGTTGCCCCATTCTTTTACTCTTACTCTTGTTTGTATTTCCATGTATAATTATTAATTAGACTTATTTATAAATCTTGTGGGGAGATTACTTAAGCAGCGATTTCAACGAGTTTATGCTTTTCTATGGCTTTGCCGATTAAAACGCTTTCCAACTCAAGAAGTTTTTTTACTAATGGGCTTGAGGAGTTTAAGGTGTAAAGCTTTGTTTTGCCGAACTTTCTTTTTACTAACACAATTTCCTGTGACTCAAGCTGGCTCCAGCACTTAAATAATGAGGCGCGTGATATGCCTGCTCCCTCTATAATATCTTTTTTAGTTACATCTATGCCTTTATTTTCAATTAAAAAATCTATAATTCTAAATACGGGGTTTTCTCCTAAAAACTGCAATAATAATGATTTTTCCATAAGTTTATTGCTACGCCGCAATTTCGTGCTCCAATTTTTCTGTTCCTTTAACCAGATTCCAATCAAGTCTTATTAACTGTTTGACTGCAGGGTTGCTAACGTTTAACTTGTAAAGGTCTGACTTTCCAACTCTTCTTGTTTTTATAACAATGTTATTTCTCACTAATTTGTCCCAAAATGTCTGAAGTGTTGAATAACTGACATTAGAGTTTTTAGCTATCTCTGTAAGCGGATAGTCAAAATCTGCGAATGTTATGAGAAAGTCTAAAACCTTTATGATGGGATTATTTCCAAATATCTCTATGAATACGCTATTATTAATGACGTACTTATTTCTCATACTATACAATTATACTGCTACTATTTAAATAGTTCCTGCATTTTATTTTACATAATATGGCACCATACGATATTGTGGGAAATGTAGCAATCATCAAATTTCCGAGAGGAATTAAGAGCAAGGCTAAAAAGGCAATTGCTAAGAGATTTCTGGCAAGTTACAAGCACATCACAACTATTCTTGAAAAGAGTGAAAAGTTTAAAGGAAGGCTGAGAACGCAGAAGACAAAATACATTGCTGGCGTTAAGACAAAAGAAGCTTTGCACAAGGAAAATGGATGCGAGTTCAGATTTAATGTTGATAGTTGTTATTTTTCTCCCCGTCTTTCTAATGAAAGGAAGGAAATAGCTAAAGTGGTAAAGAGAGGCGAGAGAGTATTGGTTATGTTTGGGGGAGTTGGAGTTTATGCGATTGTTATAAGTAAGTTGAGCAAGGCTGAAAAGATTATTTCTGTGGAAATTAGTAAGGCATGCAATAAATATGCTGAGGTTAATGTTAAGAGGAATAAAGTAAAAAATGTCGGCATTGTTCAGGGCGATGTTCGGAGAGTTGTGCCTGCGCTAAATGACAAGTTTGACAGGATAATTATGGCAAGGCCTAATTTGGAAGAGAGTTTTTTAAGCGTGGCTTTTGGCAAAGCGAAAAAAGGAACAATTATACATTATTATGGGTTTTATTCAGAAGATGAAATGGGTTTTATGAGGGATATGATTAGTGATGAAGCAGAGCTTACTGGAAAGAAAATCAAAATTTTAAAGATAAAGAAGGCAGGGGATATTGGAGTCAGGGCTTTTAGGTACAGGGCTGATGTGAAGGTTCTCTCATAAAGATGCCAGTATCAAGTGCGCCTGTCAGAAGACATTTAAAAGTTGAAACTACTGCGGGTTTTTCCCTATCGATTAATTCTCCTCTGAATGTGTAGAAGTGCCTGTCCCATTTGTGTGTATATTTTTCTTGGTAAATATCTATCCATAATTTTCCCTCAGTTGGACAGGTATAAAATCTGCTTTCTATTTCGAGCGGGGCGCCCGCGTAATTTGTGGCGAATCTCTGATTTAGCCTGCCAAGAAAAGTCAATAATCCTCCCTGTATAAGACCAATAGCATGATCGCGCGCAAGACCTGCTTGCGGACTTTCACTTATGGTTTTATAGAACATTCTTATTGCCTCTGGCCGAACTAAAACAGGAACCCTATAGACTAAATCGCCTTGAGTTTGCTCTCCTGTTTCAGATGTTGCTTGTATACTTGCTCTTACTTTTTCTTCATACTGCCCTTTTCTTTTTCCATGCTTTGGGCAGCCAGCGACTGAGGCGCTTATCCTATCATCAGAAATTGCTATTTTCCATACCAAATTTTCATTTGGGAAAATCCATCTTTTGAAAGAGGTTTGCTGTGTTGCATCGCTATAATCTCTTCCTAAAGTGCGGGCTACCTCATATGCAGATCTATTAGCGAGCGTAGCTATATGCATACCTATAAATGGTTTGCGCGTAAGCCCAAAAGTCCTTCTCGCTTCAATAATGCTCCAGTGTATTCTCTGGGTGTCGCCTATAAGTCTTGCAAATTTCCTTCTTCCCCGGCCGCTGAGACTTCTTCTTACTATTCTTTTTAATCTTCTTTCTAAATTCTCATATTCATCTCTGCTTATTAATGGCTTAAGTTCTTCTATATTTATCATAAGGCATGGTATTAGAAAGCTCGCCAGCTATCTTTTAACTTTTGTTATAGTGCAGTCTCCGCCTTGATAGCGACTGGGGCTTCGCCGCCATGCCATGTGAATCTTGGTCTGACTCTCATAGAATATATTCTTTCTGAATTGTCATCTAAAATTATTGCCGAGCCTTTCAAGTTTGGGAGCTCGTCCATTTTCTTGCTTATTGTTTCTAAAAGATAGGTTTGCATTATTTCATTTAACGCTAGTATGTCTTGCTGGGAAGTTACTTTGTGTGATAGCACAATATCGCTTTGAGTCATAACATCTTTGTGGATTTGCCCTGGCTGCTGCGTGGCAAGCACAAGTGATATGCCTGGCTGCCTGCCTTCTCTTAAAATCTGAACAAGGGCTTCTGTTGCAGGAGTTTTGCCTTCTCTTGGAAGGAACTCGTGCCCTTCATCTAGGAAGAGCCAAACTAAAGGAGTTTCTCTTCTTGTGGTATATGAAAGGTAATCGACTCCGTGCTGCAGTGATTGTAATTCTTCTTTTTTTCTTGCATCCATTCTTGTTGTAAATAGTTTTTTTGAAACTAGTCCGATGACAAGGGCGCGAACGTTAAACGTGCCTATTGAACTATAAACTGACAGGTCAAGAACAGTTGTCTCTCCTGCTTTTATCAAGCCAGTTATTTCTGTGCCTTCTTTTGTTCTGGAAAAAATTCCCCAGCTCTCTGCCGCATCAAACAGCGATGATATTATATGTTTGATTTCTTCTGAAACACTGCTTAGTTTTTTGATCTGCTGTTTTATATCTTCTATTGTAAACGAGTCAGAGCTTTCTTTTAAGCGCGATATGGCATTTGCAATTGCTGTTCCCTCTTGAGAAGTCATTTGCAGATTAAAGGTTGAGAGCCAATCATCTATTTCCAGCTCTGACGCTTTTAATGCAAACACTTTATCGAAGGGGATGTTTTTTTCTTCATACTCGTTAGCTCTGCCAAATGGCACGAAGACTCTAACTTTCAATGGCTTTGTTTCTAAATTCCAGTCTGCCAATAAATCTCTGTCTTTTTCATTTTTGAATTTCATTGTCCAGAAAATTCCCATTGTGTCGAATATTAATGATGCGATATGCTTTGATATATCTGCCTCTAAATTAGCCAGCTCTTCTGCGATGACGCCAAGGCTGTAGGACTTTCCCGAACCTCTCTTACCCGCCACTAAAATTACATGGGTTCGTGCAACATCAAGCCAGATATTGTTTGATAATGATGTGTAGTTTCCCATTGTGACGTAGCCTCTTCCT
>ERZ1292623.3553-Hain-H51-01um-R1-3553-length-13252-cov-14_pt1 | contig 13252 bp, 11 predicted proteins | sample MGYA00564398_ERZ1292623 | MGnify/ENA primary metagenome ERZ1292623 (study PRJEB36523, sample SAMEA6512633) | groundwater metagenome | collected 2019-01-07 | study: AquaDiva: Metagenomics assemblies of 32 groundwater samples
GAACTAATAATGATAAATGTATAAATGATTTATTTTATATTTTAACAAAAGCTGGATATAATTATACTTTTGGGATACTTAGGAATGTTGGGCAGTTTTATACTTCAGAAAGCAGAGATTTTACCTATCCTAAAGATATTAAAGAGATAGATTATAACGATAAAATATATTCTATAATTATAGAACCATATAATACTTTATTAATAAGATTTAATAGAGCAAGTGGTTTTTGGTGTGGAGATAATCATAAGTAAAATTATTGCATCTATTCCTTATAGTAAAGTTGTAATTATTTGGGTATCTAATTATTATGATTTAGCATTATATAGAAAAAATAAAATGGAAGAATAGGCAAAAGCTATTTGAGTGGTGTGTTGGTTATCATTGGACATATCCTTATAGAAAACAAGGACATAAGTTTTATTATAAATGGCCTAAATGGTTTTGGAAAATAATATTTAATATATATTATAAACGTATAAATATATTTATTAAATATAATAGGGAATTTAAATTATGAATATAAAGGCTACAAAAGTTTTCTATAAAAATAGAGATAGCAAAGCACAAATTGTTATAAATAGAGGGGGTAGTAGGAGTTCCAAATGCCTTGCCAAAGGTACTGAAATAGTTATGTTTGACGGCTCCCTTAAAAAAGTAGAAGCTGTGAAGATAGGTGATAAAGTTATGGGCATTGATAGTACACCTAGAACTGTTCTAGAATTACATCAGGGAATAGGAAATCTTTATTTAGTTTCTCAAAACAAAGGAATTGATTATATTGTAGAAGAAGATCATTTACTTCAATTAAGACGTAGTACCGGTGCTAAGAATGATTTAAAAAAATACAGCAAAGGCAAAATTTATACAAAAAAAGTTTCAGGCAGGTATTATCAATACGGAGATGAAATATCAATAAAAGTCAAAGATTTTTATACTAAAAGCAAAAGATTTAAATGTAATTTTTATGGATACAGAGTTCCAATAAATTTTTCTGAAAAATCTTTAGATATTGATCCTTACTTTTTGGGACTGTGGTTAGGAGATGGCCATAAACATCAATTATCAATTACTACAATGGATCCTGAGATTGTTGATTATTTGTATAAATATACAGATAAAATAAGTGCTGTAATACGAGTAGAGAGTAAAAATAAAGAAAATAAAGCTAAAATATATAATATAATTGAAGGATGTGCTTTTGAATTACATAATGCTTTTTTATCTTTATTGCCATGTATAAAAAATAAAACATACTCACTTTCACGTGCTGCCAGAGAACTAGGTATACAACGAAGTACTTTAAAAAGGTGGGTAATCGGAACAGAAAATGGAACTTTTGATATTAATAGTAGATCTAATGTTAATCAAAGTAAATTTAAAACAAAACTAGCATCTTTGTTTACTAAATATAACTTATTTAATAATAAACATATACCTTCTGATTTTTTGTATAATTCCAGAGAAAATAGATTACTTTTACTAGCAGGGTTACTAGATACTGATGGGTGTTTAGGAAAATGTGGTGGATTTACAATAATTCAAAAAGATGAAAATTTAGCTAATAAAATTTATTATTTAGCATCATCTTTAGGTTTTAGATGTTCTATAAAAAGTCGAATTAGCACTATAAAAAGTATTAATTTTTCTGGTTTGTATTATGATGTATCTATTTATGGGGAAATAGAAAATATACCTACCAGAATACAAAGAAAAAAATTTATAAGAAAAACTAAGTTTTCTAGAAATCATTGTGTAAGTGGTATAAAAGTTACTCCTCATGGGGTTGGTGAATATTATGGATTTTCCTTAGACGGTGATGGTTTGTTTTTATTAAAGGATTTTACTGTTGTACATAATTCGTATTCTATTGCACAATTATTATTATTAGAAAGATTTTTTACCCAAAAAAATAAAAAAATATTAGTATTAAGAAAAACTCTTCCTTCTTTACGAACTTCAGTTTATTTAGATTGGAAAAAGTTTATGGATCAATATAATTTATATAGTATAATTGATGAGAATAAACAATATTTAGATTATTATTATAAACCTAATAATAATTATTTACATTTTGGATCATTAGATTCACCAGAAAAAATCAAGTGCTTTCATCCTGATACAGATATTTTTACTATCAATGGTTTTAAAAATATCAAAGATGTTAAAATAGGTGATTTGGTAGCATCTCTTAATCCAGAGACAGGGAAAGCAGAATTTAAACCAATTATTAATTATTTTGTTTATGATTATAAGGGAAATATGATAAGTCCTGCTTCAGCAACAGGAGACAGAGATTCTTATGCAGGTTTTTGTGTAACACCAGAACATAAGATGTTAACTCATACTGTAAGAAAAAGAGAATGGGAATTTGTTGAAGCCAAAGATTTGTTTCAAACATATTATATAAGACAATCAGCAGAATTTGATTGTGGGAATATTAAAGATTATTTTGAAATTCCTAAATTAGATTATGGAAATAACATAAATTGGGGTAAAAAAATATATAAAGAAGGAAGTAATAAAAAATGGTGTTCTAAGAAAAATGGGAGAAAAACTGTTATTTTTCCTATAATAAATTGGTTACAGTTTTTTGGTTGGTATATTTCGGAAGGTTGCATTTATGAAGGCACTATAACTTTATCTCAAGTTAAAGAAGAAGGAAGAAAAAAGATCAGAGAAGTTTTAGAAAATTTTCCTTATAATTATAATGAAGGAAAAAGAGCCTTTTATGTACATGGAAAAGATTTATCAAATTATCTGAAACAATTTGGAAAGAGTCATGAAAAATTTATTCCAAGAGAATTGTTAAATTTAAAACCTTTTTTATTGCAATATTTGTTTGACGCATTAATGGAAGGTGATGGTATAAAAACAAGTAAAAATAGATGGATGTATTGTACTACTTCTGAACAACTTAGAGAAGATGTTATTGAAATTGCTATTAAATTAGGTTACGTTGCTAGTTATTACAAAATAGATACTAAAAAATATTACAATGAAAGAGCAAAAGATGCTTGGGCAATTTATATAACAAAAAGAATGGAAGTTAGATTAGAAAATAAAAAAGAAATATATTATGAAGGAAAAGTTTATTGTGTAGAAGTTGCTCCTTATCATACTACTTTAACTAGATTTAATAGTAAAATAGCTTGGACTGGTCAAAGTTCTGGATGGCACTATATTTGGTTAAATGAAGCAACAGATTTTGATGAAGATGATCTTTTGCAATTATTATTACGATTATCTGAGCCTACTGAAGAAGGTCAAAGAAATCAGTTATTTATGTGTTTTAATCCCATAGATGAATATCATTGGATTAAAACAAAGGTATTAGATAAAAGAGAAAATTTTGATTTAGAAGAAATCCATAGTACATACAAAGATAATCAATTTTTATCAGAAGATTATAAAAAATTAGTTGAATCATATAAATATATAGATTTTAATAAATATAAAGTATATGCATTAGGTGAATGGGGAAAACTAGAAAATTTAATTTATACTAATTGGGATATTACATCAGAATATGTTACTAATGGTGAAATTATATATGGATTAGATTTTGGTTTTACTAATCCATCAGCATTATTAAAGTTGGTTATTAATGATAATGATATATTTGAAGAAGAGTTAATATATCAAACAGAATTAACTAATGCACAATTAATAGAAAAATGTAATGAATTAAAGGTATCTAAAACTTTCCCAATTTATTGTTTTCATCCTGATACATTAATTAGGATGCAAGATGAAACAGAGAAATGTATTAGTGATGTAAAAATAGGTGATATTTTACATAATAATAAAAATGTTTTAAATATAATGAGAAGAAACTATGAAGGGAATTTATTAAAAATAAAAACTCAAAGTAGTTTTGAACCTTTGCGGTGTACACCAGATCATAAGATTCCAATTATACCAGGAAAAATAGGCAGGCAGGATAAGAGGAAAGATAAGAAATTAATTGATTCTGTAAAACTTGTTACTGCATCAGAAATAAATATTGGGGATTATTTATTAATTCCTATGGCTGGTATAAAAAAAGATATACAACTAAAATTTGATGGAATAGGAAAGCATGGTGGTAGAAAAAAGATTGATTTTAAGTTTAATCCCTCTATTTTTCGTTTATTAGGATATTATACTGCTGAAGGTAGTACAGCTAAATGGGATACTAAGTTTTATTTTTCTTTAGACGAGAAAGAAACTTGGGTTAAAGATGTAGTTCAAATTATCAAAGAATGTTTTAATATTAATTGTTCTACTTATTATGATATGTGTCCTAGTGTTGCTGTTGTAGCAGTTTATTCTGTGATATTAGCTGAATTTTTTAAATATTATGTTAATGGAACTGCTAGAACTAAGATTTTACATAATGATTTAATGACTATGTCTCCTGAATATCAACAGGAGTTATTAATAGGTTGGTTAAGAGGTGATGGTGGATTATATATTAGACCAAGAAATTATAAGTTGTGTGGTACTACCACAAGTTATTCTTTGTTTAGGCAGATGTATTTAATAGCAATTAGATGTGGATTAAAACCATCAACTAATAAACGAATAAGTAAAGGTAGTAAAATTGTAAAAAAGGAGTCAATTGCTTATGATATTATTTTTAGTTTAGAAGATATAAAAAAACTGGAATTTTTTCAAACAAAAGCTAAATTTTTAAGGGGTAAGCGAATAATTGAGGGACAATTATTAGTTAGAGTTAAAAAAATAGAATTGGAAAAATATAAAGGTGAGGTTATAGATTTAGATGTTGACAAAGATAATTTATTTGTAGCTGAAAATTTATTAGTGCATAATTGTGATAGTGCTGAACCAGATAGAATAGAAGAATTTAGACAAGCTGGGTATAATGCTATCGAATCTGTAAAAGATGTTATAAATTCCATAGATTTTGTTAAAAGATTTAAAATTCATTGTTATAAACCAAGTGCTAATTTAATTAAAGAAAAAATGGGATATAGTAGAAGAAAAGATAAAAATGGTAGAATTTATGAAGAGCCTGCTCCTAATATAGCTGATCATTTGATGAATTGTGAATCTTACGCAATTTATTCTCATTTACGCTTTAGGTACGGATCTATAAATTTGCGCTTTGTATAATAGTATAAATGATTAAAATTAAAGGTATTTATAAAATAAGAAATTTAATAAATGGCAAAATTTACATAGGTCAAAGTATAAATATAAAACATAGATTTAAAAAATTAGATTAAAATTTGTTTAAGGAATATATCAATGTTTAAAAAATTTCGTTATAATTTTGTAAAATTTGTTATAAGAAGAATATTTAAAATACCAGAAGGACAAATATTACCTAAATATGCTATATTTTTTAAATTTTGTTTTTTTCCTATAACTTACTTTGTTTGTAAATTTTATAATGGTATTTATAATTTTTCTACAGATACATATACTATAAATAAATTAAAATTTAGTAGTCAGTTTTTTACTATTGATGAAGTTGGTAAAAAATTTGAAATAATACAATTAACAAATGGAATAATTACAATAAAAGATATAAAATAAGCATTTAATATAAACTCTTTGTAAAGGGGAATATAAGGAGCATTGGATAAAATGGCAACAGAAAGGAAAGAAAAAAGATTATCAAGTTTAACTATAGCAGCAAAAAGAAAGCTTTCAGCAAAAGATGAAAGTAAGGAAGTTCCTAAAAAATATACAGGAGCGGTAGTCTCTGCTTGGGAGGATGGAAGAGAATTATATAGAAGAGATGATCTTACCAGTTTAGTAAATGCTTTTAAAGATTGGATATATGTTTGTGCCTCCCGCAATGCTTCTTGTGTAGCTAAAGGTACATTTAAGTTATTTGTAGCAGCAAAGAAAGGGCAAAGATTAATTGTTCCTACAAGAGATATTGATAAAGTAACTTTTAAATGGTTAGAAAGTAATCCAGGTTTACATTCTTATTTACAAAAGGCAGATTCAATAAAAGAAGTAATTAATCATTCTTTTATTGAGCTTATAAAAACTCCTAATCCTTTTATGAATAGATATGAATTATTAGAAATGACTGCTTTATATTTAGAATTAACAGGTAATGCTTATTGGTATATTTTTAAAGACAAATTAGGAACTCCAAGACAAATATGGGTTATTCCTGCCCAAAATATGTTAATTGTACCATCTAAAGAGAAATTTATAGCAGGATATGTATTTAAAAGAGGAACAGAAACAGTTCCATTTGAATTAAGTGAGATTGTACATTTTAAATTTCCTAATCCACATAATTTGTATTATGGTATGGCACCTCATGCTTCAATTGTCAATGAACTTAATACTAAAGAAAATATGGATAAATTTGAAAATGCTTTATTCACTAATAATTGTAGAATGGAAGGTGTATTAGAGACTGAATTTGAGTTAAGTGAGACTACTTTCAATAGAGTTAAGGAACAATGGAAACAAAATTATGCAGGAGTCAATAAGGCAGGTAAAACTGCTATTTTAGAGAAGGGATTAAAGTATCATAATATAACATTTCCTCCAAAGGATTTAAATAATCTTCAGGGAAGAAAAGAGTATATGAAAATTGTTGCCGGAGTATTTGGTGTTCCTATGTCAATGCTTACACCAGAAAATTCTAATCTCGCAAATAGCTATGTTTCAGATAGACAATATTTTGCTAATACAATATCACCAAGAAATAAGAGATTAGAAGGTGGTATAAATAATAAAGTATTGCAATTATATGATGATTCTTTATTTATGGCATTTGATAATCCTGTTCCTGACGATTTGGATTTTCGTTTAAGGGAGCGTGTGGCCTATGTAAAATCTGGTATCAAAACTCCTAATGAAATTAGAGCAGAAGATGGATTAGAACCAAGACCAGAAGGTGATAAATTATTAATACAAAATAACTTTGGAGGAGGTGCTCCAATTTCTAATAATAATGCTGAAGTAACTTCTGAATAATATTAAATTTGCTGGCATAGCTTAAAGGTAAAGCCCTAGTTTTGTAAACTAGCGATTATAGGTTCAAATCCTATTGTCAGCTTTTAAATTATTTTAAAAAGTTCTTGACAAAATTACATATTATATGTTATACTTAACTTAAAGGAGATTATAATGACAATAACTGATAACTCGTCTGATCATATTAATAATTGTATGGAACCTCCAGAAATGGATTATTATTGGACTTATCCAACTGTTTCTTATTGTTCCTCAATTATAGAAGATAAAACAAAAAAAGCTATAGATATATTAGATATGCTTAGAAAAGAAAAGAAAATAAAAGTAGAATCTATTGATAGTTTTCTTGAATTAGTCAACAAAATTAGTAAATTATTATAATATGACAGAAAATAGAGAGCAATATAAAGAAGTTTTAAAGGCAAAGAAAAAAGCATTATCTGAATTTTTATTAAATAAGAAAATAACAATTCCGGAGTTCACCGGAAAAATTGAATTAGATATTTCACAGGGAACTATTGGTGCAATAAAACAGACAATTTATTATTAATTTATGATTAAAATTTAATTAATATGTAAAATAGTTAAGTAAATAGTAAATTTTTTATTTTGTGAGCTAAGATACTTTTATAGTTAATTAAAGCCCAAAATATTTTGGTTATGACTAACCTTTATATTTTGGGCTTTTTTATTTGTATTAAAAATAACTTTGATCTAATAAATCAAAGTGTTAGGCAGGATACATTACCTAACTTACCTATTGAATCATTAGATTCTAGGCATATATTTAATTAAATTTATGTTTATAAACATAGAAAGGTTGGTGTTGTATGGGGTTGAATAGGGCATCATTTCCCGCAGGATTTGTTAATCAGGTGCTTATAAGGGGAGTTCCAATTTTAAATTCATACCCGAATAAAGTATTTTGGGTACATAGTGGTACAGGAGCTTCTACCAATAGTGGAAAAACACCAAGTTCCCCACTGGCTACAATTACTCAAGGTTTGTCCAAATGTACAGCAAGCAAGGGAGATATTATTATGTGTATGCCTGGTCATGCTGAAAGTGTAATTGCTGCTGCTGGTATTGCAATCAGTAAAATTGGTGTTGCTATAGTTGGTATGGGTACTGGCGCATTAAGACCAACCATCACATTTGCAACAGATACTCTTGCTGATATTGATATTGATGCTGCTAACGTATCTCTGATTAATTTGAGATTTGTTGGAAATATTGCTGCATTGGCTGCTCCTATTGATGTTAATGCTGCTGGATTTGAGATGATTAATTGTGATTTTTACTGTACTACAGCTACCACTGATTTTGATATTACTGTAATTACGGATGCTGCTGCTGATGATATGATTATATCAGGATGTAATTTCTGGTATGAATATTCATTGGCTGCTACTGCTGTGTCTAATACATCTACTGAGTGTATTAGGCTTGTTGGTGCGGATAGGGCTGTGATTGTTGGTAATTTTATTGCGGGTAATTTCACTACGGCTGCAATTAATGGTATTACTACACTATCTACTTCTATTAAGATCAATAACAACAGTTTTATTAGTTTGCAAACAGATAAATTGTGGATTGATCTTGTAGCAACTTGTACTGGCAGGATTGAATATAATGTAGGAACTGCTAAGTCTACCGCAGGTATTACTGATTCAGCTATTATAGATGCAGCTTCATGTCAGCTTGCACAAAATTTTGCATCGGACATTGCTCAGGAAACAGGAAAACTTATAGGAACTGTTTCTGCTTAAAGGACTTATGACTAAACTGTGAGACAGAAATGTCTCACAGTTTATGTCTTATTAAAAGGAGACTATTTATTAACAAGATTCAAGGTATTTACAAACCTAGTATAACTGATGAGCAATTGCATCAGATTTGTGATAGTGTTTGTAGTAAAGTATAAACAATGAAAAATAGCTGTATAAATAAGAAAGAAGGAAAGAGGATATATGTCAGTTGATGAGGAACAAAATAAAACCATAGCTGAATTAAGAGCAGAAATATCTCTTATGAGTAAAGATGTTATAGAATTATCCGAAAGACGAAGAGGGTGGGTAAGAATGGGAATGATTTCTTGGTTTTGCTCATTAATTACTTATGTGGTTGTAATGTATACTGGAAATGAGGAAGGGCAGATTAAACCAGAGATTATTTGGAGTTTTTGTACAGGTGTGCTTGTTACTAAATTATTGGATCATTATATAAATCCACTAACTACTAAGGACAGAGTTTCTTAAGAATGAAAGCAAAACACAGTTTATTAATTGTGTATAATTATTTGGTTGGGGGGATGGAAAATAAAACTCCTCTCCCTCCTTCAACTGTTTTAATGAGGAGAACATTAAATGTCATTTAAATTCATAACAAAAGAATTTCGTATTTGTAAGGAAACTGAAAAGCAACTTCCTGATAAATTATTAGAAAATATATTATCTATTGGAAAAGATTACGGAATAAAAACAGATAATATAGAATTTTATAGAAAAGGTTATGAGACATACAAACAACCAGAATTTATTCCTGGGGAAAGAGCTGCTATAACATATATTACTACAGGAAGAATTGATCGAGATGGTGATGTAGTACGACCTGATGGAGGTATTTTTGATGATTATTTAAAACATCCTGTTGTCATGGCATTTCACGATTATAAAAAATTACCAGTAGGCAAGAATATTTGGGTAAAAAAGGATAATCCATTAACTGGACTTATTGCTAAAACTGTATATGCTAATCATAAAGAAGCTGATGATTTGTATAATTATAGAAAAGATTTATTTCCCCTTGCTACTTCTATAGGATTTGTTCCTGTAGAGTATAAAAGAAAGGGTGATCCTGACTTTGATGCACAACTCAAAGATGTTATTAAAAATGGATGGGTAAAGGAAAATGATAGTGGTAAAGCAGGCGCTATTATAACAAAATGGGCGCTGATTGAGTATTCAGATTGTGCAATACCATCTAATCCAGACGCATTACAATTAGCAGTATCAAAAGGAATTATAACTAATGAGCAAGAAGTAGAAGATAATGCAAGTAATAGTAGATTTATAATTCAAATTAATGGTTTAAAAGATATTAATAAGGAAGAAATTAAGGTAGAGGAAAAAAAAGAAGTTGCAGTAGAAATTAAAACAGAGGTTAAAACTATAACTCCTCCTATAGAATTGATACCAAAAGAGATTATAACTATTATCGAGCAAAAGAAAGCTGACAAGAAAGGTAATCCTAGTGTTAATGATATAAAAGATGCTATTTATGTTAATATGAAGAAAATGCGGGAAGATATGGATAAAATGCACATGGAAAAAGGTGTAACTATTAAGTATGATGAAAATAATAGTTCTACATCTTACATGGGTATGGAAGATTTGTACCCTGTTGAATATCCTAATGGTCATGTTGTATGTTGTTATTGTTCTGATTATTCTGGCCCTAGGCATTTTTATGATTATAAATATAAATATGATGTAGAAAGTAAGACTTGTGAAATGGGAAAGATGATGGAAATGGAAGTTGGTTATATTTCCAAAGGAATCTGTGAAAGAGAAATAAAGAATTTAAATAAATTACAGTTATTAAAAAGTGATCTTTCTAAAATTGAAACGGAGCAATTAAAAGATATTCCATTAATTACATTAATTACCTCTCCTAATTTAATTGCAGATAATTTAAATAATATTTGTTTATTTACTGTTGACAGTAAATTATATAAAACAGAGTTAGATTACAGTTATATTAAAGGTGCGGAGTATATTGGTAGCAAAAATCTTCAGGTAGATAAACATTTTTCTAAATTTATTTCTATTGAAGCTAAATCAATGGAAGAATGGGTACAAATTAAATATGATTTAAGAGATTTTTATCTTAAATCCGCACCAGGTAAAGATGAAATGCTTAAATTTTGCAAAGAACATAACTTACAGCACAAAGATTATTTAGAAAAAGTAGATTCTGAGGATGAAATTATTGAAAAAGGTGTAGATGAGACTGAAAATGAAATAAGAATTAGGGTTCAAGACTCCAGTTTATTTGAACAGGATTCTTTTAAATACAAAATAATTAAATCCTCAAAACCAAGAGTAAAAGCTGTATTTGGGAAGAAAAAAGGCAGTTCCACTATGGAATTACAAGCATATCGTTTCCCCAAAGAGGACGGATGGGATAAGAAGAGTGCCAAAGCTTGGGTAAAAGAACATGGCAAAAAATCTTATGAGTATACTGAAGGAATATCTACTGAGGAAGTTACTGAATTAGTAGTAGGAGCAATAGAAAAAAGAAATAATGATTTGTCTAGACTCATAGAAGAGGCTTTGCAAAAGGCAATGGGAAAAGTTCAGGTGGTGTAAGTAATAAAATTAGACCAGAGATATTTTAGAAATATTAGGTCATTGGATATATAAATTATTTAATAAAAATTATGGAGGAAAAGTAAAATGGATGAAGAACAGTTAAAAAAGTTATTGGAAAAGATGAACGCATCTACTGTAGATAGTTTGGAGAAAGTATTAGCTAAAGTTTTTGCAAATGGAGTTATTAATCCATTGGGCAATAAAGAGGACAAACCAAAAAAGTCATTTGAAGGTGATATTAATAGAAAACTTGGTGAGTTTGCAATTGCTGCAAAAAATGCTGTTGTTTCAGGGAAAATAGATGAAAGATTGATTCAAAAGGCTCCAACTGGTATGGAGGAATCTGATCCTGCTGCTGGTGGCTATTTAATTGCGACTGATGTTTCACAGGCATTAATTGAAGATACTATGGAAACAGGTATTTTGTTACCTCGATGCAATAGACTTCCTGTTTCTGCAACTTCTAATGGTATGCGCTTCCATGCATTAGATGAAACAGCAAGGACTGATGGAAATCGTCAGGGTGGAGTTCAGGCATATTGGGAAAATGAAGCAGATCAGATGACAAAATCTAAACCAAAATTCCGTGAAGTTAATATGCGTTTGAACAAATTGACTGGACTTTGCTATGTAACTGATGAAATGTTGCAGGATGCTGCTTTCTTGGGTGCATATCTTTCTGGTAAATTTGTTAATGAGTTTGGGTTTAAGATTGATGATGCTATCGTTAATGGTTTAGGTGCTGGTCAGCCTTTGGGTCTTTTAAGTTCTCCTGGTTTGGTTAGTATTGCAAAAGAAACTGACCAAGCTGCTTCTACTTTGGTATTTGATAATGTAGTTAAGATGTACAATTCTATGCCGTTTAAAAATAGAGGAAAAGCTATTTGGTTAGTAAATGCTGAGGTAGAAGATCAGTTACCTTCCCTTAAGCTTGAAGGTGACACAGGAATGTGGCCAGCATATTTACCTCCTGGTGGACTATCTACAGCACCTTATGGATTACTTAGGGGTCGTCCTGTAATTCCTATTGAACAATGTGCGGCTCTTGGTACTAAGGGTGACATCCTGTTCGTAGATCTTAGTGAGTATTACATAATTGAAAAAGGTGGTGTAGATTCAGCAGTATCTATTCATCTTAGATTTGATTACAACGAAACTGCATTTAGGTGGACTGTTAGATTAGATGGACAGCATATTAGGAATGCTTCTTTAACACCATATAAAGGAAGCAAGAAGTTGTCAACTGCTGTATCTTTGGATACAAGAGCTTAGTTTTTACTTATAACTTAAACTAGGGGGAGTGATTAACTTCTCCTAGTTTTAATAATTAATTTAATTGGAGGATACTAAAAATGTACTTAGCAAAAGAAGCAAAAATTGTACTTGCTAATGTTCCTGTTGATATTAATAATCTTGCTGTAACAGGGGATTATGTTAGCATGAAAGGATTTGGTCATTGTACTATGATATTGCAGTTTGGTGCAGTTGGTACTGGTACTGCATTGACATTGAAGCAAGCTACAGATGTTACTAACTCATTATCAGATGAAAAAGCACTTTCATATGATAAGATTTATATTAATATAGGATTAACTACTACTGATTTAACAGAGACTACTGTTACTAGTGACACATATACTGTATCTAGTGCTAATAGTAATTTGTATGTTATTGAGATTGATGCTAGGGAATTAGATATTACTAATGGATTTGATTGTGTTAGGTTTGATTTGGCATCTGGAGCGGGCACAACAATTTTAAGCGTAATTTACATACTTTCAGATCCCAGGTACGACCAAAATTCCGTAAATGCCATAGTAGATTAATGTTATGACTTATTAGGAGGGAGGGATTACTCTCCCTCCTATATTTTAATTTAAGTTATTGCATTAATTACATCTTTGCTTTATAATAATGTTTTACTT
>ERZ1292623.3554-Hain-H51-01um-R1-3554-length-13250-cov-8_pt1 | contig 13250 bp, 16 predicted proteins | sample MGYA00564398_ERZ1292623 | MGnify/ENA primary metagenome ERZ1292623 (study PRJEB36523, sample SAMEA6512633) | groundwater metagenome | collected 2019-01-07 | study: AquaDiva: Metagenomics assemblies of 32 groundwater samples
CCGCAATTCATTCATTGGCTTGAAAGCCAAGGATTTCTTGCGGAAGGATTAATTATAACAAGAATGTATTTATTCGGCTTTTTAAGATTCTTATATCCTTTGTAGTAATATCTAACGTGTTTATCAATATTAGAGATAGTTATCTTATCAGGATTTTTTATGGTTTCTTTTATTTCTTCCATATACTTGTTCATATAAGAATGCTTTTTTAATATATGAGAATACTGCCTTTTTGTTAGCCTTATATGTTTTCCTAATTTATCTGTTATTTCAAAAATATTATCCATAAGTAAGCAAAATAAATATTATATAAAAGCATTATCATGAAAACTCTCACAGAGAAGATTGTTGATAAAAACAAAAATCTATTAATCCTAAATCATTCTTATAATCATGAAAATAAAAGATCTTCCAAAGCAAAACAGGCCGAGAGAAAGGTTTCTTAAACATGGACCAGAAGCTCTTAGTGATTCAGAACTTTTTGCTATTTTTTTGAGAGTTGGCAACAAAGAAGAAAATGCCGTGGAAATGTCAGACAGATTAATCAATGAATATGGATTAAACAACCTATTTGATTGTTCTCTAAAAGAACTGCAAAAAATAAAGGGCATAGGTCCAAGTAAAGCCATGCAGATTTTGGCTATGGCAGAGTTAGGAAAGAGATATTCTCAATCAAAAAATCCGGTTAAAAAAATCTCACATGCCAAGGATGTTTTTGATTTATTTCATGAAAGACTTAAAGACAAAAAACAAGAAGAATTTCATGTTCTAATGCTAAATAATAAGAATCATATAATCAAAGAGCAAATAATCTACAAAGGCACATTAGATGCTGCAATTGTTGAGCCTAGAGAAATTTTTAAAGAAGCATTAAGAAACTCTGCGGCAAAAATCATTCTTGTTCATAATCATCCATCTGGAGATCCACAGCCTTCTGATGAAGATGTTGAAGTAACAAGAAGATTAATCGAAACAGGAAAGATACTCAATATTCAAGTTCTGGATCATGTTATAATAGGAAATGGTGGTTATTTTGGCTTAAAAGAAAGACTTCCAGAATTTCAATAATGCTTTTTTTCAGCCCAATCCTTAGCTACAACTTGTGCCTGAGCCAATACTAGATTTGTTGCACTCTCCTCTCCATCTGGAGGATAGTTATATCTTTTCAACACCAACTTTACCTTGAGTTTCAACCCTGCCTGCACGCTTTCCCGAACAGTCCAATCAACTTTAACACTGTTCTTAACAATATTAACAATTTCCAAAGCTAATCTCCTTAAAGTGTCATCTCCCAAAACTTCTACGGCATTTTTGTGGTTAGCAAGAGCATCATAAAAAGCCTTTTCATCCTCACTAAGATTAAGCGTCCTTCCTCTTTCTTGATCTTCCTTAATTTTCTTTGCAACTTTTATCAATTCATTAATCGCCTCTGCTGCATCAATGCTTCTATTAGTATATCGTTTTATTGTTTTCTCTAACATTTCCATAAAAGACTTCGAAGTAACAATATTCTTTCCCATTCTCAATTTAATCTCATCATTCAATAATTTCTTTAAAGCCTCAAATGCTAGATTCTTTTCTTTCATGTCTTTAACTTCCAATAAGAACTTATCAGATAAAATAGAAATGTTCGGCTTTTCAATTCCAGCAGCCTCAAATAAATCAATAATTCTATCAGAAATAACTGCCTTAGAAATAATTTGTTTAATTGCTGAATCGTATTCCTCTCCAAACTTAGCCTTGGTAGAAGTAGTTTTAACAATAGCTGCCTTTATAGATTGAAAGAATCCAACTTCCTCTTTAATCTTCATTGCCTCGTCGCTTGGTACAGACAAAGAAAATGCCTTTACTAACAACCCAGTTTCTTTTGCAAATCTCTCTTTCTTCCCTTTTTCTTTTAGGATATGCTCAATTGCTTGAGGAATCAATTTTACTCTCTCTTTTGGCTCTAACTCGAAAAACCTCTTATAGTCAAAACCATAAAACATTCCCTTAACAACATCATACTTTTCTTGCATTTTTCTAATAGCTTCTTTTTGCTCAAAAACAGGTTTTCCTTTTCCGCCGCTTTCGGTATATTGAGTTAATGCCTTTTTCAGTTCTGTCCCTAATCCTAAATAATCAACAATCAACCCTGCTTCTTTATCTTTATATCTTCTATTTGCTCTAGCAATAGCTTGCATTAGATTATGTCCTTGCATTGGTTTATCAATATACATTGTATGCAAACTTGGAGCATCAAATCCAGTAAGCCACATATCCCTAACAATAACTAATTTCAACTCATTATCAGGATCCTTGAACCTATCGCCAATCCATTCTCTTCTTTTTTTATTTCTTACGTGTTGTTGCCATTCAACAGAATCAGATGCAGAACCAGTCATAATAACCTTAATAATACCTTTATTATCATCCTCATTATGCCATTCAGGTCTTAACTTTATTATTTCATTATACAAATCCACACAAATTCTTCTTGACATACAAACGATCATTCCTTTCCCTTCCAAAGTTCTGATTCTCTCTTCAAAATGTTCAACAATATCTTTAGCAATTCTAGCTATTCTTTCAGGACTTCCAACAATTTTTTCCGTCCTAGCCCATTTGGATTTCAATTTGCTCTTAACTTCCTCGTCTTCTGTTATTTCTTCAACTCTCGGATCTATTTTTCTTCTTTCTTCAGGTTTTATTCCTAGTTTAGCAAGTCTGCTTTCGTAATAAAGTTTAACAGTAGCTCCATCATCAACTGCTTGTTTTATATCATAAGTATCAACATAACTCCCAAAAACAGCCTTGGTATTTTTATCTTCTTTTTCAACAGGAGTTCCAGTAAATCCTATGAAAGAAGCATTTGGCAAGGCATCTCTAACATATTTCGCAAATCCGTAAGTAATCCTTCCTTTATCTTTATCTACTTTAGCTTTAAATCCATATTGAGTTCTATGGGCTTCATCAGCAATAACAATAATGTTATTTCTTTCCGAAAGCATTTGATATTCCTCTTTATCTTCTTCTGGAAAGAATTTTTGCATAGTTGTAAATACAATTCCACCAGAAGCAACTTTCAATTTTTCTCTCAAGTCATTTCTATTTTCTACTTGTTTAGGTATTTCTGGCAATGAATCAGAACATCTAACAAAATTGCCAAATAATTGTCCATCTAAATCATTTCTATCATTTAAAACAACAATTGTTGGATTTCCCATTTCGCCAGATGCCATTAATTTTTTAGCATAAAATATCATAGACAAACTTTTTCCACTTCCTTGAGTGTGCCAGACAACTCCAGCCTTATGGCTTCCATCTTTCGCTTTGACTGTAGAATCAAATGCTTTGTTAACTGCATTGTATTGGTGATATGCTGCTAATTTCTTGATGGTTTTTGTTGTGTTATTCCTAACATCTTTTTCTTTTTCATAGACGATGAAATTCTTAACAAGATCTAACAAGGTTTCCTTATTCAACATTCCTTTAAGTAAAACTTCTAACTCTAATTTTCCTTTTTCAACTTTCTTTCCATTAATTGATTTCCAGGGCATAAACCTATCAAAATTAGAACTCAATGTTCCAGCTCTTGCTTCTTGTCCATCACTTATAACACATATTTCATTGAATCTAAAAATAGAAGGAATATGCTCCTTGTAAGTTTGAATCTGTTTAAATGCCTCATAAACATCTGCATTTTCATCTGCTATATTTTTTAATTCTACTAGGACAAGAGACAATCCATTTACAAACAATATAACATCTGGCCTTCTATCGCTTTTTTCAATTATTGTAAATTGATTAACAGCCAAAAATTCATTTTTATCAACATTCTCAAAATCAATAAGCTTCACAGAATCATGCACAACTTTTCCATCTTTTCTAAATGAAACAGGAACGCCTTCAACAAGCAGCTTGTGAAATGCCTGGTTATTTTCAATCATTTTAGGGTTATCAATGTTCAAAGTTTTCTTTACAGCCTCGTCTAATGCTTCCTCTGGAGTTTTAGGATTTATTTTCTTCAAAGCCCTCTTCAATCTATTGGTTAAAACAACTTCTTTGTAATCTTTTCTTTCTCTCTTGCTTCCATCTGGTGAAATATTTGGACCATATTCGTAGTTGTAATTAAGATTATTTTTGAGAATGTCTATTGCGTGCTCTTCAACATGCGATTCTGTTATCGGGGACTTCATTTACGTTAACCATCCATTTTTAAAAGAGAACCATATTAAAAACACTTCAGTAATTACTAAAACGACCAACAATACCCAAATCCATTTTTTGCTTTCTTTAGTTTTAATGGCGTCTATAGTTAGAACAAAAAGCATTAATAAAATTGCAAAAGCTGGAAGCAGTATCAAAATATTAAGAGTATTAAGATTGTCAATAACAATCTTTCCGGATATTGTAATAAATGCTAATATTGCAGTAAAAATTCCTAGAAACTCTATAAGTTTTATATTCTGTTCTTTTTTGAAATCTTCAACTTCTTTTTTTGTATTATTTAAAATATTTTTTACAGAATCCTTTAAACTTTCTATCTCATTTTTTAATTCATCTTTGTCATAAGTCACCTGGATGATATTGGCTCCGGAAACAGTATCTACTCCAGAGATTATATCTGATTTTTTACTATGTGTAGTCTTCATTTTTTCTCTTCCTTTGCTTCTTTTTTTATTTCTTCTTCCGTTATTCCAAGAACATTAGCATTAAGAAAGAAAGTATTTCCACAATTAGTACAAACAATTGGTACGCTAGGTAGGAATGGTCCTCCAATAACTAATCCACTTTGAATCTTATCTACTAAAAGATCAGCAGTAAATCCTCCGGCTAAAGAAAACTGATTATTTGTACAGACAGGACACTTGAAACCAGTTTCTCCAGTTTTCTTTTTAATCGCTTCTTCAATCTTCTTTATGATCTCTTCTGTTTTTTCTTTTGACAAAACCATTTTATTACCTTGTTGCTACAGCATGAAGTATAATTGCAATTATAAAAGCTACTATTCCAGCGAATAATCTGAAAAAGAAACCAACAACTCCTAATGCGTGAGCAAATAATTCGCTAAACCAAAATAATATTCCGACTAACGCTAGTAAAAATTCTGCTATTATGAAAAATCTTTTATTGTCTAACATAAGTTTTTAAATATAGTAGGAGTATTTTAAGGTTATGGCTTTTGTAGACTGGATAATAGATAAAATAATTCAAATAATAATAGCTATACTAGGTGGAGTAGTAATATATTACTTAATACAAATAAAAAATCAAAAAGCTTCGATTTCTAACTCTCCGAACTCACAAAATGCACAATTACAAACAGGCAATATTACTAATTCTCAGATAAATATTTTAAAAGAAGGTATAAAAAAAGAAATTGCCTTTTCTGAAGAAATACCAGAAAAAGAAGATAATCCAAGAAAACTATTTAGTAAAATCGAAAACTATCTTGACAAAAACAAACCTCTCTCAACAATAGCTGAGATGTCATTAAGACTAGCCCAAGAATTAAGAATGAATGATGATGAAAAATGGTTAAAAAAAGAAGTTTATGGTTACAAAGAATATTTAGAAATTGATGAAAAAGAAGCGGTCATGAAGATAAAAAAAAGGGAAAAAGAAAACCAACACAGAAGAATTGAAGCAGAATTAAATCTTGGTTTCAAAAATGGACAAATTGAATCCTTTAAAATTCCAATGTTTATTTCACAATCACTTAGCCAAATTGAAACTTGGAAAGATTTGTATTTGAAAGAAAAACAAATAGTTCTAATGGCTCAACCAATAAATATAATGGTAGAGACATTAAATGTTAATCCAAATGAGAAAGTTCCATATCTAGTTTACCCCTCATCATTCAAAAAAATTCTAGATGAAACAAGATTGAAGATTATTGATTTTTTGAATAGAACAAAAGAAAAAATTAAATAGTTCTAATCTCCCCACTCATTAATTTGGGTAAAAGGGAATCACGGATTTTTGATAACTTGTCTATTTCTTTATTATTTATATTGATCCTCAAAAGCATATTCTTAGCTATTAAATCAAATTTATTTAAGGTATCTCGGTCTGGAACTATAAATTCAAATTCTGGAACCGCATCTTTGTTTAAATGTAGAACGGTAGTTCCATTGGTATATGATAAAGCATGATTATGAAAATCATCTGTTTTAATGAGATAATAAACAAAACTTCTAGTTAACTCCTTTTTTGGTCTAATTATTTGTAAATCCAATGAAGCTATTAGCTTTTTATATCGGTCAATAAAGTTTACTATTCCCGGCCTCCCGACAACTTCTGCTTTTTGTGTTAAGTCTGTTTGAGCTACAACTATATCTCCATCTTGAAGTAATTGCTCCTTTTTAAATTCTCCAACATATTCTTTATATCCTTCTTGGTTTAATCCACCGCCCCGATTTACAGATTTTAGAGTAACTAATGCAGTATCAGAGTCCTGTAAATCTTCACTTTTATAGGAACAACCTTTAATCACATCAACATACTCCCTTAACCTTGCGATTTTCCAATTTTTTGAAGCGTTATCTATAAATAAATTATTGAATAGGGCTTGTCCGATTTCTTCTAAAACTTTGTTAATCTTGTTATTAAGTTCTATTTTTGCATCAAGGTCTGAAAGTATTTTTGCTATATCCATCTGTTCAGAAATTGGGGGCAATAAAACTTCTTTAATTTCAAGCAAGTCTGTTTGTACTCTCTGTCTTCCTGATGTTCCGGTCATAGAAGCAATGGCATCAGATCTCATTTTACCAGACGTTGACAAATAATAAACAAAGCCGTCCACAGAATGTCCTTTCTTTCCAGAGAGCACTATAAACTCAGTTGATCCCGATCCTATTTCACTATCTTCTAAAATATCTATAAATGCTGTTTTTCCATTTTCTAGACAGGGGGTTATTCTTGCCATAATAGTATCTCCATTCTGAAACTTAGAACCGCCATTAAAACTTCTATAAATATAATCTTGGATCTTCTTATTGAATTCTTTTAAGTCTTGCATGGAAACATACTTTGCTTTCATTCCTTTTTTTAATTCTCTCTTAGGATTGATTTCTATAGCCCCGCTCAAGGTTTTTATCTCCCAATCCTCTGGAATCCTTCCTATTTCAGTTTGTTTGAATTTTGTTTTTTGTTTCAGCATCATTTTACTGTCCTCCCTTTATAATCTCTAAAACACCTCAATAAAGTAGTCTCCTTGATAATAAAATATTCAAAGTTTTTTATTAATTCTCTTGAATATCCTAAAGGAGTCATCGCAGTTAAAACTTCTTTTTCGTGATATTTGATAATTTCCAAAGCAGGCACAAAGTCCGCGTCTCCTGAAATTAAAACACAAACATCACATTTATTTTCTATAACTGAAAGTCTAAGCATATCTATCGCAATCCATACATCAATGCCTTTTTCCTTTCTTTTTATATCCGCTAAATCTAAGAAGTGGGCTTCAATTAGAGGTTTACAATTCTCGCATAAGTCTAAATTATTCATTGTTTCCTGTTTTCTTTTTAATATTTCCTTATTTGAGAGTTTTTGTAGCTTTCTGATTATTACATGAACACCTTTTTTTTGAAGAGAATCTAAATAAGCAATATGATCGTAATAGGTTTTTGCTCCGTCTTCTATGCTAGGAACAGAAGCATAAAATCTAATTTCTTTTACTTGGTAATTTTTCGCTTCAGATAGAACATTTACTAATTTAGTTATATCTATTTCTGATGGATTATAATATTTCTTGACATTATGATACCAATTATTAGCATCTACAAAAAAAATCGTCTTTTTCTTTTGTTTAGAAGAAATAGGAAGCCCGGCATTACTCCGAAGAGCCATACCGGGGACTTGAATGATATTACTAGTGTTTTCAGGTATAAAAGCCTTTTGTTGTACCATCATACACTCCACCCCAACTTTCCTAAGTTTTGTTTAATCTCCTTCTCCAACTTAGCAGACTCTTCAAACTGTTCTTTGAGTTCTTTTGTCAGCTTGACCATCTTTTCCTCGAATGGCTCGTCATCATTCTCTTCTTCTAGAACTCCAACATATCTTCCAGGAGTTAAAATAAAATTGTGTTTTTCAATTTCTTCTAATTTTGCACTTTTACAAAATCCTGGAATATCTACATATTTTCCAGCTCTTTTTTCTCCTCTCCATGCATGATATGTATTTGTAATTTTATCAACATCCTCTTTTGTTAGTTCTCTATGTCTCCTGTCTACCATAACTCCGAGATTTCTTGCATCAATAAATAAGGCTTCATTAGTTCTTTTTCTTCTTCCATGATCATTTTTATCTCTTGTAACAAACCATAAGCAGGCAGGAATCGCAGTATTGTAAAACAATTGTCCAGGCAAAGCAATCATGCAATCAACTAAATCAGCTTTCAAAATATTCTTTCTGATTTCTCCTTCTCCAGAAGTGTTTGATGACATTGAACCATTAGCCAAAACAAAACCAGCAATTCCATGAGGAGTAAGATGATGAATGAAATGTTGAACCCATGCAAAATTAGCATTTCCTTTTGGAGGTACACCATACTTCCATCTTACATCATCTCTTAATAATTCTCCACCCCAATCACTCATATTGAATGGAGGATTAGCTAAGATAAAATCAGATCTCAAATCCTTATGCTGATCATCATGAAAACTATCTCCTAATTTAACATCATTATCAATTCCTCTAATTGCTAAATTCATCTTGCATAACTTCCAAGTCGTATGATTCAGCTCCTGGCCATAAACAAAAATATCTCCCTTTCTACCCCCATGACTTTCTACAAATTTTTCAGATTGTACAAACATTCCGCCACTTCCGCAGCAAGGATCAAACACTCTTCCTTCATAAGGTTCAATTATTTTAACTAACAACTCAACAATGCATCTTGGGGTATAGAATTCTCCACCCCTTTTCCCTTCAGCATTTGCAAACTGTCCTAAGAAATACTCATAGACCTTTCCTAAAATATCTTTCTTTCTGCTTTCTTTATCACCTAATCCTATTGTTCCTATTAAGTCTATTAATTCTCCAAGTCTTCTTTTATCCAGGCTGGCTTTTGCATAATCCTTAGGTAAAACTCCTTTAAGAGAATCGTTGTCTTTTTCTATAGAATCCATTGCTTCATCAATTATTTTCCCAATTTCTGGGCTTTTTGCATTTTGTTCTATCTTTCTCCATCTAGCTTTTTCAGGTACCCAAAAAACATTATCTTTAATGTATGCTTCTTTTTCCTCCTTAATATAATATCTTTCTGAAGGCTCTTTAACATACCATTCGCTTTTGGGATCAGATACCTCTTTCTCCAATTCTTTTTGATGTTCTTCAAAAGTATCTGAAATATATTTCAGAAATATTATTCCTAAAACAACATGCTTATATTCAGCAGCATCCATATTTCCTCTAAGCTTATCTGCCGCCTGCCACATCTTCTGCTCAAATCCTAAATTTGCTCCATTATTCTTAGTAGTCATATAAATCTCTAGAAACCTAACTTAAAAAATCTTGCCTAAGAAATCTAACTAGCATATAACCTAAAATTCGATCTCACCTCATCCAGCTATATTTCATAAGTTATCTACTAACTAACTTATACTAAATAATAACCGCATTATAAACAGTTAATCTGATTATTTTCAATTAATTAGGATGTAGCCAGCCATCCAAAACCTTTTTAAAATTCTAATTGCTATTAGATGAAAAGAGGAAATGGAAATACCATTATTTTTTATATTGGCAGGAGTATTAGGCGGATTAGCCAGGGCTTTTTTTGGATTGCTGAAAACTATCGGGGCCGGTTTTGAGATAAAACCTGGTTATTTTCTGATTACATTAATCATTTCAGGAGTAATTGGAGGGCTTCTAGGAATTGTTTTTAATATTGATATCAGAGTTGCAGGACTTTCAGGATATGTCGGTACAGATATACTAGAAAACATTTTCAAGAGTTCAATGGGAACTACCATCATACTTAAGAAAAAATAATTACTAAAATGGCAAATGAAATATTAATGGCAGAATTTTTTATTGGAATTGGCTTTGGTGCAATGGGGGGATTAGTAAGAATTTTGGTTGAAGGAATGAAAAATTGGTCGCTGGGAAGATTTTCCTGGAGAGGATTTCTCATTTATTCATTTGCCTTGCTAATTATAGGAGCTTTTTCAGGATTAATGCTTGGATTCAGCAAGCTTCTTGGATTTCTAGGCGGTTATGCAGGAATTGACCTAATGGATGGATTTTACACTGCATTCAAGAAAAAGAAAATAAAATTCAAATAGTAAAACCAATAACAAATAATGAACTTAAAGGGAAAAACTATTAAATTATAAAACAATCAGATATTAATATGCTATAAATATACCAATTTTATTTATTAACTGGCTATTTTGGTTATTGTGCTAATAATTGCTCACTGCTCATATTACAGCAAATATCAACTTTTTATGATAAATAATCTAATTAATTATCATAAATCAATATGAAGATAATACCAACTATCACAATGGAACAGCAACACCTTCTTTGCTGAAAATCTTTTTTCTTGATATTATCTCCTGTGGATTAATTTTCTTCGGCCTTCCTCTTATTGCCTTTCTTTCCTGAGTTCTGAAAAACTTGTCTCTCAAAACATCTTTCACAACTTCTTGTATAGAATTATAAGAAAATTTTTCTTTTTCCTGTTCCAGTTTTTTCATTATAGGCTTTGGAATGCGCAATTTTACCTGCGAGCTGTTTTTATTTTCCTTTGTCCTATTAGTTTTCTTTCTCATTTTTAATTATAATAGCAGGTACCATCTGGTACCTTTTGGTACTAAAAGGTACCAGGCTTTTTAAGCCTTTCTATAAAAATACGAGGCTGTTTTCAAAAATATTAAAAAATGCCATAATTCCATTAAAAATGAATTATTACTGAATTAAAGATAAAATCTTGCCTAAGAAAAAAACGCCCTGACCGAGAATCGAACTCGGGTCGCGACCGTGACAGGGTCGAGTGATAACCACTACACTACCAGGGCATATAAATTTAATTGCCATAGTATTTTTAAATCTTTTTAATTTCTTAAAAAAGTTTAATTACCCTCATTATTTAATTGTAAAGTAAATTTATTTACTTAACAACTTACAATGCAATATTTAATTGCTTTAAATCTCAAAAATAAATAATCTCTCCCAGAAAAGGTAAAGTTTTAAACTGAATTTAGCTTATACAAAAATGGTTATGGAAAAAACAGGCAAAGAGTCAAATCTTAGAGGACAAAGTTTTATGTTGAATCTACTCTCGTCTTTTACATTGTTTATTCTTTTTATATTATTAATATTATCTCTTTATGTAATCTATATTAATATACCTGGAGAGCCAGAATATTTAAATGTAAATATAAAAATACCAACAGATATAGAAACTCAATCGCTTTCCAATACACAGCAATTTTACCATAATATGAAATTTAATCACAACGAAATAAGCTATAGGGTTAATAATGATTGCAGTGAAGAGCAGTCAAAAAGAATGGAACTGGCTTTTAAAGAATTAAGCGGCATGGTTGGCGAAATAACATTTTATAGCACCGGATTCTCTCCAGATATTGAAGTCAGCTGCACTAATGAAATTAATTATAACGGCTATGATATGGAAGAGAATATTGAAAAAAATTATTTTATTGCTGGAGAAGGAGGAGCCAAAGAAATAGTTGAAACAGGAAGATATTATATAATAACTAATGGGATAATTTTTCTATATGAGGGAAATAAAAAATGGATAAAATGCCCTCATCCAAATATAGAAATGCACGAACTGCTTCATGTCTTTGGGTTTGACCATTTAGATGACAAAAAAAGCTTGATGTATCCATATCTGACTTCATGTGACCAAACATTAGATGATTCAATCATTAATGAATTAAAAAAACTTTATTCGGAGAGTAATCTCCCAGAGTTATATTTTGAGAATTTCACATCAATTAAAAAAGGAAGATATCTTGATTTCAATTTCACAGTTAAAAATTCAGGATCAGTGAATTCTGACAATATAATTTTGACCATTATGGAAGATTATGATATTTTAGAAGTTAGAGACTTAGGGGTTATAAATTTTGGGGCGGGAGTTTTCATGCAGACAACTAATCTAAGGCTAAATAAAAGAAATCCTAATCAAATAAGATTTATAATTGACAAAGAAAATGATATTGAAGAAATAAATGAAGCAAATAATTTTGCAATTATAAGTTTGTAATGAAGATTTGCTGATTAAACATAAAGTCTTAAAACTATCACAAAATGAAAAAACAGCCATATCATGCTCAAAAGTCCAACTAAATCGATTATAGAAATCTTAGAGAGTGGAAAAGGATTAAAATTTTTAATAACAGGATTCAAAGAGATAGAAAAAATATTAAATTCTGAAGGAATGGACAGCCCATTATTCCCAGAATATGATGAAAAATATAGAGAAGGCATAACTTTCCTAAAAAGTATAGGATTTGATAGTCAGATGCTAGAAACCTATGAAAGAAATTATGAATGCTTATTAAATCCTGTTATGAACGAGATATACAAGAGAACAGAGAAAGAAAAAGAAGAAAGTCTGGAAAGGTATAAGAAAAGGAGATTTAGAAATAAAGAATATTAAAGCAAAAATAGAGGATAAGGCAAAACTAAGTTATCTAAATAGATTAAATCAGAATTTATCGCCTATTTAATTTTATCTCTTTTATTTGCTTGTTTATATAACAGTCATTATAGTCCACTAATTTCCTCCTGCAACTCACAGGATATTTAAACCTATTGCCCACCTCAACATCTTCAAATGTTTCTGACCTATAAAAAATTTTGCTTGATATTTCCCTGTAATCCTCTTCATCTCTAAATCTTGCAGTAAATTTTCCAGTTTTATAGTCTTTAATTGGTATTTGATTTTTATTTTTAAGCAGTCTCCAATCAACAACTTTTTTATCTAAACATTCATAAAGGTCGGTAAATCCATCGCGGTCTTTCTCTAATCGTTTTTCAATGCAATAATCCCAATAAACCATCTGCTCTAATATCAATTTTCCAGATTTGTCATAATACCTATTTAACTCTTGAATATCCACTTCATCTTTGACAATTTCATAATGATTATTCGATGCCAAAACAATAGCAGAAAGAGAAATGCTTAACACTGCAGAAATCCCCATCTTTCTCATTTAAAAATAAGCAGATAATAATGTGACACTCCTTGCCTTTAAAGGCAAGGCTTCTATGCGTGATGTAAA
>ERZ1292623.3555-Hain-H51-01um-R1-3555-length-13250-cov-4_pt1 | contig 13250 bp, 13 predicted proteins | sample MGYA00564398_ERZ1292623 | MGnify/ENA primary metagenome ERZ1292623 (study PRJEB36523, sample SAMEA6512633) | groundwater metagenome | collected 2019-01-07 | study: AquaDiva: Metagenomics assemblies of 32 groundwater samples
CGAAGGGAGCGGACGAGGCGCGCGATTAGTCCGTTTTCTGTTCAAAATAGGTTCGCGCAAAGCAGAGTAATACAGCACCAAAATCAAACTTTCCGATTTTTCCCCGACAAATTCGACGGCGTAAAGCGCCGCGTATTAATTTTTTTTTGCTATTCAGAACGGAATTGTCGTGGTGCCGGTTGTTTTTTCAAGAAGTGTGGTGAATTGTTGTTGGCGTTGGTCAATAATACGGATTGCCTCATCAATATCCTCGGAGGTGAGAGAAATTTTTTTTGATTCCTGCACTGATGTTGATTCAATAGGAGCGCTGGATTGGATAAAAAGATATGCATCCCATGCGAGTACGGCAACAATACATAACGCAAGCACTTCCACGCCGTATGCCAGTATCATGATTTGCGTAAAGCGGATACGGCGAAGGAATTTAAATTTTTGGAAAAATTTTTTAATAATCTGCGGGGTATTCATTAGTGTGTTGCCACTCTCATGGTGAGAAGAAGCCGTGTCATAGTTGATAAAACACTTTGTTGCCGATTGAAATGTATGGGGATATCCCGCTGAAATGAGATATGCGTGATGTTGATCTGATAGGGAAGCTCTTCAATGAGAGCAAGCATGGCACGCACGTCTTTTTCATTGCCCTGTAATGTGGTTTGAAAGAGCAATTCTCGCACATCATTTTTTTTTTCATTAACGGTAAGCGCTACCTCGACATCGGTGATGCGTCCAATTTGTTCGATTGTTTCAATAAATCGGAGAGGACGCTCGGCATCAATGGCAATATACCGGATGCGCTTGATGTCTTGGGAACGATTTTTTATCACATTGGAAATTCTTACCATGTGGCTGAACTCTTTTTCACCAGAAGAAATTTTGTCAGCGGAGGATTCAAGCATACTGCGATAGGCGTATATATTGTTTGAAATGATGACAAATGCACATACGAGTGCGGCGATGAGCGTCACAAGTATAATGGAAGCACTAATAAATTTTTTACGCGGCGGCATCTGCATAATTTAATTTTACTTAACAGTTCCTCTCAAGTTGAAATCAATATTTGCCTCTTTGATGATATTCGTAAGGGGAGACGCAAGATCCCTAAAACGTGACGAATCGCGTAAGTATTGTTCAAATGCAAGAAGATCATTACGCGCGGCGGCATTGCCGGCAATAGTGATGCTTCCATTTTCATCAATGGTGAATTCCGAAACAATAATGCCGGGTTGGGGTGCGGCAAGCAGGTCAAAGATGTCCAACGCCGCGCTTGAATTATCCGCAGTTTGGCGGAGAGAGGAAATAATCGCTTGTATCTGCAGTGTATCGGATACAATTTTGCCGTAGTCTCTTTTCACTGCCGCCTCTTGTTGTATCGCGAGCGTGTTTTTGAATTCGTTGTTTTGAAAATAAAGAGGAAGGTAAGAAGGAGCAAGAAGCGTAATGCCGATTATAAGGGTTGCAATAACAGTAATGCCGAAAAACTTGATAATGCGAAGTGATTTTTCAAGAATAATGGCCTTCTTTTCTTCTTCCGGCAGAAGATTGGTATGAAGCATATGTATTACAGATAGCCCATAGGAGAATTAGTCCTGACGGATTTCCCGCAATGCGAGTCCGATGGCGGGAGCGAATGCAAGCGCTTCACGCTTGGTCAGCGGAGGGATGCCATACGCTAATTTTTCATGTATGACGGAAAAGGGGTCGGCGCGTTCAACCGGAACTTTAAGTATGCTTGTCAGATACGTGTCGAGTCCCCGTAGATTTGCATCTCCTCCCGAAAGGAGAACGCGCGCAATTTGCGGTGTTGCGCCATGCGCATGAGTCGCATGCGTGTGATAATAGGAAATCGCATGCATGAGTTCGTCGCTTATGACGGTGATGACGGGAGCAAGGGCGGCGAATACTTTTCCGTCTGCTTCTGTTTTATCAAGCCCCACATCAATCTTGATCCGCATGGCTTCTTGTGCTCCGACCTTTAGTTGCGCGATAATATATTGCTCAAACATGGCGCCACCCGCGTTGATTGTGGAGGTATGAAGGGTCGCTCCTTGGGCAAAAATAACAAAACTTGTGCGCGTTCGTCCTATATCCACAACCATGGTTGCCTCGGGATTGTGGAGTTGAGGGATGCATGCGCGGACCATTGATTGGGATTCAAGTTCAACAGCATAGGGTTTAAGTCCCGCCCCCTTGACGGCGCGTAGATATGCATTAAGTATATCCCGAGGGAACGCGGTGATAATGACATCAAGATGATCTTGGTTATCCTGCAGTGGTTCGATTATTTCATAATCATAGGTGACTTCTTCCAGAGGAAGCGGGATTTGATTTTCAATCTCCCAACGGATGGCATTGGCGACATCTTCGCTCTTCACACGTGGAATCTGCACGGCGCGAATAAAACTTTTTTCTTCAGGCAAAGAAAGAACGACAAATGGGGACGGCAGATTTTTCTTTTCTTTTATAAACCATTGCGTAAGAATTTCTGTGAATTTCTCTTCATTTTTGACCTCCCCGCTTGTAATAATTCCTTCCGGATATCCAATCTCTCCGTATGTGCCAATGAGAATCTTATTTTTTTTCGTGCTGTTAAATGACAGATACTTCATGCTTAGATCGGAAATATCCAATCCCGTGACGTGAAACTCAAGAATAGGCGCTACCTGCGACGCAATAAATCCTAATTTTTTTTGCACAACTTCTGTTGCCATAGATGGAGTATACCATGTGAGGGAAAATTTTGTAGTGACATCCATCCTCACATAAAAGACTCTTAACAGACCTTACAATAATTGTTTAATTTTCTTCCCAAGAAATGGGCTTATATTGATCAGATGTCAAAGGAAAACTTGGCGGAGGCTCATATAGTAAATTTCCATCATACATAATGTTGCGTGTCGTATAACCCGTCCCATCTGTATAGGCAAAGCCATAACGTTTATTTGTTGCGATCATACCCCAAAGCGTGAGTGTGTTTCGTACATGATAAGGCGAACATCGTAGTGAGAATGGCGATCCCCCCGGAGCACGATAATAATGTCTTCCGACACGTCCATTTTGGGCAATAATCGCGGCATCAATCCGTAATATATCCTGGCTCACCATACCCACGTTCATATTACCTTGTGCAATCAGACCGATAACATCCGATCCATCATTTAAGGTATAGAGAAGATCACTGTTTACAATAATATTTTTCGGATTTAAGGGATCCAGTGGTATAGAAGCGGCAATAATATTCACACGCGCTCCGTCTATCAAGCCGTTAACAAATACATGATCTTCAAGAAAAATAATGCCATTTACCGGCATAGGGTAATTTCCTAGCAATGTTTCAGTTTGGATACTCCACGTTCCCCAACCAGGTTGAGGGGGGCTCGTGTTTGTGCATTGACTTGTGGGAGGAGGCACTAAACTGGTGACACGAAAAAGATTAAACGTATCACTACTGAGAAGTACCACATGATATCCTTGTGATCCAGAATTTGCTCTATAAAATCCGTTTGCTTGCGCCGCCGTTCTCATAACGGCAAGGTCAAAGGTAATAAGATCAAAATCAACTACACCCACGCCGGTTTGCCGCCCAGCCGCAAATACATCAGTGCGCGGAGGAATTGCGGCTGGAGGAAGCGGATCAACGGGCGCAACATGGGTATGGACACCAAATTCAGCGGGCAAAGGCTGGTGATCGGGATCAAGATATGAAATAACAGCACTTGTTACCTCACCCTGTGCAAGACCGTCAAATCGAATCCCTTGATTTGAATGAATCTCGCCAGTGATTACCGTGCCGATTCCAAATCGCATGATATTATTTGCCACCACCGCATATTTTGCAATTGACGGTTTAGCAAACTGGGCAGTAATACTGCGCGATACCCTTGCGTCCAAGGTAGTCGTACCGATTGATCGTACGGTGACTTTGGTTGATCCCAGTAATGGCGGAGTAATGGTAAGAGAAAATTGTCCGATGAGATTATTATCTTTATCAAAAAAATTATGAAAATATGGACCAGGAACGCCCGTGCCATCTTGAAAATCGGTGGGGGCATGGGCAAGATGCCAGCGATAGTAATCAATGCCAGCCTCTGCTACTTGCAGTGCCTGTTCGCGAGAAAAAGTATCCCGCGATGATCTTGAGTTCAATAGGCTCCAATTTGTCAATGCCGTTAACATAAAAACGGCAATGGATCCAAACACAATAACTTGAATTATGATTTGACCGCGGCGAAATAACGAGATGCGTTTCATAATCTTAATTACTTTTTACATTCCTTAATGAAATTTGTGTGATAATCGTAAGGGCGCTTGGCGGCTGTGGTATATCTTTGTCAATGATAAACGTCACTTTGACAAGCCGAACTGCGTTCACGTCTACCGGATTGCCAATCGGAGGAGTTGTTCCGTCGTAATTTGTGTCGTAATAGGTAAACACAGGAGTTGCACCGTTGACGATATTGCGTATCAGAGTAGTAATGACTTCATTGGCAACGTTATATGTCAATGGGTTGCCCGTTGGTTTAATAACTCCTTTTTGAAGCATACTTCCATTCAAAAAATATCTCACGCGCTCTTTGAGGGCATCATTATCAATATTACTATAAAATATAAAGGAAGTTGCGGTGGCGGGCGGTACAATCGGAAACGAGCCAACGCTTGATTTCGTTGCAGTGCGTATTTCAGCACTCATTATTTTGAGCGCAGTCCGTGCTTCCTGCTGTGCGCTCAATGTATCTGCAAAAAATCTATTCATTGAAAAAATAGATTTTTGGAGTGCGCCCACTGATATGCCCATAAGTGAAATAACAAAAATTGAGACCATGAGCTCAATCACGGAAAAACCGCAATTAATACTGCTTTGTTTTTTTATCAAAAATTTCATCGTAGTCTTAGAAACTGTTGAAAAGTCCATATCCTACCGCGATTCCACGGCTCTATCTCTCACTATGGCGCCAAAATTACCTCCTTTTGCTCCCACGGAGAGGAAAGCGAGATTGTCTCGGTAAATGTCGTATACCCTATTTTTGAAACCGTTATTGTATAATTACCGGCATCCAAACCATTAAATGATACTTGCCCCGGTGGTAAGCAAGAAGAAGTATAGGTGAAGGAAATATCAGAGATTATTGGCGTCCATTGAGTATCTGCAGTCTGTAGAAATATCTTGTAGCGAAGATAACGAGTGGCATTGTGTATGGGGTTGATATTTTGGCTTGCGAGCGTGTAGTAGGTGGCTCCTGTTCCGTCCGGCCCCAAAAAATTCCATGTTGCGTTGTCATTGTTGGTAGCAATCTGAAAACGGATACTGTCGGGGCCAGTTTCAACAGCTTGTGATTGCGGTTGCCAAAGGATTTGCCGAAAATTACTTATAGCCCCGGGATCAAATGTAGAAGAAGTAAGAATACCGGACGGGGCATATATGCCAAAAATCTTGCGTAAACGCAAATCGCCTGGAGGAATTGCAACTTCTATATTTCCATCATCGGAAAAATATTTCGAGGGATTAATGAAATCAGTTTGCCCAGGGCCTCCGGACCAATCAGTCTGGAGCATAAAACCTTGCCCCGTAATAAGCGTGACATCATATGCCATACCTTGCTGTAATTGCACAGATACATCAGATAAGGGAAGTTGAGTGGCAGAGTCTTTCACTATGACAAACAGAGTTTGCGGATCTTTTGGCGCCAAAATTAATTTCAAGTCTTGTGTGATGTTTGCATGAAGCGCCATCGGAAGCAGAGGAATGGTTCCCCTAAGATCATATACGGCGTTTGCAATCGCGATATTGTAGGTATCATATTCAAGATTGGCGATGGTCTTTTTTCCGGCTCCATCAGTTGTATGAGACGCGGTATACTTTATAACATCTGGAATTGTGCCAATCAGTTTTGTTCCTATAAGCGAAAAATTAATGTCTGGGATTGCGGCACATATTGTATTAATAGTTGAAGCATTGATGGTGCTTGTTTTATCAATGGCAAAACTGATTTCGGTTAATGCTTGAGTGACTACTGTTGCATGGGGCTTTGTAGGGTTTGGATTATCAACAGCGCCCACCGTATAGGTTTGATCCGTTGAATATCCCGGTTTTGAAACATTGATTTGATAGGTTTGGAATCCCGGAGGAGCATCAACTACTTGAAGTAAACCTTGATTATTAGTTGTGTCGTTAATAATAAAAGCTGGAGCAGTATCCACAATTTGCACATCAGCTCCCATGACAGGCAATCCTGCTTCGTCAAATGTATGGATGAAAAGCGCGCCATTCATTGATGCTGACTCAAGCGCGCGTGGTGATACTCGCGTGGTAAACCGCAATGGTAAAAAACGTTGGCATGTAGGACACTTGATAGTTATTTCTACAAGCTTGTGATCGGCGGGCGAAAGATCATTTGGCGCTCCACCAAAGGTTCCGTCAAAAGGGTCATCAATATTGCGAATGGTGGCCAAAACTACAAAAATTGTTCCGTCACGCGTCAGCGATTGAGATAAGGGAATTTTTCCTGCTGGTAAACCGCTTACAATCCCTACATCGCTATACGGTAAATTGCGTACGATCTCAAATTGTTCATTGGCTAGCGCGGTAGCAGTAATTTTGAGACGGGAATTGCGTATTACATTTATTGCCACGGTATACGACTGATATATACTTCCCGCAATAATCATAAAAACCGCGACTCCAACAAGAGACTCTATAAATGTAAAACCTTTTGTGAGAAATAAGATATTTACGCTCCGCATATATTGAAAAATTTTTTTAATACTCGCTCGAAATCTGGAAATTGCAGTAGAAAATATTTACAAAGTCAGGTCTAATAATTGCCGCGAAGCGCTGTGGTCGCGTAGAGCGTTGTGGACGCGATAAGCGGCTGTGCGTTTGACGAAACGCCAAGAGTAATCTGTATCGCCTCCCTCCCTAGTCTTTGAGAAATCCGCGTGATGCGAAATTGTGTTATTTGCACCGTGGCAGAGGAAAGGGTGGTTGTTTCCTGTCCCTCTTGGCGGATGAGTAATCGGTTGCCATTGGTCCAGATATCAAGATATGCAGTCGTGTGTTGCGGTGGCACATCAAGCGGCGTGATGAGCGATAATTGTCCGTTATCATCGTTCAAGCGGCTTGTGGGCGCGTATATTTCTTGGGAATAGGAGATTTTTTTGGTGATAGTCTCTATAATCAGGCGGGCATTGGAAAGAACTTCCCGTTGTACGCGCGCGTGCTGATAGGTGGAAATAATTTGAATAAGGGAATTGGTAATAAATATACTGATAGTGCCGAGCAGTCCGACGTATACTATGATTTCAATGAGGGAAAAACCATGCCGCTTACGCGAAAAGCGAAAAGCGAAAATTGTTTGTCGTTTGTTGTTTTGCATGTTATTGCAGTGCATATACCTTAAATCCAAAATCATATTGATCAAGCTGTTGTCCTGCATCAAGGGGGTTAGACAAGCGTCCAATATAACGCCGCGCCGCACCCCCACTGTAAGGACTTGGCGGTGTTTGAAGATATATCCAATTTATTGAGCCGGCCGAACCGCTTGCCACGTTAGTAGAGGAAGGTATACTGCGTAACACAATGTAGTAAAGAGTTGACGCGCTCAAAGAAATTTCGGGCGCAAAACGAAATTCAACCCATGTGGCGGGTGATGCGGCAATACTGGACCCGGTAATAAGGTTTGAGGTGCTAAGTGCGGCGCCCGTGGGGGTTGCGCGAATTTCTGCGTATATATTGGAAGGTGATGGCGTGGTGCGGCGGATCAATGCATCCACGCGCGTAACTTTTGGCGCGGCGGCAAGCGTGGTGAATGACTGCGCAGGATCACCATTGCCGATATTGTTTGAAGGAAAACTAATAAGATTGTTATCCGTACCTGCGCCCTCATAGGAAATTATTTTTGACTCTGTGGTTCCCGCCAGCTGTCCCTGAAAATTTGTAAGATACATAACGAGCTGAATGTTTTTACCCTCCCAACTCACGGTTACCGTTATTTTTCTTGTTCCATCGTCCGGAGTGCCGCTGGAGGCAATATCGTCGGTGCCGTTGCGAAACACTTGGCTAAATACTATTTGTCTTGTATAGCGATTATTAAAAAGGCCCGGATTACTGGTGCTCATCGTCCATTTACTATTGACGATAACAGGATAATAGATCGTGCCGTATACAAGCGGGACGATATTGTTGGTCCACGATTCATCACGTACCGATCGCACCGCCTCCATTCCTTCCTGCGCAAGCAAGACTGCTTCCAGGTTGTATTGCTCGGCACGAAGGAGCCGGACGGAGAGAATACTTACCTGCAAAAATCCGGCAAGAGTCGCGCTTACAATCGCAGTAGCAATAATGATCTCAATAAGTCCGAATGCGTGCATTGATTTTTTTATGAGGAGAAGGCGTATCATTGTTTTGAGGACTTATTGCATAATCAATAGGTCCAGTATAACAAATTTTGCGTACAGAGGAAAATCATTATGAGCAAATTCTCGCGAACTTATGCCATCTTAATCACGGGAAAAAAATTATTGCGTATACGATTCTTTGAGCGTTTTGATTCTTTGATAAAACTCCAAAGATCGCTCGCTTGCCTCTCGTGAGGAGATGTTGGGGAAATCACGGAAGGCAAGGAGGTCGTATGCGCTATGTTGCATTATCAAATCATCAAGTTTTTTAGTAAATTCTTCTAAATTTTTATTGTATATATTGATTTGTTTTTCCTCTGAAGAGCTAAAGAGATTTCCCACCTGACTAAGGGGGGTATGCGGGCTGATAGCTTGAATTTTTTTTAACATGAGATCAAAAAATGGATTGCCGCTTTCCCACAACGTATGCAATTCCGTAAACGAAGGATTGATCAGTCCTGTTACTCCTTTATTAAACATTTTTTCTCCCGCGGTTTGTATGTGGGGAATACGTTCATTCAGTTTTTTTTGAAGGTCTCCCATAGTTGTTATTTTGTTTTGATCCGAGGTATCTCGGCCATACATATCTTTTATTACATCTTGAAGGTTACTCGCTTCTTTCATAAAAGAAGCGAGTTGTATGGCATGTGCATGTTGCGCCTGCAGAAAAGCAAGGTAGTCGGCAAATTCTTTTTTCATGTTTACCATGCGCTTAGGCGCCTGTATATGCATAAGTCCACCTTGCATTGATTCAAGCAGGCCTATTCTTTGCTCCAGAATCTTAAATGCGCGTTCATAATCCGTTTTATCTTTTAAGGATGATGTGTCTGGCTGAAGTCCGATATGTTCCAGTTTTTGATATAAAGAAATTATGAACGCGGCATACGCTTGAGGTTGGTATATTTCAAAATAATAAAAACTTCCACCGCTTATGGAAACAACGGCGAGAATAAGAAATATAATCAAAAATGTTTTGAACATCAGCGGCCTGGACCTTTAAGGCAATCTTGTTTGACGTTGGGGCTTTGAATCTCTTCGCAGAGCGCCGGATTATTGCGCGAGATATTGACGTAGCAATAATCACGCGTATTTATATTGGTAAGTTTTTTACAAAGAGTCCCGTCGCCCGTTCGAGAAGCGTAATTTGAAATGCAATTATCACGGTCATTGGCAATGCTAATTTTGTCGCAGGCCTTTGCATCTCCCAGTTTTTCGGCAATTTGCGAATAACATCTGTCTTTGGCATCTGTCGGCGCGCTTTCGCATATATCCGCCTTTCCTTCTTTTATGGCCAGCGTAGAGTAACACTCGCCCTTAAATTCGGATGTTTTGATATTATTGCAAATCGCGGCATCATTTTTTTCATTCGCAAAAACTGTATAACAAATATCTTGAGCAATATAGGAGCCTATGCCGGTATCACCCGAACCTATTTGTCCGGTAAAGAGAGGCAATATACCGCACACCTCCACCCCCGCTTGTTTGCTTGCTATAACCGGCCCTTTCTGCGCAAAATAAATTGCGGCTCCGACAGAGATTAAGCATAATATGACTAACATAATGATAATGGTGTTTTGATTCATATTAAGAAGGTTATTTTGGCATCGCGGTCGTATGTTCACCTAACCACAGATGAGCATAGGGTTATGTTAATAATGATCAACTTGCGGCCTATGACGTAAGAGTATAACGGCCGCAATCAGCGGGAGAAGAAACACAATGGTATTGAAAGTAAAATGAAGGTATATTCCATCAACGAATTTACCAAGAATACCGGGGCAAGGCTCACAGCCTGTTTTGAGATGCATGCTCACTCGAATTATATGTTCAATGATATGATACCCTTGGATAAGAATCGTAGTTCCGATGAGAAATAATATCGCTTGCAAAGAAGATAATGGCGGAGGGCTCCCTTTTTTCAGTATGACGTATGCAATACATGTAAGACTCAATAGTATCAGATATATCCCATTAAAGATCAAATGATTCCATTCAAGATTGAGAAAATAAAGAATCCCTCCTGATTCTTTAATGGGAAGCCCATGCCACCAATGTTGATAGACTTGCGCCACATGCTCGGTGTAGTGAAAAAACTGTACAATGAGGGCAAAGGAAAGCAAATAACAAGCAACGCGATTCCACCATAATAAATCTTTTGGGTTTAATAAAAGCATGATTATCAAATGTTGAAGGCTCAATCTCCCATAGCTTTGCTATGGGAGATTGATTAGACCTACTGCGTAATAATTTTCGTCGCGAAATTATGCTTTTTCGAGCGAAAACAACGAAACGCGAGGAGGTGAATACAGCGTATTCATTGACGAGTGGTGAGTTGTTTGTAGCCGAAAAAGCATAATTGTAGCAGAAAGGTTATTACGCAGTAGGTCTATTATACATGTTCATGCATTACGGACTCATCCAAAAGGCAGTGGAGGTGGCGCTCATGGAGATGGAGCTCGTATATGCGGATCCTGTAGAATCGAGCAATGTTCTCTGATAGTCTATCGTCACGTCATATTTTTTGGCGGGATCAAGCGCCGGCCCGTCGTATGTTCTGAAGCCCTGCGTATCACCAGGCGCGCTAAGGCCGGATGCGGAATAGATGGTGCAAATATATTGGTAGGTGTATGTGTAGCCTGATGGATATGTGTATGTGTTGGTGCACATACTCGTTACCCTAATTTGGTATAGTTTTTCAACTGTACTCGGCCAGTCCCGAGGAATCGTCCATCGAAATGTTGGAGTTGGAGTAGCCAGAGGAGAATCAATGCTCAAGGGACTTAAGAGAGTAACAGACTCAAACACGCGGGTCTTCGTGTTTACGATAGACGTTTCCATGCTGGCGCTATCAACTGCTTTTAATTCATACGTGTATTCCCCCAAGGGAAATTCCGAAGCTGGGGCATAGCTCGTATAACGGACATTCCATGAAGGAGTGGGATACCAACTATAACAAGAGACATACAGATTCCATTTGCCCGATGTCAGATATTGATTGCATTTCGGAGCTGAAAAGGTACCCACTATTATTGGAGCAATTTCTCCGGTTTTTTGCTGATAAAGTTTATAACTTATGGCAGTTGGGTTGGTGGACGTTGCATAAGGAAACGAAATCTGGGGCATATAAGTGCCTTTGGAAACACCCCAGTATATACTCGGAGTGCGCGGAATAATAATAAAGGTATCAGACTCACCATAGAGAGCGGGGTTATTATTATCAGAAATACGAATAGAGTAATCCGCTCCCCCTACCAAGTCCGTTGGTACCAACCAATAATAGTAATAACGTCCCGCTTCAGCGCTTTGCGCAAAACCGGCAATTTTTTTAATAAAGACTCCGCCCTTATAAAGATTGATGGCAATTGTTTTGCTTACGATCCCAAAGCTGTCCCAGCCTGTGGTATAGGTGCCTCCCGGATAGAGTTCTTGGCGAGATTGAGGATACACAACCTTAATAGTGGGTATCTCGGCTCCTATTTCAGTCCTCACATCAAATCGAAGGAGAGGAATAACACTATTGACCTTATTTGCATCCTGGACTCTTAAGACCGAATCAAAAACTCCTGCTTGTGTTGAGGCTCCAGAAATTACGCCGGTTGAAGAGTTAAGAGTAATGCCGGGCGGGAGGGCTCCAGAAAGCACGCTCCATGTATAAGGGGCAACTCCGCCATAGACGCTGGCATATCCATAGGAAAGCGGTGTCCCCACTTTAAGAAGCGTAGGATAGTAGTAGGCGTAGGAATTAAGGGCATACGGTTCCCATTTGACGGTTTGATCAAATAAGGAAAGTGTCTGGGAGGGAACGCGTGGGATAGCGGGGAGATTTAATATCGGAGAGTAATATACATTGCCTGGTTTATCTTCAATGCGCGCCCATACATCCGCGGCTTGCGGGATAGCTTTCCAGATATATTGTGAATTTGTAAAGCCGCCGTAATACCAAACATTGCCGCTTGATTTTCCTGTTTCCGGACTGCGATAGTTTATACTTGACCGTGTCGGAATGTCGGAGACCGCATAACCCCAATCTACGGTAGGCCAAAAAGAAAGTTCACCTAAATTCACTTCTCCAGAAGACACAGGGAAGGAACGTGACGGACCTACTAAGGGAAAGTTTTGAACATAGGCATAGAGCCCCAGAGAATTTGATCGGATACTCCAGTATTTATAATCATAGCTAGGTGGATATGCCCAGAAGCTGTGTCCCCGAGAAAGAAGTATATCGGAGGTAGTGGCAACTATGCTAAATTCGCCAGTGGAGTTTGGAAGATTGCTATACCAATTATAGGAACCGTCCCATGTTTGAACCTTAGTGATAACCGGTGTTTTGTTGACATAATCGGTAAATTTACCTTTTATTGTCATATAAGAGGGATATTGGACAACCGCAAATGGACCGCTAAACCCACGGATAGAAGGATCTCCCGCATCTACCACTTCAACCATATAATCCTTGCCAGTCGGAAGATCAGCCGGAATCCCGACTTTGCGATAGAACCATCCAGTAGTGTAAGAAAGACTGCTCCAATAATAGCTCTGTGGGACATTTATCGCCAAACTGCGGTAAAAAAATCCTCCTTTCCAAAGATTGATATTGACAGTCTTGGAAAGAATATTGGTGCCATACCAACTCACCGGTCCGTCAAATCCTGAATACCAAATTGAGCTGTTCCACTGGTCGCCACGTGGCTCATAAACTTTAATGCTGGAAGCCGCCGCCACAATAGAAAATGGTTTGTCGCTCGTGTCGCTTATAGTCGGCAGAGTTGCGTCAGAAATTTTTACTTGGTAATCGGCGGCCTCGGGAATATCGCCGGGAATAGTCCAATTGGTAATGAAAGCGCCAGTCTCTGCGG
>ERZ1292623.3556-Hain-H51-01um-R1-3556-length-13245-cov-11_pt1 | contig 13245 bp, 12 predicted proteins | sample MGYA00564398_ERZ1292623 | MGnify/ENA primary metagenome ERZ1292623 (study PRJEB36523, sample SAMEA6512633) | groundwater metagenome | collected 2019-01-07 | study: AquaDiva: Metagenomics assemblies of 32 groundwater samples
TTATATAATATAATTAATGAATAAGGAATTAATATACAAGATAGCAAAAGTAATACCAAAACCATTAAGAAATTTGATTAAAAAATTTTATAATCCAATTATCCCACAAACATTAAAGGTTAATTATGGTGAAAGATTAATGCCGGAAGAAAATGAAAAATTCATGTTAGACAAATTAAAAGAAGTTCTTGACCATAAGGTTGAAGGAGACTTAATTAAATTTGGAGTTTATAAAGGCGGAAGTATAGTCTCTTTTGCTAAATTTTTGAAAGGATTGAATATAAATAAGAAAGTTTATGGATTAGACACATTTGAAGGATTACCAAAAGCAAGTAATAAAGATAAGATTCCAGATTATTATAAAAATGCAATGCCTGAAAATGAAATTAATGAAGTAAAGGAAGCTTTAAGTAGAAAAAAAGTTAATGATAAAATTGTTTTAATGAAAGGTTTATTTAAAGATACAATACCTAAATTACCAGAAAATAATAAATATTGCTTTGCTTACATCGATTGCGATTTATATGAAGGAACAAAAGAAGCTTTAGAATATTTAATACAAAGAATGAGCAAAAAGGGAGTTATATTTATAGATGATTATACAAGTAGTAATTGGATTGGAGTCAAGAAGGCAGTTTTAGAATTATTACCAGAAAGAAAAATTAATGTATATAAGGGACAAGCTTATTGGATAAAAATAAATTAAGATTGATATATGTAAATCCCGTTTTTAGTCTCGTATATTTTATTTAAACTTAAATCATAAGTTGAAATTATGTAGTCTGCTTGAGTATTTTCTATATTATCTATTATTAATTCATCATTTAACCAATATCCTAAAATTGTATAAGGGTTTTCTCTTGGACCCCCATAAAGAGCTTTTTCATTTTTGCCTGGACTTGGATCATTTTCTCCAGCATCAACTAAATCTCCATTATCTCTTTCATCTATTAAAACTAGAGATCTTTCAGGATCAATTTTATTTAAGTACAAAGCTAATTCTCTTTGTTCGGAGTTATAATACCAAGATGTTTTTGATGCATAATAAACTACAAATAAACCTGAAAATGCACTTAAAATTAAAATTATTAATAAAACAGATATAAACTGTTTATAATTAAACTTTTTTAAAATATAATAAGTTATGATTGGGATTAAAACAAATATCAAACTTAATATCAAAAATGGCAATAATTTTGATCCAAACTCGAATGAAACATTTGAATAAAATAATATTTCAACTAAATATCTTATGATTCCAAAAAATGTTAATGAAATATTATTTAATGGAACTAATGGACTTAGAATAATGCTTGTTGTAATTAACATGATTATTGAAGACAAAACTGTTAAATTTTTTAATAAATTATTCTTTAGTTTGTCTTTATTTTTATAATAATAATTTAATCCTGCTAAACCAAGTATAATCATTAAAGGCAGACAAAAATCAACATATCTTCCTATAATTCTCCCACTAACCAAAGTTATATTGTTTAAATCGTAAAAATATCTCGGACTTCCTAAAGCATGTACTGACGAGATGAGTAACGTTATCCCAAAAGTAATTAAAGAGATTAACCTAAAAAGTTTTAATTTTTCATTCTTGATTTTTAATGAAATAAAAAAAGGAATAATTAAAATTAACCCTGAACTTAGTAATAAAAACCCAAAATAAGAGATGTATTTTATAAAAAATGCCAAAATCTCTTTTGAGGATATTAATGATAAATATCTATTAATGTATAATTCTGATAAAGTTGTATTAAAATAAAATAAAAGCGTTAATAATACAATAACTATTACCGGAAAAATTAAATGTTTTAAACTAAATCTTTCTTTATGATTAATTATTACTAAAACTAAAATTAATCCTATCAAAATTAAACCATGAATTCTTGTTAATAAGGATAATAAAACAAAAACTGCACAAAAGATATAATCTTTTTTTGTTTTATATCTAAATGTTCTATAAATAAAGTATATTGAAGTTAAAAATAAGACATAGAATATATTCTCTGCCATTATATAAGAGTTTAAAGCAAAATTACTAGGCAATAATGAGATTAATACGGCTGAAAATAGGGCTTTCTTTTTGGATAAAAACTCTTTACTTAGATAATAAGCTGGAAAAATTATTAATGATGATAATATTGAATTAATTATTTTAATAAATAAATAAACTAGATTATTATCTTGGAAAATATGTGCTATTGAAATTAAAATTGGATATAAAGGGTAAAATTGCCCACTAAAACTACCATGAACAGTTAATGAAAAATGATAAAAAAAGCTCTCACTCATTTTTAGATAGTTATAATCATCTGCTAATGCTCTTGAGCTAGGGATAAAATAGGATAATATTGCTTTAACTAACACAAACCCCAGATAAATTAAGATTAAGTTCTTTAGTTCTTTTCTCATAAGTTAACCTAATTAAGAAAATTTTAAAAATGGTGTTATTCCCTAAATTCTAGCTCGATCAACTTTATTCTATGTATGAATGCCTTAATGAAAGCTAAAAAGATTATTATTATAAAAACAAAAAGCATTATATTTACTTGTTTTAATAAAGGTCCTAAAGTAAGGATAATAAAGGATATTGTAAATATTCCTAGATGTAATTTTTTTGACCATTTGAATTTGAATGGTAAGATTATAGCTTTAACTTGTTTAATTTTATTGCTAGCTCTTTTGCTTATATTTACTACCCCTATACTCCCTATTAATACACATGATATTAATGCTAAAATTAAGGTTGTTGCATTATCCGTATTTTTAAATTCACCTATCGCTATTCCAGCTAGTACAAAAAAGAGGGTTATATAATCACTAACGTGATCCAACCACACACTGACCTCCGATCTTGTTTCTCTATATCTTGCTAATTCTCCGTCAACCATGTCTAGGATGTAAGATAAAACAAATAATAAAGCCGCCAGTATCGTTAACAAATAATCCCCAATACCAAATAAAACTGCAGCGATCATTGCAATAAATAAATGCGCCCAAGTAATTTGTAGCGGAGTTATCGAAGTATTAACTAACAAAGATGTTATTATTGTAGAGATATACCTAAATGGATAAGAAAAAATATCATTACTATTTTTAAAAGTCCTTTTTCTTACTTTTTTTAATAAAGAAACCATCAAAATCCTTTATTACAAAAAGGTTTAAATAACTTACTAAAACGATTATTTTATGTTTAAAAAAACAGTTGAAGAAATAAAACAAAGTTACAATACTCAAGATTACTATGACTCTTGGAGAAATAGAAGCAAATATTATAATATTATTACAGGAATTACACAACGTGCTATAAAAGAAAATAATCATTTTATTTCTAATGAAAGAAAAGTTTTAGATGCTGGTTGTGGGACTGGTAGAAATATACAACTACTATTGGATTTAGATGCTAAAAATATAGTTGGTATAGATATAAGTGAAAAATTATTGGGTATGGCTAAAAAGAAATATAATCAAAATAAAAAAATTCAATTATTTTTATATAATCTAGAAGAAAAATTACCTTTTAAAAATCAATCATTTGATGTTATAATCTGTACTAAAACATTACCACATGTCAATAACATAAAACAAATATTAAACGAATTTAATAGAATTTTAAAAAAAGGGGGTATAATGATGTTAGACTTTTATAGCCCATATAGCTTCAGACGGTTATTTTCTAATAAAGATTATCAAAAATATACACGTTGGGATTCTATCCCAAAAGTTAAAAGGTATATGAAAGATGAAAATTTAAATATTATAAAAATTTATGGAGAAAGAACTTTTATGGTAACAGAATTTTTAGTTAATAACTTTGGTTTATATCATTTATTTAAGTGGTTAGAAAATAAATTTACAAATAATAACTTTTTTAATAGATTTTCCGGGATATACTTGGTTATTATAAAAAAATCTAATCTAGTATGAGCAAAACTCTTAAAAAGTTTATTATGCTCTAACATACCATGCCTCCACAACTTCAAACAAGTATAACAGAGAAAGATGAGTACCCTAAATTTGACGAGATTGGTTTAGGAAAATTTTTATTAGAAACATATGATTCGGAATTAGGTTGGTGTAAGAAACCATTTACTTCTGGTTTCGAACAAGGTAAATATGGAACGACAATATTTAGAATAAATGAACGCGGTGCCCGCTTTAATCCAGATTATGAAGCATTACCGATTGAAATATCGGTTTATGGTGACAGTTTTGTATTATCTAGACAAGTTAATGATGAGGAAACAATTGCGCATTACTTATCTCAGCTTACAAATACGAATGTACTAAATTTTGGGGTAGGTAATTATGGGGTAGATCAAGGCTTATTAAGAATGAAAAGAGAGTTTCCTAAAAATAGGACAAACATTGTTATTCTAGGATTTGTTCCAGAACAAATACTACGTGTAATGAGTTATTGGAAACATTATTTAGAATATGGAAATCTTTTTCATTTTAAACCAAGATTTAAATTAGAGAATACCGAATTAAAATTAATACCGAATGTAATGAATAATAAAGAAAAGTACGCTCAATTATTTGAGTTACTTCCGGAAATTAAAGAATATGATTATTGGTATGAGAAGAAGTTCAAGAAAGACTTTAATGTTCCTTATAACTTTGACCAAATTATGGAATCTAATTTAAATTGGCGAGTTAGATCTTATAAGGATGAAGAATGTTTTAAAACTCTTTTGATGGTTATAAAACTTTTTAAAGAATATTCACAAGAACAAAATTTTGAACCGATCGTTACTGTTTTACCATACAAGAATGATATACTCTATACGAGGGAAGCTTCTTTAAATTCTACTTATTATTCTAATTTTATAGAAGAGTGTAATAAAATATTACTTACTATAGATTTAATGCCACACTTCCCAACTTTGGAGGATATTGATTCATATTTTTCAGACAATACTAGGTATGGGGGTCATTATTCAAAGCATGGAAATAAATTTGTAGCCGAGATTATATATAATGAATTAAAGAACAAAGGATTTATAAAATGAATGAGGAAGGTAAAGGAAGAATATTTTTAGTAACTGGTTTATCCGGAGCTGGTAAGTCCACTTTAGGTAGGGCTATCACTAATATGCTTAAAGAAACAGGTAAAAAAGTATATTTTTTGGACGGGGATAATGTAAGGGAATTTTTTGGAACGATGGGGCAACTTACAGAAGACCATAGATTAGAACAAGGGAAAAGACTAGCTTTCGCCGCGCATTTGCTATCAACAAACAACGTCGATGTTATTATTGGTGTAACCCTGGGTCAAAAATATTTAAGAGATTATATGAAAAGCAAAATAGACTTTATGGAAATATTTTTAGACGCAGATGTTAATGATTGTATTAAAAACGATCCTAATGGATTTTACGCAGAGCGTTTAAAATTAGAAAAACCTATGCTTAGAGGAGTAGATCTTCCTTTTGAAAAACCAGAAAATCCAGATTTGGTTGTTCATCCTTATAAGGAAAGTGTAGAAGAAAGTCTGGTTAAAGTTAAAAATTTTTTAAAATTTATAAACTATCTGTAAAGAAGTGATTTAGATGATCAACAAAGAAGTAAAAAAAGTAGTATACACTTGTGTAGTTGGAGACCTATTCCACCATGGCCATTTAAAAGCATTAAAATTTGCAAAGTCTTTAGGGGATTATTTAATTTGTGGAGTTCTGACAGATGAAATAGTGAAGTCTTATAGAAGAACACCTATTATTAATTTTGAAAACCGAAAAGTTATCATAGAAAGTCTAAATTTTATAGATGAAGTAATAAAAGAAGAGAATTTAGATGCTACAATGACTTTAAAAAAAATACATGAAAAATTTAAAGATGCTAAACTTATTTTTGTGAGGGGGGAACGTTGGAAGTCTTCTCCTGAAATTGAGTATTTAAACGAAATTAACGGGGAACTTATAAAATACTTACATCCAAAAGATTTATCTGAATTTGATATACTTAAAAATTTATTAGAGTTTTATAAGGGCAAATTTAATAATTTTGAAGAATTCTTAAATTACTTTAAAGTTAGAGATTTTATAGATTATGGTGCGAAAAAGATTAAAGGTGCAATAATGTCAACAAAAGCAGATACACTTAAATCTCTAAATCCAATGTTGACCCATTCTAGTATAGAAAAACCTCTTGCTTTTAATTTGAAAGAATGGGGAGGTAATAAGAACGATATATTAAATTATATTAAAAAAGAATTTTCTCCAAATTTAATTGTTGTTAGAAGTTCATCCTTAAATGAGGACTCTGTAGAAAACTCAATGGCGGGTTACTTTGATACTGTACTAAATGTCCCGAGTGATGATTTAAATAAGGTGGAGGGCGCTATAAACACGGTTATTAGATCTTATAATAATAAAGAATTTAACAATGAAATGAATCAAATTTTAATACAGAAACAAACTCAAGAAATTAGTATGTCTGGCGTAATATTTACAAAGACTTTAGAAAATGGCGCCCCATACTACACCATAAATTATGATGATATTACAGGTTATAGTGATACAGTTACTAAGGGTTTGGAATACAAGACTCTTTCTATATCTAAATTCTCTAATCCAAAAGATTATCCAAATGAATTTTATAAATTATTAATTGCTGTACGAGAGATAGAAAGATTAATTCCAGATACCCCCTTAGATATAGAATTTGCAATTAATAAAAGAGATGAAGTCATAATATTTCAAGTAAGACCCTTAATAATAAGAAATTATCATAGCATAAATGATGAAGATTTAAGAGATTTAATTAACGAGCTTAAATCTGATTTTAAAGAATTATCCAAAAGAAAACCACATCTATCGGGCGACTATACTTTTTTAGCTGATATGCCTGATTGGAATCCGGCTGAAATTATAGGGGACAGACCAAATTTATTGGCTTATTCTTTATATGATTACATAATTACAGATGTGATTTGGCACAATGCTAGAACTTCACAAGGTTATTATAATGTTGATCCAGCTAAACTGGTTGTTTTAATTGCAGATAAACCTTATGTTGATGTACGTAATACTTTTAACTCATTTACCCCAGCTTCATTACCTAATGATTTAAGAGAAAAACTAGTTAATTTTTATATAAATAAATTAAAAGAAAATCCAGAATTACAAGATAAAGTAGAATTTGAGATATTATCTACCTGTTATGATTTAAATTTTGAAGAAAGATCCAAAGAATTAGCAGAAGCAGGATTTAATGAAAAAGAAATTAATAGATTAAAAGATGCTTTAATAGACCTTACTAATAATTTAGTATTAAGTTCTAAGAAAACAATTCAAGAAGACATAACTGATAATTATAAAATGGAGTTATTAATAAAAGACATAAATTCTAAATTAACATCAGAAAGAGATTATAAAACTTTAATTAATTGTGCCTTTGATTTAATAAATGATTGTAAAAAACATGGCACGTTACAATTTTCAAGATTAGCAAGACTAGCTTTTATAGGAAAAATAATATTAAATAGTCTAGTTAAAAAAAATATAATAACCCAGAAATATTATGATTCTTTTTTAAATTCCATTAATACAGTGGCCACATCATTAAATCTAGACTTTATGTTATTTTTGAAAAATAAATTAAATAAAGACGAATTCTTAAAAAAATATGGACATTTAAGGCCTAGTAGTTATGACATAACCTCGATGAGATATGACAAAAATTTATGGTTGTTAGAAGCTAAATCAGAGATATTCTTAGATCATGAAAAAAGAGATTTTTTATTAGATAATAAATTAAATGAGTTAATAAGTAATGAGCTAAATGAACATGGATTAAAGTTTGATGCGGAATTTTTATTCGATTTTATTAAAAAATCGATAGAAGCTAGAGAATTATCTAAATTTGAATTTACAAAAAGTTTAAGTCGCGCAATTGAATTGATAGCAGAATTTGGAGAAGACATTGGATTCTCTAGAGAAGAAATATCTAATTGTGATCTAAACATATTAAGCAAGGTTAATGATTACAATTATATAGAATTTAAAGATTTAATAAAAAATTTAATTGACTTAAGAATCAATAAAAAAGATTTATACCGAAATCTAGTTTTACCTCCAATAATATTTTCTGAAAATAATTTTGATATCGTATCTTCTTATTCTTCCAAACCAAATTTTATAACAAAGAAAAAAATTAGCACAGGGGTGGTTAATCTAAATAATATGAATAAAGATAATCTCCAAGATTTAAAAAACAAAATTGTTTTATTAGAAAGTGGAGACCCGGGTTATGACTGGATTTTCACAAAAAACATAGCCGGATTGATTACCAAGTATGGAGGAGTCGCTTCTCATATGTCTATAAGAGCAGCAGAATTTGGACTGCCCTCGGCTATAGGTTGTGGAGTATTATTTGATAAAATAAAAAATGAACCATATCTTTTTTTAGATTGTGAAGCAGGAAAAATAGCTCCATTTAAAAATAATGTCATCTAATTATCGCTCTAGCGATTCTTGTTATATTTAAATCACCATAATCTCTTTCTACATTTTCTAAAAGTTTTTTTGTATACTCTTCATATGCCTTCCTTTTATGTGGGAGCATCCAACTTCCGCTCATTAAATTATTCACTTTATCATAAAGTTTATACAATCTAACTTCTTTAGGTTTATTCCATATCTCATTCATTTCTTCTTGCATTCCACCATAAAAAGTCATTTCGTTAATAAGGTATTTTACTCTTTCAGACAAATAATCTGGTAAATCTTTATTTGTATCCTCTCTTACATCATGATAAAGTAAAACCAATGAGCCTTCTTCTCTTGTTTTTTCATCTAAACTTGTTTCCACAGCGATTGAAGTTGCACACCATAAAGGATGTGTAGAGTAAGGCGTTTTCCCATCGAAGAACCTAACTGCATCTTTTGATTGCTTTGGTTGCTTTTGATGAGCTTCCCATATGTTAATTATATCTTCTAGTTCCATTTTAATATATCATTCTGAGTTTAAGACGTCTGCTAAACCCATTTTTGTTAAGTCTCTTTTTTCTTCTCCTAATTTTTTATCTTCTTCTGACATTTCTGACCAATTTTTTATGCCCTTTACCCCCTTTATCTTAGTAAAAAAAGGTCTAATGTTTAAATATACATGGTCTCTAGTATCTTGTAAATCATTTACATGGCAAACATATAATCTCCCTTTTTCTTCAATACTTACATATTTTCCTTCACATTTGTAAATCTCTTTTAATTTTTTTCTATCAACTTCTTCAAATCTTATTCCTCCTGGAATAATCATTTCTTCTAATATGCTATCAATTTTATAGTCTTTTGATCTTAATGGGATTAAATGTTCATGAGCATGATTTACACTTTGCCCCCAAATACCATACTCAAATAAAAACGGAGTAGAGAATTTCTTAGTTATCAGTTCTTGGAATAAATTTTTTAACTTTCCATGCTCTTCTTCTAATTCATTAGGTAATTCGCCGAAACAAAGATAGTGTTCTTTAGGAATGATCATCAATTGTCCTGGAGCTAAAATACCCAATCCAACCTTAATCAAAAAATTTTTACTCTCATAAATTAAATCATCTTTAATTTTTTCTTTGTTACAAAATATACAATTTTCCATTTTAATTCAAAGATATCTTAAGAAATGATATTTATAAATTTTTCTCTTTATGACTACTTTAGAATAACTATAAATTAAAGCACAAAACTGGTAAGAAAATTAAAAATACATTTATCTATCTAAAGAATAAAGTTTATACAATGTTCCCGCTTTATCCCATTCTAATGCTCTTTCATAATCTTCATTTGTATCAAATTCTAGCCAACCATTATTAATTTTTATTGGTTCTACTCTAACTCCAGAATCTATTAAAGCTTGAATAAAATCTGTCATATAAGCTTTTTTAAACGATTTAGAGGTATACCGAGGATTATCCCAAAATTTAGATTTAGCTTCATCGTACACTCCTTCTATTTTGTCTAGGATATTTTTTGAAAATTTAATTAATCCAACATAACGAGCATGCATTAAATTTGGATCATTAGTTGGTATGCCTAATGATTTAATTTGATTATTTTCAATTATTAAACTTTCTAAGTCATTTTTTATTGAATCATATCTAGCTTTCCAGTAATTTTTCCAATTCGTATCAACAACTACCCCAACATCACCCTTGAAGTTTATTACCTTATTTAATACAGCTTTTTCGAATAGTAAATCTCCATATGACATAATAATATCATCATTAAATTCACTTCTAGCCTGAAATAAGCCAACAACCATATGCGTATCAAAATCAGTTTCATCATAATATCTAACTCCAGAAATATTTATTTTGTCAGCTAAGTGCTTTCTTACGATTATAATGTCATTAACCAAGCAAGCCCTATACGTTTCTACTTGTCTTTGTATTAATGATTTTCCTAAAAACTCTAGCATACATTTTGGGATCTCTTTCGTATATCTATTAAGACGTGTTCCAAGACCTCCAGCTAATATTATTGCTTTCATTTTTTCCAAAATAATTTTCCTTTGATAAATGCCTCAATTAACATTAAATCAACTTTTTTATCTGACCTTTTTCTTTCAGGATGCCATTGAACTCCAGCTATAGGATAATTTGGATGATATATCCCTTCTATAATCTGATCTTCACTAGATACAGCAAATGGTAATAATTCTTTGGACAAATTATTTTTACTTATTCCTTGATTATGGTACGAATTAACAATAAAATGCCTTTTCTTTAAAAATTTATAAGCTTCTTTATCAACGACTTCAACTTCATGTGATGTTGCAACATGTTTTATTCTTCCATTATACTGTTTTTCTATATTCTGAATTAAACTTCCTCCAAAAAAAACGTTCATAAACTGCATTCCTCTGCAATTGCAAAATACAGGTAAATTTTTTTCTATCGCAATTTCTAATAAGCTCATTTCTGTTTTATCTCTTAAATTCGAAAAATCTTTTGCATAAGTTGATCTTTGGTTGTAAAGTGATGGGTTTATATCTTGTCCGCCAGTTAAAATTACTCTTTCTATTGGTAAGTCTTTAAAATAATTTAACATGTCTTTACTTGAATTCGGAATAGGAATTAGTTTAATACCTAAACTTTCATAATAATTAGTATAAGTATTCTCCAAACTATCTCTATAATCCCCAAATTCGGATTTTACATGCCTTTGTGATATTGCAGTCCACATAGTAAATAGCCATATAACAAAATTTAAAAATCATCTGTTAATCAAGTTTTTCAATCTGTCTTTAAAAGTCTTTATTAATTCTAAGTCTTCCTTGCTAAAAGATTTAAACAATATTAATAACCCGTAATAAATTATTAGCATTATTAAACTTGAAAAAATTAATATTAAAAATTTGTCTGGTAATAAATTATAAATGTATTTCATGATGATTATAGCTAATATCCCAGAAATTAATGGCTTGATAAAATATAACTTTAATGGTTGTATTCTAACATAAATAAATGCATAAATCATAACCAAAATTAAAAATAATACTGTTGCAATTAATGTAGATATTGCTGCTCCATTTATTCCATATTTAGGAACTAATAAAATATTAAGAATAATATTAGATAATGTTGAAATAAGAACTAAAACAGACAATAACTTAGTTTTTTTGATTATTAATAGATTACTTGAATAAACATGAGTTAAAGATAATAATAAATATGAGCATCCTAATATTGTTAATGCTAAATATCCAGATAAATATTCATTTCCGAAAACTACTCTTAGTAAATTTTTTGAAAAGAAAATTAAAATAAGTAGGAAAGGCAGATTAAAAGTAAATATCCATTTTGTAATAAAAGTGTTAATTTTTTTAATGTCTTTTATCTTATTTTTTGCGTATAAAGATGTTGTAATTGGTGTAAATAACGACATTAATGCAGTTGGGATTATTGCTAAGAGCGATGCTGTTGAAAAAGCGATACTATACACCCCAATTTCATTCGTACTTCTATAAAATCCTAAAATAAATATATCCGCCCATTTTTGTAATAATGATAATAAGCTTACTAAGATTAAAGGCAAAGAATAAATTATTAGTTCTTTAAAATCTAAATCAGGTTTTACTTTTTTATCAAATAATACAAACTCTTTTTTTCTTAATAAATTTAAAAATAAAATGCAAGTTAATAAACTTCCTAACACATACCCTAAAGCTATCCAATTTAAACTGAATCCTAGATAAATGAATATGATAACTATTAAAAATCTAAATACTCTTTCAGTCAAATCTCTTATAATAACATTATATTGTATTTTTTTGAAAGATAACATTATACTAGAAAATATTTCTGTGGCAATTAAAAGAGGAATTATAAAGGCAAAAACTCTTATGACATTAACAAGCTCTGGTTTTTTAAAAATATCAACCGCGATATTATAACTAAAAATAAAGACTAAAATAGATGTTATTATTCCAGTAATTAATGAGATTTTTAAAGATCCTTGCATAACCCCCTTTATTCTTTTTTTATCATTCTTCCCAAGATAATATGAAACATATCTCAAAACTCCTCCACTTAAACCAAGAAGAGATATCATTGCTATAAAAGAAACAATGCTTAAACCAAGATTTAACAATCCAAGTATAGAACTTCCTGTTTTAGCAATAACTACTGTGGTTAAATAAGAGATTATCTTAGATAATATTAATCCGACTATAGAAATTCCTGCTCCTTTTATTAACACTTCATAATTTTTCATGTTAAATTTATTTAAATAAATACTTTATAATTCTTACTTTTATGTTTCTTTAAATTTCTTAATAAGATATAACTAAAAATTCCCCCTAAAATAAATACATAAATCATTGAAACACCACGATCTATTGCAGCAACCAGAATTCCTAAGCTAACATTTTTGCCTATTACAGTTGTAGAATAAATAATTAATGCTTCTTTTACGCCAATAGAAGCAGGTGTTAATCCAACTATTAATGAAAATAATGTTAATAAAGATATTAAAATACTAGAAGTAAATGAAATCTTATTAGATAAAATATAGAATATAAAATACATTCTTACTGAGTAACTTAACAAAGAAAAAAAATCATTTAGAGATAATTTGATTAATAATCTCCAATTCTTTTTCATCTTATTCCAATTATTTATTAGCCATGCAAAACGATTTAGGAATTTGTTTTTACCATATTTTATCTTTGGAGAAAATATGATTACAACTAAACAAACTATAAATGTTATAAAAAATATTAAAAATATTAACAAATTAA
>ERZ1292623.2018-Hain-H51-01um-R1-2018-length-18755-cov-6_pt3 | contig 13244 bp, 15 predicted proteins | sample MGYA00564398_ERZ1292623 | MGnify/ENA primary metagenome ERZ1292623 (study PRJEB36523, sample SAMEA6512633) | groundwater metagenome | collected 2019-01-07 | study: AquaDiva: Metagenomics assemblies of 32 groundwater samples
GCGCAAGGCAGCAGGGGGTACTGTTCAAGCAGAAAGAGGAGATTGGAGAACTGGATATAAAAAAGAGAAAAGAGGAATTCGAGATGACCGAACAGGAAAAAGAAAGCGCAAGGCAGCAGGGGGTACTGTTCAAGCAGAAAGAGGAGATTGGAGAACTGGAGATTCGAAAGAGAACACAGGAACTTTCGAGGCCGGAAAAATCAACTGCTCCTGGAGAAAAACAAGAAAAAATAGTTAGTTGGCCAACCGCCCAGAAGCAAGTGTTGGAACTGTTTCAAGCACAATTTCAAAGAATTAAAGGTGTAGAAGATGAAGACTCCAAGGCTAACGTCGGCAAAGCGATGAGTATTTTTAACAAGGAAATGGAAGGGAAGGAAAGGATAACCCAGAATGTAGTAAATGCCGCAGCACAAAAGGCCTACAATGAGGTTTCGGGAACGAATTCTTTTACCGGAGCCAACAAAGGGGGAGAAAGAATGGACGCTTGGATAGAAAAATACGGAAAAGTGCTCATGCAATAATGAACAATCCTTTTTACAAAAGAATTAGAGATCGAGCATCTCAACTCGAAGGCTGGAACGACTTCGAAGAGCAAGAGCAAAAATATATTCTCGACAAAATATTTAAAGCCGCTCCTCTGGAAAAGAAGGCCGAGTTCATTCCTGATCCTGGCACACCTCGACCGGGATCAGGAGAAACCCCCAGCCTTCTTGACCGGGGGTTTACGTTTACTCCCGATGCCGAACTGGAAAAATCCCTTCCTCGTCGAGAGATAGAAAGGACTGGCCAACTTCTAGGGGTTGGTGCAGTTGGCTACGCCGAAGGTCTTGCCGGAACAGGCGAATGGCTGTTTGATAGCCAGACATTTAAGCATCTTAGGGAAGGTCTTGGCGAATTCAAAGAAGATACTATGCCAGAGGGTGAGATAAGCTTCTCCGATGAAGTTATTATGGGAGCTGGGAGCATGGCCCCAAACCTGGCTCTGGCCTGGGTGCCTGGTGTTGGAGTCAGGGCCGGGGCTATGGCGTTGAGCCGTTACATTCCCACTTTCGCAAAGGCGTTGGGATTCGTTGGGGACGTGTCTCCTGCAATTGCCGCATCACTTGGCGAAACCTTTGCCGAGACCGGTCCCGTTTATGTCAATCAACTCCAAAAAACCAAGAACAAAGACGAAGCTAGCGCAAGGGCGACGGATGCTTTTTGGATGAATTTACCCGCTATTGTCCTGACAAACCGATATGGAATTTTCAGTAAGGCCAGTGGGCTGGCAAAAGTGTTTCCTTCTGCTTCTCAAGAGGGTCTCCAGGAGCTTTGGCAGGGGGTAGTTCAACGAGTTACCACTGATGAAGATCTGAAAGTAAAAGACCTCCTTCGGGAATTTGGCGTCGGTGCTGTCGTCGGTGGAGGTGTTGCCGTTGCAGAAGGTTCACCAATTGCGACCAGGAAAATTTCAGATGTGATTCGGAACTTTCCAGTAAATAGAACTGAGATGTCGAGACTTGCGGAACAGATGAATGTTCCCCAAGATGGGGCTTTTGAGCGACTGCAACAACAACCGGTTGTAGAAAGGCAGCTCGATCAGGAAAGGATTAAAAGGAAAGCCGACGCCATTGCGAAAGATGTTGAAAAGTTCGAGCAGCGCAAGACTGAACACGCCAAGGAGATCGAAAGAAAAGAAGCGGTAAGAAAAAAGGGTGTTGCCGACCTGAAAGCAGAACTCGGCAATCTCTACGCAAAACCGGCGACAGAACCGGCAACAGATAAAGAGTTCGAAAAAGCCAGACAGATTCCCGGAAAAGAGGAGCTGGTAGACGATTTCGAATCCTTATCGGTCTTTTCCAGGATTTCGGGTACCGGAAAGCAATTCTGGAGAATTGAACCGAAAAATAGCCTGGGAACCACTATCGCAAAAAAACTTGGTGCTGTTGAAAAACCGTCCGGCTTGTGGGTCAATCGAAATCCACTTGAAGCGGTGGCGAAAATGTCACCGCTCGCAAAAAAAATAAAGGTCGCAGAACCAGAAAAAGGACGGGTGCCGCTGCGAAAAGAAGAGCCTGTTGGTCCACCGGTTCCGCCAACCGAAATAGAAAAGACAAATGAGCGGGATCGTTCGGTTTGGTTAGAGAAAAAAATGACGCTGCTTGACGCAGAGATAAGAGGAACAAAGAGACTTGAGGGGCTCAAAGCATCAACGAAACTTTCGGAAGTAAAAACAAGAGAAGCTAGACTGGAGGGCATCAGGGCCTTGCGTGCAGAACTCGGTAATCTGTATGCAAAACCCGAGAATGTATCAACACAAAAGGTCGAAGACATATCGACACGAATTAGGGGGTTCAAAATTGGCGAGCCTGAACAGATACAGGAAACGGGGGGACAAAACGTTAAGGTTGCGGAGCTGGAGGCTACCAGAAAACTCGTACCGATTAAACCGCCAGAAGAACCTTCACAACGTGAAGCGATTGTCCCTGTTGAAGCATATCGAGAACGTGTTGAACTTTTATCTGACAATATAACCGCGCAGCCAGAAGAGTTCGTAAAGAACAGGCTGCAAACAATGGAGGAAGTCCAAAATGACACAAAAGAAAGTTCCGAATCTGAAGTCGAAATGGGGAAGCAGACAGAAGCTTATAGAGCTACCGGTGATGCCACCGAAGTCGAAACCGGGGATGCCACCGAAGCCGAAACTGGGGCTGCCATCGAGGTTGAAACCGGTGATGCCACCGAAGGGCAAGAAGCAGAAGATCTGGTGACACCCGTAACTCAGATGGAGGAGGATACCCTTTCTCCTCCATCTTTTGTAGAAACGGGCACCAAGCAAAAAACCGCTCTTCCAAGTCTGGAGAAAATGAAGACCGACATAGCGAGAGAACCAAATCTAAACTATGGTTTTGCGAGGGTTTCCAACTTGGGCGAAAAGAAGGGATTCCTCGTCACTAGATATGAAAGGGTTACGGAGGATAACAAGGCATCTGGAGACCTTGACGACAAAGAGAACACAAGGGAATTTCGGCTGTCGAGCGAGAAGCCTAAGAAATTTGTGACCGCATTGTCTGCGGCCAAAGAAGCAAGAGAATGGATAGCGGCGAAGTCCGTTGACATAAGCGTTTCCGTCAAGCCCAAAAAAACTGTCGTAAAAAAGTCTGCAACCACAATCGATGCATTACAGAATTCTACTGGGGGTGACGCCGCCGCTCCGAGTCTGGGAGCAGTATTTTCGGATTCTAAAAATAAGTATTATGCATCAACTGACAACAAGCAACTGGTGGTAATAAAGGACACCTCGATATCCGAAGACGCTCTTACATTTCCCAACGGGGTGATCCGGAAGGAAGATGTATATTTTCCTAATTACAAATCTCTGTTAGACACCACTATTCCTGACAAGGAGCTTGGGGAGGCAAAAACTCAGGATCTTTACAACAAAATCTTACCGCTCAAAGGGAAATCTCTGCCGATTTCGATTGGTACTGTCGTTCTTCAAAGCGACAACGTTTTAAAGGCCTTGAAAAGCCTTGCGCAAGGGGGAATAGATACTATCCGAGTTGGAACGAACAGTTCTACCAGTGCGGTAAGATTTGATGGCGAAAACGGCATCGGGATTGTTTCCGGGTTAAGAACCACCCCCCAAGAGACAAAACACATCCAAGTAATGGACGAGAACGGAATAACCAAAACCGATGAATCCGCGGATTACATTTTTGCTTCCAACTTTGGGGGGTTACAATCGGTCTTTGATAGCTTTAAGTCCAAAGGGGGTGTCGAGGGCGCGTACACTGCCATCGAGAATATGTGGAGGTTCCACTATCCTTTTCTGAGGTCGTGGTCACCAATAGCATCTGATGACATCGGCATTGTCGTCCAATGGGTTCAGACGATGCGCGACCGAATACGAGCGATGAAAAGACGACGCGACAGACTTACGCGAGTTGGAGGGAAGGAATCGTTACAAAGAGCTGAGGACATTGATTTTCGTGTGGGCTTATTTGACCAGGCGATACAATCGTCCGTTGTTCGAGACGAAACCCGAGAACGACTCAACAGCATTGTTGCCAACGCAATGATCCCGCTTGGCAATCTTGAGTCAAAAGGTAGATCAAAAGTAGAAGACCTGATTATCGAGGCTGACGTAACCGGGAAGAAACCAACTGCATCAAGAATAGCAGAGCTTGGAGATGATGCTGTGGGTGCATACAAATCGGTACGCACTGTTCTCGATACGATCATCCCAGAAGAAATTTATGAAAGCATTAGAAGGCATTTCGGCTTTGATCCCGATCGAGCAGAGATTGAGGTTAAAAAGGTTGAGGAACGTTTTGAATACTACAAAGGCTGGTACTTTCCCCACTCCTTCGGTGAGGGGGATTATTCGGTTTGGGCGACGGCAACGAAATATGCCAAAAACAAGGAAGGAATAAACCAGGTTGTGAAAAAAATCACGCTCTGGCACGGTCGCGCACTGACAATGGCAGGCGCGGAATCTAAGCACAAGAGCTTCGTTTCCTGGAAGAACAAGGGCGGCTTGAAAAAGCTTGGGGAAAGGCTCCACTTCAAGCCCGAAGATTTCGTTATTGAAACCGGATTCGGCGAGGATGCAAAACTCGATGATCAGACCTACATAAAGGCAAATCAAAGAGAAGTTATTGATCTCTTGAAGGCATCGGGTATTGAAGAAAAATCGATCGAAAAGGTCGTTGAACTTACGCTACAGACCTATATGAAGCGAGGATTCGGCAGACATTTTATAGGGAGAAAGGGAGTCCCTGGTTACTTGGGTGATCCCTTTCGAGAAGAAGTTTACGGAGAAAAGAGACCAGACTTGCACAAATTGATCTCTGGGCATGGATTTTCGGCGATGGGATTCATCACCAAGGGCGCACAAGGGGTTAAGTTCGCCAAAATTCTGGGGACGATTCCGAAGGGCGGGAAGCATTTGAGTCAGGCAGATGTTTCGAGAGATTACAAATACCTCAAGGAATGGATCGTAAAACAACAGACGAATTCGAGTTCATCGGATCGGTTTTGGGATCACGTAAAAAATATTGTCAGCATTCTCGGAATCGGATTCAGAACTGTTGCCGGAGCAATAAATTCCCTCCAGCCCGAGACCATGGGCCTGTTGGTAGGGTTGAGTAGAAAACGGTGGTCGTGGTCGGCAAAAAACAAAAAGCTGCTAATCCCATATCTGGAAAAGGCACGGTTCGATGTCCTTAGCAAAAGAATGTCGACAGAAGAACATATCGCCCTAGACGAAATTTTGCTGTCGCCATACGTCCGGAGATCGACTATCACCGAAAATGTCGGGTATGGAGAAAGTGCCGGGTCGAAAATATACCGGAAAATGATCGATATTGCAGCGCTTCCGATGTCAATATCGGAAATGCTCAATGGAAAGACAGTCGTGCTCACCGGATACCGTTTGGCGCGAAAATCGGGGAAATCGCAAGAGGAAGCGGTGAGGGAAGCGGTCGAGTTCCATCTCGATGTGAATGGCGACTATAGCAAGAGAGGAAGAGCCGCGATTGATTGGATGAACATACTCAAAGTACCCCTAGCACTCACATCGTTTACCAGGAATTATCTTACAGTCATGAAAAATGCGACTGTCGAGGGGGATTTCCTTGCTATTGGCGCGCATCTCGCTTTTATCTTGTCTGTTGCTGGCCCTGCCGCTCTCCCTTTCTTTAATGCCGTTGACGATTGGTGGAAAAAGGAAGAGGGGGAAAGCTTGATGACGGCTTTCCGTCGGTGGTTGAGACAGAACGACTTATCACCACAATGGGCTTCGGGAACAGTGGGGAAATTATTCGGAGTCGATGTTGGCCCAAATTTTTCGCTCTTTATTCCGACTGACGGTAAATCCCTTCTTGGAATGTCTGGCGCGGTTTGGCGTAGAATCGATGCGTTCAGAAATGAGATGGACTTGGGAGATGATGGGCGGCTTCTCGAAACGTTTCCAGCATTCCCTTTTGTTATTCATGACATCTTTAAATACATTAGGGAAAAGGAAGAAGGTAAGTCGTCAAAAAAGGGCAAAAGAGACGAGTTTGCACCTCCGGCAAGTTGGATAACCGCGCTTGGGTTGAGAACTGTCGAGCAAAGAGTCTATTCTGAGGCGCAGCAGTCGCTTTTTGCCGCCACAGCAAAGGCGAAGACTGGAAAGAAACCCCTTCTTACAAAGTTGGCGCGAGCGTTTACTTCTGGTGATAACGAAAGGTTTGACGAAATAATAGAAGAGATCATCGCCTACAACGAAGGCAACAGGGATTATCCTGAAAGAGTGATTACCGGGGAGATGATAAAAAATGCTCTTACCCAACAACAGGTGGATAAAAAATATGCAGGAAGGTTTCTCGAAAATATAGAGGTAGAATAAATCCGTAAAATAAAGGGAGACTACTATGTCAACTACATTGAAACACATGGCATCTTTAGTTTGCACGAACATAACGAGTGGAACAAGGGCGAGGTTTACCACAGCCGATCTCAGATCAAGCCTCGTCGTTTTGTCTGCCCCTCCAGGAAATACCGGCAATATTTTAGTGGGTGATTCTAATGTGTCGACAACTCGGCAGATGGTTTGCCTGGCGCCAGGGGATTCTTTTGTTCTCGATCTAAGTGAGCAGAAAAAACAGTTCGCCCTGAACGAATTTTATGCTGATGCCGCAACAACCAACGATGACGCGACTCTTACCTATTTTGAACAATAAGGGGGTGTGACCATGGGACTTTTTGCGTGGACCCCGAAACAGGAATTCGGTGAAACCCTACGGTGTAAAATCAGGTCCAGCGGGACCGGGTTTTACATAATGAACATCGTCAATACCGACGCCCTGACCGCCGATCGTAACCTTACCATCTCTCTCGGAGCAACACCAGCGAACCGAACGTTTACCATCGGCGCAACGATCGATGTCAGTGCTGCCCTGACGGTGAGTGCGGCAACATCAATCAGTGCATCGACGACGATCTCGGCGATTACAACGATCACGGCTTCGGCTACGATTTCGGCAGTGACTTCGATCTCGGCAGCTACGACGATTTCGGCTTCGACTTCAATTACCGCGATTACAACGATTTCGTCTTCGACTACAATTTCGGCAGTAACTTCGATCTCGGCAGCTACATCAGTCAGTGCATCAACGACGATTTCGGCGATTACAACGATCACGTCATCAACTACGATCTCAGGAGTCTTCGTTGTTAATACCGCGTGTACTATCAACCAAGACCTCAGTTCGGCGGTTGCCGTACAATTTGCACGCTTGGGGTTGGGTGGAAGTGCTGCGACAGTCAGCTCGATTATAGCAACATACAATGAGGTTAGTGGGCAGGCATCAGGAATTTTCCGAAATCATGCAGTGTCTGGCGGAGTTAATTGGAAATTTCAAGTGAGTCAGGGAACCGCAGCAGCTCCGACCGTTCTTGGAGTCGGGCAGGCGATCCTTGCTTTTGAGGGATCGTACCACGACGGCGGCGCTGATTATGCTGCGAGTATCCAAACGAATTTCATGGCCGGACGGGCCGGAAATACGATTTCCTCGACATCTCATCCAACGGAGATGGTTTTCTATACCACAGCCAACGGATCAATCACGGCGAGGAAACGTGCAACTCTAAACAACTATGGTGGTTTGGCCTTCCACACAGACCCAGGAGCGACGTACTCAACGGTGGCGTGTTCCGTTGACAGCATCGAGCTTGGGTCAATGGATTTTACGGCGGGAAATACCCAGATTGCACTTAAAACCGAAGGTACGCCTCTGATCGCGACTGCTGGTATCACGCAAACAGCAGTCATGGTAATGATGATCAACGGAACACAATACTACGTGTTCTGTACGGCAGCAATCGCATGACACTCAATTTTGATGGCAATATCATCGCCATGGCATTCGGTGGCCTCCTCACTGTGCTCATGTCATCGCTCTCGTGGTTCGTCAAAAGTTTTTTCAGGGAACAAAAACTGTTCAACCAGAACACGGCAACAAACATTTCATCAATTGGGGTAAGCGTGGCCAGGTTGGAGGGCAAGCTTGATGTTCTCATGCACACAACAGCACTGAAGGTCGATAAATGGGAAAATATCTGATCTTGTTTCTGCTGCTGCAAGCGTGTGGCGATCCTGACAGACTAAAATTCGCTGACGCTTCTGTCTGGAATGAGTATGAAACATCGGCAATGATCGAAGGGACGAAGGAGGTTTCGTACATCGCCTATGGTGACTATGTTGACGATCTTCTCGGTTCTACTATCGCTGTTACGATTGATAACTACATTCTGTTAGGCTCTGGGTATTTCGAACTAGACTCCTGCCATAGACGGCAGACAATGGCGCATGAAAGCGTTCACGTCTCACAGTACGATAACGATGGATTTTACGCATTCAGCCAGTCATATTTCCAGGATTACATTGCCGGTCGCGCAGCCGGACTTGACGAAAGAGATTCCTATTTGTCGATAAAATACGAACAGGAAGCCACCAAATATGAGCGACGTTATACGTGTCCTTGATTCGTTCTACGGCCACGAGTTGAACTGCCGGTGCGGGACGTGCGCATTTGACCTGTTCCGTTTTGATCTGGCTGCCCTGGTCGCATTACAGAAGCTTCGTAATCTGTTGAACGCACCCATAAAAATCATTCGAGCATATTCCTGTCTCCCCCACCACACGAAAATTTACACAAACATGAGACAGCCAGTAACGAACAAGTCGGCGCACCTCTGCACCTCCGATCACAAATGCTGTGGTTTCGATATTTCCGTAGACAGAACCCTTTCGGAAATTATCCCCAAGGCCATATCGCTCGGATTTACCGGCATCGGGTTCGGGCAGGGGAAATTGCACATCGATACACTACCAAGGTTTTCAATGTGGAAGTACAAAACAGATGGAAGCACTTCATGCGTTATTTGATTACCTGTCGCAAAACGAGGTTTTTATGGACGTTATTGGGGGGTTCCTTATCGGGACGGCAGCACTTCGAGGGATTCAATTCCTTGCGGAAGTCGGCATAAAGGCAACAGCATCAAAAGCGGATGACCACTGGTGGGCGAAGAAGGTTGTTCCCGTACTGAACGTCGTTTACCAGGCCTCGGGATTTTTAAATTCCTGGAAAAAACCACCTACTCTGTAAGGTCGAATTGAGCCAGGAAATTTTCAACCTCTTCGAGTTTACCTGCCAGCATGACCGCCTGTTTTTGATCGAAAGCAAGGCTTATCTTTTCCCGGATTCGTTTAAACTGTTCCTCAGTTAGATTGAGGTCGAGCGGTTCGAAATCTTTGAGTTTTTTTCTTGCCACGCCGATGTCCGTAACACCCGTTATCAATTCCTGGGCTCTGTCCGTAAAGGCTTTGATTTTTCTCATGACACCACCCAATTGGTTGATGTCTTTTATTGTCGCCGGAGTAATAGACTCCAAGATGTTGAGGAGCAGATCGGCCCCAACAAAATCTAAAATCGCTTTTTTACCTTGCACTTGAATTTCCACGATCTCACTCATTTTTCCCTCCGATGTCTATTATTGTTTCTCCGGGATACTTCCCGGCAATGGACGCTATGAGACTGCATAGATCGTATAACCACGAAAACTCACGAATCAAGCAGCAAGACGGTGCCGTAAGGCTGCCCAGATAAGTTTTTTCGATCATTTTTTTCAGCTCATTTGCGTATTCAATATTTTCTCTCGCTACTCTGTCTGCTCGATATCTCACAGATTTCCCCCAATTGAGCCAGAAGTTCATTTTTCCATGCCAGATCGACACGTTCAATGTGTTCTGGTTTCATCGACTGACTGCGAACAGAATACCACACGCTCGCAGACGGAGACAACAATTCTATGATGGACCTATGAAAACGGGTGTTCCCCGAAAAAATGTCCTGCGGTAAGCCCGTCTTGATAACATCGAGACAGAATCCGGCGGCGGAATTGATTTCCTCAATTTTTCCTGGTGGGGAAACCACTGATTGAGTACTGATTTTAACCTCTCGGTCGGGTAGTTTTGCGATGTCCGGCCAAGTCGCGGGCTTGAGATGTCTGTAACCAAGCCCGATCCCCTCATACTGCAGATACTGCGTGTTCTCTCTGCAGTTGGTATCCAGCCATTCCCGTATTTTTAGCCAGGGATATATCGTGAGTTTTCCGTCGACAACAATCCTCGGATGACTCTTTGATGGGGTGGTATCGAGAGGTGTTTTCGTCCCGTGGTGAACGTCACCATGGAATGCGTTATCAGACCCTATCAGATAGATAGGAGAATATCCCGCATTTTTTGCGGCGACTGTTGCAGCCGTTGAACACGCGGGACCAATCAGGTGCCTTTCCAGATCAGGATAAAAAAACTGCACGTAGTCAAGTCCGTTCCCCAAGAAAATAGCATTCGGAAATTTTTTATAAATCCCTGTGTCCTGCAACGGGCAAGAGAGCAGCGGGATGTCATAATTTTCATCTGCGAACAGCCTTACGATTTCCTCGTAGCGCTCGGTCGACACCACCATGTGCGGACGTATGCCGTTGACTAGACAGCTATCTAGTGCAGAATCACATGCGAGCACCAACCCCTTTTTTACAATGTCCGAATGCCCGGGTTCGGCCACAAAATTATGAAACGACGGCCCACTGCAAATTACAAACGCGGGGCCGCTACCGGTTCCGGGTACGAGTCTTCTGCCAGTCTTTATTGTAGTGGTTTTGACACAGTTTTTGAATCCGAGAATCTGATCGTTGCTGTCGTTGCCAACGCTTAGGATCAATGAAACAAATGCATGATGGAGCATCCGCACATTTTCGATGTATTTTCCTGCTTTCTCCTGGGGCACATCCCCCACCAATCCCAACCAGTTGGCAATGTGTGGATGATAATTTCCGTTTATCAACCACATGACCAGACGGTTTTTGTTATCTTCGACCGTCGCCTCAGCAGCGAGGTGTATTTCTGTTTCTGTTGTTTCGCCCTTGCCGTCATCGATAAATATATTGGGGAGCTGGGGATAGCAACGCTCCCCCTTCCCAACCGTTACAACCATGCGAGCTAATTTCATCTTTATCGTAGATACCTCCACTCATTCTTCCTACGGTCGAAATGTCGAGCCCACATCGAGCACGAACAAAGTGCGATTTGAAAATCCCTCAATGAATATAATGCCGCCCATGTCAACCGATCGCCACATTGTGAGCACACGTCGGGGTCACGACCAAAACGGACACGAGGACGGGATCGCTCATATAGAAGCACCGTCGAACCGATCGCAAACATACCCAGGAGAACTGTGACGATAATTAACCAAGTCATTTTTACCTCCGAATAGCCGACCCCATTACAGTGCGGGCACGAGATTCGTTTGACGATAAAGGGCGGTATCATTTTTTATACCTCCTACCTGTCCAACCTCCTGTGGCGTATACAGGCCAATTTTTCGCCCATGCAGGCATTACGGACATGATTTGCTCCATTTCCGCGAGATCCCCGCGGGCTTTTTCACACACAATTTCATCGTGGACGTGCATTACGACCGGCCATCCGTTGTCTTCCACGCGGACCAATGCGGCGGCAAGAATATCCCTGCTGACTCCCTGCACGATGTTTTCCACCAGCTTACCGCCGTAGGTGCGTGTCCTCTCCCATTTTACCGCTTTTACGGTAGGCTCCATGTAGGATAGGCCATCAGTATCAATACGCGGTGCGTGGTATACCATCTCTCGTCCCGAAGGTAACCGCGCATATAACACGTCATCACTATATTTCCAGGATACCCCCCTACATTCAGAGCGCCCCCCCGTCACAGCCTGGCGGAACGCATTTTCTGTGTCGCGCCAATATCGCACGATTGCGGGGTTCTCACTGCGCCACGTCGTCACAGCGGCCTGTATTTCCGGTTCGCTCATAAATTTATCCGCACCGAATTTGGTCCACGCTCCTAAGCCACCGCCATAACCGCTCGCAAGTTCGGCAACTTTGCCGCGCTGACGCTGTTCCGAGGTAGCTTCCTCGATCGGGATTCCCAGCATTCGAGCAATGCTTGCTTCGTAGATATTCCCTGCGCCCCGAAATAGCTCCACTCTCCACTGCTCACCGGCGAGTACGGCGAGCACAACAGCTTCGATGGCGTGGTAATCGGAACAGTAGAGCTGATCGCCGATAAACATCCCTCGGATGCATTTCGATATGGCGGTCATTGGATCACCGATGGCTTCGAGTTCGCCGAGACTTTTAACGCTCAACACATCCTCAACTGCGGTCTCGTCGTATTTCGTCCGAGGCAAGTTTTGTGGTTGTGGTCCACGCCCCGCCCAACGTCCCGTATGTGACGCCCCATGGTAGACAAACATTCCTCGAATACGTCCATCATCACATACATAATTGAGGAACGCATTGAGTTTTTTAACACTCGATAGCGACAGGACGGATCGTATCCGAAGAACCTCATTACCTGGATCTTTCTGCAACGCCGTCCCGACGGTAGCAGCGGTACAATCTGGTAGCCCACAGTATTTCGCTATCGCTGCAACCTGTCCCGCCGATGTGATAGCGCCAGCGGTAATCTGCTGAAGGCGCTTGGTGTAACTGTGTTCGATCTCGGTGAAGAGATTCTGGAGTATTTTGATACCGCAAGTATCGACCGCAACACCACGTCTATTTATCCGTTGGTCCACCAGCCATACTTGTTGTTCATCGACGGATAACGGCGGAACGCGCTGATTTATCGCTGATTCGACTGCTACGTCTTGCATACAGTACTGGTAGAGAGAAACGTTTTCCCAGGACTCTAAATGGCGTTTCCGAGCAAGCGCTTTACCCGCGTCGATTTTACCTGGTATTTCGCACGCTATTGCTGCACCTGCGAGGCTACTGGGTAACGACCAGCCACGAGCTGCCGCCATAGTATCGACGATTTGATTGATTTTAAGGGGAGGCCAGGATGGAAGGCAGATATTCCAGATAAGATACTCAAACTGTCCTGCATTCCACCCTGAAACCAACCCACCGTTTCGGACGTGGTCGAAAAGCTCGACGGGGTCTGGCGCTCCCGGCGCCCAAAGCCCATCACCGTAGGCGAGACACCGCACTCGTGTCGATGGATGCGAAGCGTAACAGTACGCTCCGCACTTCGACAAATCCACGTCCGATTCGGTTTCAAAGTCAATGGGGATCATTTCAGCAAATCCCATGCGGGTTGTACCGACGGAGGCACCGGTTGCGGCACCGGTTGACCGAACTGCTGTGGTGCCGGTTGACCGAACTGCTG
>ERZ1292623.1446-Hain-H51-01um-R1-1446-length-22810-cov-22_pt3 | contig 13243 bp, 15 predicted proteins | sample MGYA00564398_ERZ1292623 | MGnify/ENA primary metagenome ERZ1292623 (study PRJEB36523, sample SAMEA6512633) | groundwater metagenome | collected 2019-01-07 | study: AquaDiva: Metagenomics assemblies of 32 groundwater samples
TTTTAATTATTTCCCTTTGCTATCGCCAGCGCCTACTGATGGACGGGATTTGTTTGTTGGGTGTTTTCCTCTTAATCCTCGCGATTTCTTTCCTGCTGAAGTTATACCATGGGCTGCCCGGTTTTTATTTTCATTTTTTATTATCCAATTTATGTTTTTGTCGTTTTGAATTTCCGGTTTGGAAGGATCAACCATTATGACTTCAAAGAAATAAAATATTCCGTCTTTTCCTATTGGATAAGAGTTTAGAACTTCGAGATTTGAAAATCTTTTTTCAGCTCGCAATTCTGCAATCCAATTGTATGACATTTTCAAGGTCTTTCTGTTTGTCATTCTTTTTGAACGTCTTGCTTTGTTTGGTCTTGGTCTTTTGTGGCCGCCTCGAGGAACTCTGACACGCACGATAACAAAGCCCTTTTTGTCTTTATATCCAAGAGCACGGGCCTTATCCAAACGCAAGGGTTTGTCTACAACGGTGAAAACATTACTTGCTCGCCAGTCAATCATTCTTTGTCTTAGCGTTGCTGCGTCTGGTTTTTTCCATGCTTGCTTTATGTAATAGTACATTCCTTTAGCCATTTTACTTGTAAAATGGATTTAACAAAATCCTTGATTTTAGTTTAGCCATTTTACTTTGTATCTGAAGTGGTTTAAAAAGTTATTGAATGAGCCTGCACAGATTTGAACTGTGGACCCCTGCCTTACTGATTTATCAATATCAGAGCAGTGCTCGTAACCTGGCTGAGCTACAGGCTCATTTTCAATTCGCCCGCACCTCGCTTCCCTTTCGGGAAAGAGCTACAGGCTCATGATTACTTCGAGAAATGAATTGTTTATAAAATTACTGATTTCGTTTTTTATTAGATAACTTTTTATATATAGAATATTTTTACTCTTTATGGCGAAGAAGAAGTCTAAGAAAATAGTTGAACAAAAAAAATTTGCTAGGAAAAAAGTTCTTGTTAAAAAAAAGAAAAATATTGTTGGCAAAAAAAAGAATGAAAAGCCAATAAGGGCTGAGAGAATAGCGCGCTTGCCTATTGATATAAATGGTTTTAATTCTATGATTGAAGGAGGATTTAAGAAAGGTTCAGTAAATCTTATTGTTGGCGGTTCTGGAAGCGGAAAGACAATTTTCTCTGTGCAATTTCTTCTTGATGGATTGAAAAAAAATGAAAAGTGCCTTTATATAACATTTGAAGAAAAGAAAGAATTATTTTATGAAAATATGAGAAGATTTGGATGGGATTTGGAATTGTATGAAAAAAAAGGAAATTTTATTTTCCTTGAGTACACTCCAGAAAAAGTTAAGACAATGCTTGAAGAGGGTGGAGGAGAGATTGAAACAACAATTCTTGAAAAGAAAATTGTAAGATTGGCTATTGATAGTATAACCTCTTTTGCGCTTCTTTTTGAGAATGATTTATTAAAGAGAGAGGCTGCTCTTCAATTATTCAATATGATTAGAAAATGGGGGTGTACTTCAATGTTAACTCTTGAAGAGGAGCCTACTTCCGGAAAAGAATCTGCGGCTAAGCCACTTGAATTTGAATCGGATTCTTTGATTTACTTGTATTTTGAAAGAAAAAAAACTGAGAGACAAAGAGCTCTTGAAGTTGTGAAAATGAGGGGAACTGACCATTCTGAAGAGCTTCGCGAATTTAAAATAGGAAAAAAAGGAATTCAGCTTGGGAAAGTATTTTCTCTAAGCCAGATTTAAAATGAGCAAGAGGGCTCAATCTTGGGGATTTGATTTGTTAATTGGTGCGTCTATCTTTCTTACAGGGGTTTTGTTTTTTTATGTTTATGTTTATAGTCTTTCAGGCGGACAAGTTTCAAAACTTGATACTTTTACAAATGACGGGAATAAAGTTGCGAATGCGCTTTTATCAAGTGGGAGCCCAGAAAACTGGAATGAGGGGAATGTTCAAAAAATAGGAATTCTTTCGGATGGAAAAATTAATGACACAAAACTTCAAGAGTTTTATAGTTTTTCTATAAGTAATTATGAAAAAACAAAAGTTTTATTTAACGTTAATTTTGATTATTATATTTCTTTTAATGATCCGATTGATGCTGGGAATGGACAAGTTTTAGGGATTGGACGTGAACCAGTCAATCCTGAAAATCTTATAAAAGTGACACGAGTTGTAATCTATAATGAAAAACCTGAGACATTAAATGTAATAATATGGGAATAAATAAAAGAGGGGTATTTTTTAGTTCGGATGCAATTCTTGCAATGTCAATTATATTTCTTGTTTTGCTTATAGCTTTGCCGTCTATAATTCTTGTGCTTCATCAGCCTCCACAAACAGAGGTTCATAGGGATATTCTTGGAGCTTTTTCATCCTTGAAGGTCGGTTATGTGAATGATACGTATACAAAAGAATTAATTGCGAGTAATATTATAACTAATCCAAATAATACAATTCTTGAACAAATTGGCGAATTTTATGTTACGAATTATTCTCTTGCTCAGGAATTTGCAAATCAGATGCTGGTGGACGTTAACACAAACCAAAATATAGGTATATGGTATGAAAATAGATTAATAGCTTCAATAAATAAAACCCCTATTGAAAGTGCGGAGAATGTCGAGACTGCGCGCCAGATAATTTCCGGAATAAAAGAAGGAAGTAGTGTCACCGGGTTTTCGGCGCGTGCTTTTTTATTAAGTGCTTCTAAAAATGATTTTATTTTTTATGGAGGGTATGTTGGTGATGGGGCTATAACTTCACGAGTTGAATATCAAGGGACATTGAAAAAAGTAGAAATGGAGCTTGCAATAAACGATGATTTTGATGTTTATGTTAATGGGATTAATGTTGGCAGTTTTCAAAAGTCTCCTTCTGTTTACACTCCTATTGATTATGATATTCCTATCGGTAATTTTTCCTCAGGTGTAAATACTTTGCAATTGAAAAATAAAAATGGAAATCTTTTGGGTATTTCAGGAGGATTTATTAAATTAAGTTATAATACTGAAAATGTAACTAATTCGGGCCAAAGATATTATTTTCCTGGGGTTGATGGATTGATAAATATTTATGATGGGTTTTATATTCCCCAGAATCTTTCAAGTGTTAATATATTTTTGCATATTAATTCAGGTAATGTAGCTTTTCTTAATATTGGTAACACAACAGTTTTTAGGAATTCTACCCAAGGTGAGCAAACTTTCTCAATTTCAAATTCACAGCTTTCTTCACAGTTAAACTATCAGAGTCTCGTTGGTAAAACAGTGCCTCTTAGATTGGGGCTTGAGAATGTATCTTATTTTGCAAATTATTCTCTTTATACAGATGTTTTTTCAGTTACTGATTTGTCATCTAGTATGAATTCAAATATTCCATCTTTAGGAGTAAAGATGATAAGCCTTGCAAGAAATGCTAATAGTAAATTTGTGGAGATAATGCTTACATCCCCTTTTAATCGTGTTGGATTGGTTGGTTACAATACTGAAGTCACTCCTGATAATTATCATGCTTTGTCAAATGATTCTAATTCTCTTAATAATAGTATAAATGCTTGGACTACTAAAGCTGGAAATTGTGTATGTTGCGGGGTTATAAACGCAACTCAAAGTTTCGCTTCCCAATCTTCTTCTAATAAATTTAAATTTATGGTTGTAATGACTGATGGAAGTATGCAAGGTACATGTTATTCTGGAAGTAACAGCGCAACCGCTGATGCAATACGTGCATCATGTGAAGCTTATGATAATTATAATATTACTTCATACACTGTTGGATTTGGTGATGGTGCGGATTCTACAACTTTACAGGCCATGGCACAGTGCGGACGCGGAAATTATTATCATTCTTCAGTTGATGAAATTGTTAATATATATTCAAAAATTGCAAATGATATAATTAATGCTTCTTATGCGGAACAGACTCTTAAATTTACTGGAAATTTTACGACTAAGCTTTTCTCTGATTCTTATATTGAATTTAATTACACTCAACCAGGAAAACCTTATGGAAGTTACGTTAGTGTAGAAAAAACTTTTTCAGACTCTGTTAGTGGGAATTTTGATATTCTTAACGGTTCAACTCTAGACAGTGTTAAAGTTGTTTCTTATTCTGGGCCGAGATGGACTGCTCTTGCAACTTTAAATAATAATTTAGTTTATAATTTGAGTAACTATGGAAAAGATTTTACAACTTTAGGGGACCCATATTTTGTTGTTCTTCCCAATAATTTGGTTTCTGGTAGTAATAGTGTTACACTTCAAACAGGCGTTTCACCCTCTAATTTTTCTGCAGGATCAGCATCAAATAAAATAATTTATACTGTTATACAAAATGCATTAACTTATTCGCCTATCTCTTCATATAGCAATGGATGTAATTGGACTATTGAATTTGAAGATAATACAAATATAACTTCAGCTATTCCAGGCAACTATTCTGGAAGTAATATTTGTTCTTACACACGGTCTTCAGAATCTTATGATTCAAATGACGCTTTTCAAATAGCAGTTTTTAATTTGTTACAACTTCTTGATCTTGATAAAAATGGAAAGGTTGATTCGAAATTTACTCAAAATGATTTACAGGTTGATATTACCCAAATAACCGGCATTCCTTATGCATGGTCTACGGAGGTTCAAGCAAGAACATGGAATTAAAAAAAGATAAGCGTGGGATTTTCTTCACAATTATTGTAATCGTTTTACTGATTTTTTTTGTAATTAGTTTTACTTTTTTTTCTGGAATTGTGGATAGAAAGCCCATTAATAATAGAGTATCTACGCTGAATAGTTTTGTTTCGTCTGTTGATGATAATTTACCTAGGCAACTTCACATATCCGCTTTTAGAATAATTTTCCTTTTGGAAAAACAAGTTGTTGATACAGGTGATTATATACCTGATTTGAACTCAAGTTTTAATGAGCTTTTTTTTAATGGAACTTTGAATGGTAATTCTAGTCAAGAAATGCAATCAATAATGCAAGGTGCTACTTTTTCAGATATAGTCAACTCGGTTAATAATGATGCGGGGAAGGTTAACGCTCAATCGAATATTATTTTACATTCTGTTGAATTAACACAGGAAGACCCTTGGAATGTAAAAATAACTATTGATGCAGATGTTGAAATAAAAGATTTGGGAGGTTTAGCTTCTTGGAATAAAACAGAGAAAATCAGCGCTCTTGTTCCGATAAATGGTTTTCTTGATCCGCTTTATCTTGTGAATACAGGGGGAGTAATTTCAAATAAAATTGTTAAAGCACAGAATTTTCCTTATGTAAGCGGGGGGGACATTTCTAATCTTAGTGCTTATGCGAGCAATTCAACTTATGTTGCCTCAACTAGTGCGCCAGATTTTTTGGATAGATTGCAGGGAATAAATGAACCTAGCGCTTATGGAATAGAATCAATTGTGAATATCCCTTATTTGTCTGCACAAGGAATACAGGCTAAAAGCAAGTCGGTAGTTGATTATATTTATTTTTCATCAGATAATCCTTCTTTTTTTGGTGTTAATGGGATGCCTTATTGGTTTAAGCTTGACGACTCACATCTTAATTTTTATGGGGTTGGGCATCTTAAAAATTAAATTCATCAATTACATATTTCTTTTTTTGGTATTTCTGTTGTGTTAAATGAGCATTCTAAATTTTTTTCTGCGTTTTGATTATTTGTGAAGAAGGTTGAGAAAATCTTGAAAGTATGCGGAGAAATGTTTTGGCTTGATTTGGACGAATCTATTTCAATTTTATTTCCATTTTCTTCGTAAATCTCAGAATATCTTATTGTGAAAGTTCCTGAAAGAGTATAATCTAAGTTATGGACTTCCATAGAACAATTTATCTGTTTTGAGATGCATAAATTGTTTTGCGATTCCAGACATGTAACATTTTGTTGAAAATTTTTAAGAGAATAAGATATTTGTTGTAACGAACAACTTGATGAATTTTGTGTAGGTGTTAAAGCTTCTGAATTTTCATTTGATGCTTGGTTTTGAGTCTGTCCTCCTATAGAATTTTCTTCTTGCTGGTTGTTAATTGGAATTTCTCCTTTAAGGTTGTTGGAGGGGTTGTTTAGTTGTTGATATTCTGTGGAATTATCTTTTGTTAGAATAAGCGCTAAAAAACCCGCAATTATTATAAAAAGAAGTACAAAAAATATCTCTTTTTTCATGATTTATTATAATTTAATATTTTATAAACTTCTCGATTAATTTGATTTTTCGAATCAAAATGTTTATAAGTATCACAAACTTTGTTTTTTAAATTAAAGAAAAAGGAGGTAAATATGTATAAACACGATAAAAGAGCTCAAGCTGCTATGGAGTTTCTTATGACTTATGGTTGGGCGATTCTTGCTGCTATAATTGCAATCGGTGTGTTGGCTTACTTTGGGGTTTTCACTCCCGGAAAATATATCCCTACTGCAACAGTTCTTAATCCTCCCTTTACTGGCGTTGGAGCGGTAGCTTCTGCTGCTAATGGGATTTCAATTGAGATAAAGAATGGGCTTGGAGAAACAGTTAATATAACAAGTGTTGCTGTAAGTGGTTGTGGAACAAATTCCGCCACAGGAAGTATAACTGCCGGTTCTAGTAGTGTAAGAACAATTGCATGCAGTCCAGCTCTTGCTGAAGGGAATACGTTCAAAGGTGATGTTACAATAACATACTTAAAGAGTGGAAGTTCTCTTCAATTAACCTCAACAGGAACTATGACAGAAAGAGTTGTAGCTTAATTTTATTTATTTTTGTTTTTCTTATCTTTTTATTTTTTATAGTTAATGGAAGTTTTTTTGATAAATGTTTATTCATTAAGGAAAACTGTTCCATTTTGGTTTCTTATTATGTTTGAATCTTTTTTTATATTGCCCTGAACAGGGAGCACTGAAACACCAAGAGCAAAATTTCCATTTGTTGTTGAAATTTGCAGAATGTTGCCGGAAATGTTTAGCGTGTAGTTCATGCCGCCTACAACTGATGGAAGAATGAAGGTTCTTTTATATCCGTTTGATGCTGATGTTGCAAGATTTATCTCGTTTTGGACTGTTATAGCAACTTGATTCATTTCGAGATTTATTTTCTCTTTTGTTTTGTCAAGAATGTTTGATTGGAGAACAATTAGAAAAACAACTAAGATAAAAAATCCTGCAGCTACTACAATCATAAATTCAACGGACGATTGTGATTTATTCATTTTAGTCTTCGGCGATGTTTACCCCATTTTGCTGAGCTGTTATTACTATCTTTTTAAGACCTTCCGAAGAAGATAAATCTCCTGAGATCTCTACATTGCTTTCGAAAGACATCATTGTATATCCGCTAGAAGTTGATAGGTTAAATACTATTGAATTGTTTTCTATGTTGATTGATTCTATCCCTGAAGGAAGGTAGGCGTTTAATGTAATTTTTGATGGTGCGCCAGCATAGAAAACACTTTCTGATGATGATATTAATTTATTTGCGAAACCTTGAATTTGATCAAGTTTTACTCTGTCGCTTATGTTTTGGGTATAAAAAAAAGCAAATCCTGCAGCGGTTGCAAGTACAAAAATAACAAATCCAACTAAGATTAAGTATTCGGTGCTTATCTGTGCATTTTTGTTTCCCATTTCAATCTAACAAGATTTATAAAATCAAAATCTTTTATTGATATATCAATAAAAAAGTATTTAAATATCTTTCAAGATGGTTAAAAGAGGGACGGTGCTTATATTAATTTTAGTTTTTTCTTTAATTGTTATTCTTCATACAGTGCTTCAAATAGTTGTTTATGTTAAAGGTGTTCCTTTTGTTTATAATCATGGATTTCCGCAATTTTCAATCAAGAACGTTGTTATTGGCCAGCAATTTCTTGCAAATCACCCTTATTGGTATAATATTTCCGGTTATATTCTTAGTGGTGAATGGTTTTTATTATCTGGATTTTTGTTTTTTTATATATATGCAGGAAGAAATGGAAAAAATAAGATTAAATTAATTAAAGATGATAATAAATTTAAAGATGTTCGTCCGCATTTGTCTGTCGAAAAGTATAGAAAAGGAAAGTACAGCACTGATCTTGATGCGCTTTATGAAATGATTAAAGAAAAAAAGAATTTGAAAATAGATGATATTGCGCAGGCGTTCGGAGTTAGTCAAGAGCTTGCAAAAAGCTGGTGTTACACTCTTGAAGGAGGGCATTTAGCGACGGTGTATTCGCCACGAATGGGTGAACAATGGATAAAAATTGACGATAACAGCTTAAATGAAAAAGATAAAAAAGGGGTGAATGATGAAAAAGAAAATAAAGAAAGTTAGATTTCATGTGAAAAACTTTCACGAGAAAGATGAAAGAAAAGAAAAAATTCTCCATTATATAAAATCGGAATTGAAGAGGGTTCCACAAAAAATTAACACCCGAATTGAAAAAAATATTAAAAGTAGTGTTCACGAAAAATATACTCTTAATGCCGATGGAGCTGAAGCTGGTGTTGAGATAAAAATGGATGATAATGGAATAAAATATAATCTTATAATCCCGGAAATTGATGTTGCAACGAAAGTTTTTCTTGAAGAATTAAGGAATGAGCTTATTTCAGTTATAAATGTCAGCATGAAAGAACTTGTTGATCAGGAAGCATTTAATACAGTCAAGGCACGCTTTCTTGCTCAAGCAAAAAAAATAATAAAACAGAAACTTCCAAATGTGGGCCCGAATGTTGAACAGTTGCTTATAGGGAGACTTATCCATGAAATGCTTGGGCTTGGAGAAATAGAATTTTTGATAAATGATCCTTCGCTGGAAGAAATTGTGATTACTTCGTCGAAAGAAAATATAAGAGTTTTCAGCAGGAAATATGGGTGGGTTGAGACAAATCTTAAAGTCCCGTATGAGGAAGAAATAATTAATTATTCAAATATTATTGCACGCCATGTTGGGCGTCAAATTACAATTTTGAATCCACTTCTTGATGCTTATCTTATTACTGGAGATAGAATTAATGCAGTTTTATATCCTATTAATACAAAAGGAAATACTATTACTATAAGAAAATTTTCACGTGATCCGTTTACAATTGTTGATTTAATAAACAATAAAACGTGCGACTTGGAAATTGCCGCTTTAATATGGTTTGGTATAGAATTTGAAACAAATATTTTGATTTCTGGAGGAACCGGGTCTGGCAAGACTTCTTTCCTTAATGCATGCATGCCTTTTGTTCCCCCTAATCAAAGAATAATAAGTATTGAAGATACAAGAGAATTAACGCTTCCCAATTTTTTGTACTGGACGCCTTTGGTTACAAGAATTCCAAATCCTGAAGGAAAAGGGGAAGTTAGTATGCTTGATTTGCTTATTAACTCTTTGAGAATGAGGCCAGACAGAATTATTCTTGGTGAAATGAGACGAAAAGAGGAAGCGATGGTTTTGTTTGAGGCAATGCATACTGGACATAGTGTTTATGCTACAGTTCATGCAGATTCCGCTCCCGAGACAATATCCCGTCTTATAAATCCTCCAATAAGTGTTCCGCCGAATTTGCTTAAGGCAGTTGGTCTTAATGTAGTTATGTTTAGAGATAGAAGAAAAGGGATAAGAAGGGTTTTCCAAGTTGCCGAATTTGATGCAGAAAAAGATAATGCTTATGCAAACATTATCTATAGATGGTCTCAGGAACAAGATAAGATTGTTAAACACAACGAGAGCATTAAATTTTTTGAGACATTAACAAGAAATACTGGAATGTCGCAAAAAGAAATGAATGATTATTTGAAGGAAAAACAGAATATTCTTACTTGGATGATCAAAAATAATATAAGAAGCTTAAATAATTTTGGAAAAGTCATGAATGTTTATTATAAAAATAAAGAAAAACTCTTGGAAATGATAAAAAGAAATGATGTTAAAGATTTTACTGAAGGAAATGAAAAGTTAGATAATACACAAGAGACGCAGAATTTTGAAAATGTAAAAGAAAATGGGATGAAAAAAGAAAACATAAAAATTGATGCAAAGAATAAAAGTAAAGAAATTGAAAATGGAAAGAAGAAAGAAAAATGAGATTTCATGTACCATTTACTCTTGCAGGAATAAATACACTGAAAAAGCAGTCCCGTGTTTTTATTATTAATACTGCAGAAAAAGATATACATCTTCAGGAGCTTCTTGAACGTGCTGAAGTAGGAATTACAGCAGAAGAATACAAAGCGATTTGTATGAGGAGTTTAATTATTTCTTTTTTTACAACTTTTATTTTGGTTTTAGCATTTCTTTTATATTTTGGTGTAAGGGGCGCTTTTCTTCTTGGATTGGGAGTTGCAGTTCTTTTTTCAATTTTTATTTTTGTGAGGCAAAGGGTTTATCCTCAACTTTATGAAGGTCGTAGAACAAGGGAGATAGAAAGAAATCTTATTCCCGCTTTGGAAGATATGTTAGTTCAACTCAATTCCGGAATTCCTGTTTTTAATATAATGGTTAATATTGCTGTGGCTGATTATGGCGAACTTAGCAAAGAATTTAGAAATATTGTTAGAAAAATAAACGCAGGCTATCCACAAGTTGAAGTTCTTGACGAGTTTGGTGAGAAAAATTTATCCTTGTTTTTCAAAAGGACTTTGTGGCAATTAAGCAATGGTATGAGGGCTGGAAGCGATCTTTCTATTGTAATAAAGGAAAGTATTAAATCTCTTAGCGAAGAGCAGTTGCTTCAGATACAAAATTACGGGAATAAGCTTAATCCTCTTGTTATGTTTTATCTTCTTATATCTGTTATTCTTCCTGCGCTTTCGATAACTTTTATGACAATTCTTTTTTCTATGCTTAATTTGACTACTTCCATTTCAATAGTTCTCTTCGTTGGAATTTTTGTTTTTGTTGTAATAATTCAAGTAATGTTTTTTGGGATAATTAAATCATCGAGGCCTAGTTTGTTCTGATGAAAAAAAAAGAAGTGAAAAAAATTGAAGAAAAAGTTAAAGAGTCTGGTGAAAGAAAAGCGAAAGAGGTTAATGTAAGATTTAAGAGGATGAATGCTCCTGAAGAAAAAAAGGTTATTAAACGAAAAATAAATTACAAAAATCTTTCTATTATTTTTATAGGATTGATTATTGTTGCGATTATTTTCTTTATAACGCGAGGGGTTGTTGAGACGGGGATGACTTTTTTGATTGTTTCTTTTGCTATTGGGGGATATTTTTTTATGGCGGGACGTCTTGTAGCTAGTGCTAGAATAAGAAAAATAGAATTGATATTTCCTGATTTTGTGGAACTTATGGCGTCAAATTTGCGCTCTGGAATGACTATTGATGAAGCGTTGCTTTTGAGTTCTCGAAAAGAATTTGCACCGCTGGATGAAGAAGTACTTCTTCTTGGGAAAGAGATTGTTACAGGAAGAGAAATAAGTATTGCACTTTTGAGGATGGCGGACAGAATAAAATCAGAAAAAATAAAAAAAACTGTCACGGTTGTAATTTCAGGAATACGTTCTGGTGGAAATCTTGCAGTTCTTCTTGAAGAGACGGCGATAAATATGAGGGAACGAAATTTCATTGAAAAGAAAGCGGCTTCAAGTGTTTTGATGTATATGATCTTTGTTTTATTTGCAGTTTCTGCTGGCGCTCCGGCACTTTTTGCATTATCATCAGTTTTAGTAAGTGTTTTGACAAATCTTATAAGTAATCTTCCACAGATTGATACGAGCACTCTTGGGCTTCCAGTCACTATTACTTCAATAAGTATTCCTATAGATTTTGTGATATATTTTTCAGTAGTTTTTATAATTACAACCTGTATTTTGGCGTCGATGCTTTTAGGTTTGATAAATAAGGGTGAAGAAAAAGAAGGATTCAAGTATATTCTTCCTTTAATTGTTGTAAGTTTGACAGTTTATTTTACTATAAGATTAGTTCTTCTTAAGTATGTTCTTGGTTCTCTTATTTAATTATTCTGAATTGTCTAATTCCAAGATTAACTTTCCATCACTGAATTTGTAGTCGATTATAGGTAGAGCGAATGGAACGTGTTTTGTGTAAACCTTGTTTTTTGCTATTGCTTTTATTTCAATGCTGTTCTCTAGTCTGTTTATTGATATGTCATCAGTGGATTTAACTCCTGGTATGCTTATTTCATAAATTACTTTGTCAGCCAGGCGTCTTATGTCTGTTTTAGGCTCCTCTCTCGGAAGATCTTTAGTGTTGCGCAAACTTTCTTCCTTTATCTTTTTTGAGATAATTTCTTTTCTTTCAATAATTCTTTCCTGAGGCGGTCCGAAAGATGTTACCTTTATTTCAGGCGGTCCGTTTTTTGATGTTGAGATTTTTATGCTTAAACCTTTTTCATTAACATTTCTTTTCTTTTTTTGGGCATTTTGCATATTAATTTGGTTTCTTTTCATTTCTTCTTCAATTTCCCGTGTCATTTGCCTCATTAAATTGCTAAAAAGTCCATTTAATCCGAATGGGAGGTTTAAGTTTGGCGGTGCAGGGATGTAATCGCTTTTCCCAAGCATTCCCCAGTCCTCATTTGACTGGAAGCGGATTCCGCAAGTAGGACAAAAATCATAATTTTTGTTTGCTTTCATCCCACATCTGGCACATTTCTTTTTTTTGCCGAACATTTTAAGATTTATTTTATTTACAAGGAAGTTATTGCTTAAAAACTTTTTGGGGATAAATATATTTAATTTTTATGCTTTAAAGGATACAAATTTTTAAAAATGATTTATTGTTTGATTTTTTATGGCAAAGAGAGTTTCAAATAACGAGCGACATGTAAGATGGAATTGGGAAATATCTCCAGAATTTGATGATGATAACAGAAGGGTTAGATATCATTTTGTTATTGTTGATGATAAAGATAGAAGAGGAACTTTAAATAAATTATTGGGCGAGTTGGCTAAATTCAGGGGAAATTTAACTCCGGTGCGTACAGTCGAAGGAAGTGTTACTAATACAAGATTTAGATATTTATTTTGCAGTTATGATTCTTCTGTAAAATCTTCTGAAATTAACTTTTCAAGATTAAAAAGGCTAGTTAAGAAAGATTCTGGTCTATATGAAAGAAAAGTTGGAAATATAGAAGATTATGTTGCGAATATTTATGGGAGATAACTATGCGCCGTCCGGGAATTGAACCCGGCTCTAAACCTTATTCCTATTTATGGGAAGGTTTCATTCTACCGATAAACTAACAGCGCTTTTGTTTTGATATTTATTTTATTAGTTACCTTTTTATATTTACATCTTTTGGTTTGTTTATGAAAACGAAAAATAAGTTTTATGTTAC
>ERZ1292623.3558-Hain-H51-01um-R1-3558-length-13243-cov-8_pt1 | contig 13243 bp, 9 predicted proteins | sample MGYA00564398_ERZ1292623 | MGnify/ENA primary metagenome ERZ1292623 (study PRJEB36523, sample SAMEA6512633) | groundwater metagenome | collected 2019-01-07 | study: AquaDiva: Metagenomics assemblies of 32 groundwater samples
GTAGTTTTGGGGTAAGCCTTTCTAATCTCGGAGATTTAGACAATGATGGAATACAGGATATAGCTGTTGGAGAATATTTTAATGATGATGGATGTGGTGGTAGTAATTGCAATAACGGCGCTTTCTGGATATTGTTTTTGAATAAGATGAATAATCCTCCAAATGATCCAATTATTTTTATTAACAGCACAGATGGTTCTAATAGATCTTCGCAAGATTTAAATTGTTTTGGCAATATAACAGATCCTAATCCAGGAGACTTGTTAGATGTTACGATAAGATGGTATAAAAATGATAAGTTAAATTTAACTGAAAATTATAATAATGGCTATTTGAATGGGACTTTTTTTGTAGGAACTCTTGATTCTGGGAATACTAGCAAAAAAGAGAATTGGAGCTGTAGCATCAGACTTTTCGATGGAATTAATTATAGCAATTGGGTAAATTCAACAAATAATGTCACTATTAATAACACTCTTCCAATTGTTACTCTTTTAGATCCTCAAAATAATAATTGGACAACGAATAGAACTCCGACATTTACCTGGATTGGTTTTGATGATGATAATGATCCACTTCAATATGAGATTAACTTAACTGCCTATTATACTGGAGGGGGAAGGAGGTCGATATGTGATGTTTATAGGGATAAAAATAGTATTCTCGGGGCAACTAACTTCACTCCACCAGAATATTTAAAATGTTTAATAGATAATGGATATTATTTTAATTGGACTGTTCGAGCACATGATGGAGATGATGATGGTTTTGGAAATTGGTCAAAAGAAAGAAATATTTCAATAAGAGCGGAAATAATAACTAATCTTGCTGTAAATTTAGTTGATTTTGGGTTAGTTAATTTAGGAAATATTGATAACACTAGTGATAATAATCCTCCGCCATTTATATTAGTTAATAAGGGAAATGCTGAAATTAATGTTAGTGTTAATTCCACATCTTTATGGGGTTCTATTAGCCATCCTAATGATAAATATAAATTTAAAATAAATATAACAGATTTAAATCCAGTAAGTACATTTGGAAATTGCTTTATTCCTAGTGATACAATAACTAGTTGGACAAATACTCCATTTTTTACTATTCCTGCAGTAAATAGATTAAATTTTACATCTGGCTATCAAACAGGTTGTAATAATGTATCAATTGATATTCATATAGAAGCACCTTTAACTGAACTTCCTGGAATAAAATCTTCTACAGTAACATTCACCTCAACTTTAGCTGAGCCGGGATATGGAGCAGATTAAAATGAAAAACAAAATAATAATAGGAGAACTAGTCTTTTTAATATTAATTATAACTGCAATTTATGTTTTTTATCCAAAAGTAGATTATGATATTAATGGAGAGGTTATAAGATTTAACTCGATAAACTCAGATGTTGTAATTTTCTCCGAGAGTCCTGATTTTTCAAATCCTCGTTATATTAATTTTGAGAATGAAGAAACTTATGTTAGACTGGATCCTGGAAAATATTATTGGAAAGCTGCAAATAATTTTGTTAAAGGATTTAAAAATGAAATAGAAATTGATTCGGAAGTTGGACTTGAAATTGATAAGGATAGTGAAGATGCTGAAATTAAGAACATTGGAAATGTTAAAATTAATATTACTAAAACAGATGATGGGATAACAATAGGACATATTATATTGGATCCATCAGAATCAGAAAAAATTGAAGATAAAGGAGAATATATCGGGAGACAAGTAGAATGATAAGTAGGTATAAAAACAAACATTCAAATAAATATCTTAAATTTGCTTTAGTACTCATAATTGGATTAATTTTACCAGCAATTTCTTCTTTAGGAATCAGTCCCGGTAGAACTAGTATTGATTATGACCCTGGAATGGAAAAAGATATTGAGATTACTATTATAAATAATGAGCATAAAAATATTGAAGTTAGATTATATTCAACTTTGCATGATGAATTTGGAACATTAACCTTATTCGAAGATAGTTTAGAGTTTTTTCCTAGTGAAGATAGGAAAACTATTAAATATAAAATAGAATTTCCGGGAAATCAAACTGATTTAGAGCCTGGTCTGCATATTGGAGAAATAGTTGCCGTTCAGATTCCAAAGTTTGCAGAGAAAGATACTTTTATTGGAGCAACCGTTGCTGTCGTTTCTCAATTGTATGTATATGTTCCTTGTCCTGGGAAATGCATTGAAGCTGGTTTAGAGGTTTTAGATGCTGAAACAAATAGTACTGCAACTTTTATTGTTCCAGTTATTAATAGGGGGAAAGTTGGAATTGGAGATGCAAGAGCTATTATAGATATTTTCAATTTAGATTTTGAGAAAAAGGCAACAATTCAAACAGATTCTCTGTCAATTGAGCCTGGTGCAAGAGCTGAGTTATCTGCAAAATGGGATGTTAATTTAAATGCGGGAAATTATCTTGCTAAAATAACTGTTATTTATGATGGGGAATCAACGAGCTTTGAAAAAGAGTTTAGTGTGGGAGATAAACTTCTAAGTATAGAAAGTATTTTTGTAAATAATTTTCAATTGGGAGAAATAGCAAAATTACAGATTTTAGTTGAGAATAGATGGAATCAGGATTTAGATGATGTTTTTGCAAATTTAATAGTCTTTAATGACAGAGATCAAGTAATGACGGACATAAAATCTTCTAATGAAGACATCCCTGCATTGTCTAAAAAAACTCTTATAGCTTATTGGGATACTGTTGGAGTTGAGGAAGGAGAGTATGATGGCAAGCTGTTAGTTAAATATGGGAAAAAATCAAGTGATAAAAATTTAATCTTGAAAATAAGCGAGAATAGTTTAGATATTTTTGGGGTAGGGTATGCCATTCAACCTAAAGGAGGGAGAGGATTTGATGTAACAACTATTTTATTAGTTGTGATAATCTTACTTATTGTAATTAATATCTCATGGTTTATATTTTTTAGAAGACTCAAGGGAAAAAAATAAAATAAATAAAAATAAACTAAAAATTTTAAAAAAAATATTAATTTGATAAAAATCTAATAATTCTCGAAGGAGAAATAATAATCAATCTTTTTTATTTAACTTATTGAGTTTTAACTGAAAAAAGAACCAAAAACAGAAATATTTATAAAGGATATAAAATTAAATTAATAAAAGGTGTTTAAGATTAAAAAGAGTTGTAAAATGGATCAACAGAAAAATCAGATGATTGTTGTTGTAGTTCTTTTGGTTGTTGCAATATTATTTTCTATTGGGAGTATTATAGTTAGTTTAAATGCAGATACTGATAATCTTGTTCCTACTAGTACTAATAAAATTACTACAATTAAAAGTGATAGTGGCAATGTAGCTATAGAAATATTACCGCCACCTAAAGGAGTATAATAATGAGAGAAAATAATAACAATGTCTTGTTGATTTTTGCAATTATTGTCGCAATTGTTTCTGCTGCGGCTTTCTTTGTAATTCTCAATTTAAATAAAGCAATTTTGCTTGCTCCTGCTACTGGCGAAGAGGGAACTGCTAGAGTTGAAATAATACAAAATGCTAGAGTAAACATTACTTATGATCTTATTAATTTTTCAAGTGGGTATATTAATCCTGGGACTGGAGCTCTTATACTAGATTCAAATGGAACTGATACACCATATGCTAACTGGCTTAATATTAACAATAATCCAATTACACTTCCTGATAAAGGGTTTGTAATTGAAAATATTGGAAATGTTAATTTAGATCTTGATGTTCAATTAGAAACTGCTATTAATACATGGCTGCCTCCTGGACCAAGTACCTCGCCTGCCAATCTTTCATATAAGGTAAGTAATTGCGATACTACTATACCAGTTGTTGCTACTGATGCATACTGTGGATATATAGGAAGTGCTCCTGGTGATGTACCTGATACAGATCCATCTTGTACATTTAATATTGGTAGTACTGCTCGTATTTATGCACCAATTGCCCAACCAACACAACCTATAAATCAAACATGTAATACATTCTTCTTTCAAGATACAAGAGATGAAATAAGGCTTGATTTAAGATTAGATCTCCCACAAGATATATTGCCTACTGCTGGTCCAGTAAATAATAGAGTAATATTGGATATTGACGCTGTTTAATTTTTGTTTAACTATGGGCTTTGTAAAAATAAATAGTTCCTTTAAAAAAGTTTTTCTTCTACAAGCTGGTTCTGGAAACATATAAATCCAGAACAAATTAGTGTTTTAATAAATGAAGGTGAAGATGAACTAAATTATCAAATAAAGAACTTTAATATGATGAAGGTAAACAAAAATATTAGAGATTAATAATAAGTCTAAAAGGCATTTACTAGAAAATTAATCGCTTAATTTTCTGTAAAAAAGTAAACTGATAAGGACTTACAAGTTTTGATTATGGTAAGTTATTTAAAGGAAATCAGATTTAATTTCCTATGATAGGAGAAAAGAGGTTATTGATTATCATAACAATTTTAACAATTCTTTTAAGTTTTGAAGTAGATGCCGCATCTTTTGGTGTTAGTCCTGCTATTTATGAGATTGATTTTGTTCCAGGATTGGAAAAAAGTTTTAAATTTAATTTTGTTGGGGATAATCCTAACTTAGAGTATGTTGTTAATGTAACTGGTGATTTAGCAGAGTATGTAAGTTTGGATAAATATGAATATAAAGGACAGGCTGGAGAGGTTACTGCTTTTTTAAAACTTCCTCAGAATATTGAAGTTCCTGGACCACATAGAATTTTTGTTGGAGCCTTATCGAAAACAGATAATAGCGGAAGGGGAGGAACTTCAATTGGAATAACAACTAGAGTAAATGGTGTTATAAAAGTATTAGTTCCTTATCCTGGTCAATATGCTGATCTTGATTTTCAAGTAAATGATGCAAATGCTGGGGAGAAAGTAGCTTATAAACTTATAATCTATAGCAGAGGGAAAGAGACAATTATTACTCAATCGCGTATAGAAATTTATGATTCTGCTGATAAGCGTGTTGGAGTATTTGATATAGGTTCTGATATAATACCTTCTACTGAAAATGTTGAGATTAATCTAGACTTAGATGTATCTAACTTAGGTTCTGGAACATATAAAGCTGTGGCTATTGTTTCATATGCTGGTGAAGAAAAGAGAGCAGATGATACTTTTAGATTGGGTGAATTGTTTGTTGATATTGTTAATTACACTACTGAATTTGATAGAGATAAGATAAATCCGATTTTTATTGATATAGTTAGTGGATGGAATGATCCTATAAAGGGAGTTTTTGCAACTGGCAAAGTTAAAGGCAATAATGATGTTAGTTTTGAAACCCCTTCTTTAGAATTAAGGCCATGGAGCGAAGGAAGACTAATTGGATATTTTGATACTACTAGTATTGAAGAAGATGAATTTCAAATGGATTTAGTTTTGCATTACGAAGATAAAACTACAGAAAAAACAGTTGATTTAAGATTTAGGAAAAAGGAATTTAATTATTTTTTGTGGGGGGGGATAAGTTTAGGAATTTTGATTGTTATTGGGTTTCTTATTTTGATAGTTACTAAACTTAATAGGTTAAAAAATAAAAGTGGGAAAAGAAAATAGGTTTTTTATTATCATTTTATTTTCGATAAGTATTATTTTGATAGTTAATTCTGTATTCTTGGTCTTAAATCATGCTTATAAAAAACCTTTGCAGAGTATTGAATATGAAGTTTTTTTTATTGTTGGTGGAGGTAAAATAGGAGTTGATGTTGATAATTCTCGATTGACTTTTGGGAGAACATCTCCTGGAGGTCCTGAAATGACTAGGCCTGTTTTAATAACTAATAATTATGATTTCCCAATTTTAGTTGAAGTATTTGTTAGCGAGAATATTGCTGATGTTATAGTGCTTGATTTTAATTACACTGTTGATTCTAGAAAGAATCTCTCTGTTCCTATAAAATTAGCGGTTCCAGAGGATTTTCCTTTGGGAGATTATACTGGAGAGATTAGATTTGATTTGTATAGATTAAAAGAATGATTTTGGACAATTAATTTAATCATTAATTAGTAATGTAAGCTTGATTGTGGAAAGTAGATGTCTTAGATTATTAATTCCTAATACTTTTTTAGGAATTTATTCAGCAAATTCAACTTCATAATAAAGTTTTTATATCGCCTTTTACTTTTCTTTGAATGAAAAAAAAGGTGATTATATCTATTGTTTTGTTTATAATATCTGGATTATTAATTTTATCCAGTTTAGGCATTTTATATTGGGATTATGGACATGATATAAGACTGTCTGCAACTGGAATAGTCAGTATTTTCATTCAGGAGCCTCCAAAGATATTTATTCACAGCCCTAAAAATATAACCTATAATTTTAGTGTGGCTGATTTTCGGAATAAAAGTATGTTTATTGATTTGAATGTTTCAACTAGTCCTACTTTTAGCCCCAATGCATGGTGGTATTTTTTGGATGGTATAAACGTTGGAGCATCATCTGGAAATATAAGCTTTGCACCAAATAGTACTATCAATGCTTTTAGGAAATTAAATAAGTTAACAGTTTTTGGATTTGATAGTTTTAGTGGGATTGAAAGAAGTGCAAGTGTTGATTTCTTTGTTTTTGTGCCTAACTCGGCTCCAGTTATAGAGAATTTATCGTCACAAATATTTGCATGCGAGAATTCATTTTTATCACATGTTTTTAATGCCATTGATATTGACGAAGATGAATTAAGTGCTAGTTTAACTCCGCAATTTCCTCAAAATCCTTTTTTTATAAGGTTTTATGGAAGTATCAATAATACTGTTGATTCTTTTGAAATTTTTTCTGGAATATTAAGTAAATCTGATGCAGGAGGGATAAACGCCGGCTCAAAGAATTATAGTGTTTTAGTTTCAGTCAGCGATAATTACAATGCAAGTTGCTGCAGTGATAATGTTGCAAGCAATATAACTGTAATAGAAATAAACAATGTTCCTAAAATTAGCGATATTTCAAATCAAGTAGTCTTAACATCGGGAAATGGTTCTAACTTTTATCATGAATTCCTGGTTAATGATACTGAAACTGGAAATCAGAGTAATGGAAATTTTACTTTCACTATTAATTTTTCATTGCCAAATGGAACTTCTATTAATCCTCTGTTCGGAATTACAAATACTGGAATAATCGATTATACTGGCTCTAGAGATGATGTTGGAACTTATAATATAACTGTCTGTGCTATAGACCAGTCATTGATAAATCCTCATTTGAATATTAGTGATTATTGTAATCAAGATGGTAATAGCCAAAAAGCCTGCCAGAATTTTAGTTTAACAGTTAGCAATGTTCCTGTTCCTCCTGTTACTTCTAGCGGAGGTGGTGGTGGAGGTGGAGGTTCAATTAGCTGTCTTGCAAATTGGGGATGTGAGGAATGGCAAGAATGCACGAAATTCGAGAAATTATTCAGTTTTCGTGTTATAAGAAATGAAACCTTAAAGGCAAAGTTGATGGAAAATTGTAAAAATCTTAGTTATCCAGAAGAAAATTGTGGTTATCAGCAAAGGAATTGCTTAGATCTTAGCAAATGTGAAATAGAGAAATACAAGCCACCAACTATAAAAGAGTGTTATTTTACAGAATTTCCTACTTGTAAAGACGGAATAAAAAATTGTCATGATGGTTATTGTGAAGTTTTAGCTGATTGCGGAGGTCCTTGTGAACCATGTCCAACTTGCAGAGATGGAATAAAAAACCAGGGTGAAAGAGGAATAGATTGTGGAGGTCCTTGTGAAATATGCAAGTTAGAAGAGCCCAAAAAAATTAGCCTTTCTGTAATTATTTTAATAATAGCGATAATATCTATATTATTATTAATTGTAATTGTTCTATTGACAAGATATCTAATACATAAAAAACAATACAAAAAGATTGTAGAAAAAATAGTTTCTAAGACAAAATGAAATCCTAGTAAATAGATGTTTTAATTGACATCAAAACTATTGATTTAATAGTAATTGATAATAAAAAATCGCTAATTGGAGATTATAGAACAGATAGAACATCTAGAGAAATGAATTAATTCAGAAAATTTTATTATAACTTTTTAATCTGTTTCGTAGAATGTCTTTTTAAAATAAGATAATTACAAAAGGTATACAAAAATTTCAACTTGAAAGAGTCATAATATTAACTTTAGATTGTCCTCTTGACTGAATGCTCCATGCATCAACCATGCGCTCAACAATCCTTTCAAGCTCTAGTTTTTCCTTTTCAGTTAATCTATAACTTGGCTCTTTTATAAGTATGAAAGACATATTAAATACTTTTTGTGAATCAGTATGGTTTGGAATTCTTATCCCTTCATAATCAATTATATCATGAATAGTAATATTAATCCTGCCCCCTTTAACAGTATATATAAGATTAATAGGAACGCAGGGGGGTGCATAAAATCTATTAGGACAAGGTATTGGGATTCCATTAACACGACAATCATGAGGATTATCTATAATAAAAAATGGCTCTACATATTCTGGAGGTATCATGCCCATAAGATACAAATCAAGGTCGCTATACAAAGTGAATGTTCCTTTTACATAAGGGCTTTGGGTTGATGTAAAAGTCCCATCGCCATTATCTATCCAACTAGCTCCGCATATACCTGTATTATTGTTCATCGCTACATAAAAACTCCAATGAGCAAGCTCACTGCCAAGTAATTTTGAACTTCCATTAACAATAGTCATATTATACTCCTCAACAAATTCTGTAGTATTTGTTTTAAAAAATACATATGAAACCCATCTATGTATAAACTCAGCCCCAAAACTCCAAGAAAGCTGGAAATTATTTAAATCTCCATTTGGGTAAACAAATCTGCCTCCCCACCAATTTCCCATTCTAGTAATCTGCTCAATTTTGCTGTTTGGATTTACTATTAATTTAGACTTCCGTTGAGTAGCATTTTGTCCAAGTCCGAATGATGATGCTGGATGATTAGTACCAATTCCTGTTACTATCCCTCCAGCATTCATAATAACCAAAGCTGTAGACCCATAACTATTAGGCAATGCGTAAAATACCACAAGTACTTCTGAATCATCTGGATGCACTTTGAGAAAACCTTCTTCTTTAACAATAAACCTATTGCAATAGAAAGTATCCCATCCTCCTGTATTACCCAATTTTAGAGTTTGACTTATATCGTCAAAAATCATATAGTTCTTTCGCTGTTCGAGAAATCTAATAGGTTCCTGCGCTTTATTAAAAGGAGGTTTTCCCTGCTTATATACTTCTTCACAATCAATTGCAGGAGTATATTGAGAACAATTTATTTTTCTAATAACTTTATCTCTTTTTTGACAGCTTGGATTAATTGCACAATTTGTTTCATAAGTCCCCTGGCAAATTTCTCTTGTAAACCAAAGGTATTTACTGCACTCTACCATTTGATATCCTTTCTTACAATCCATGCATCCTCCATAGTGCCAGTTATTTATATGAGTATTTTGACAAATCAATGATGTAAGATTGCCTGTAAAATTACCGGAGGTAAGGTTGCTTAATAGTTCTGATTTAATTAAGAATCCCGTATAGGTTTGTTCAAATATTAAGATAATTAGTGTAATAACTATTAATAATAGAATAAAAATAGAAACTACTAATTCTTTACGCATTTTTTCACCAGCTTTTTTAATATTATAACAAGAGGTTATTGTTTAAAAGCTTTTGGTGATATCCCTACGCAACTAACAAATAATCCAGTGATACCTCTTTACTCTGTGGACGTATTTAGCTCTCAACTATTTTTCGGTTGGACTAATTATTAGACAAACTAATTGTAATAATAAAGTTTAAAAACTATAAATTATTGGTAATTATTAGTAATTAATAATAAAGATTAGTAATTTTTAGTAACCAATGAAAAAGAGGAAAAAACCTTCTGTTGTTAAGATTGATTCCGATCTACTAGAAAAAGTTGAAGAATTTATTGAAAAAAGAGAAAATAAATTTAAATATGTAAATAAAAAGCAGCTTGTTGATCTAGCTGTCCATGAATTCTTAAGAAAAAATGAAAAGGGTTAATACAAATATAGGTAAGAAATTTTTGATTTTGATACTAGTAATTGCAATATTAATTAGCATTATAGGTATTTTGTCTATACCAGAATTCAGTACTTTTGGGACAACATCATTTATTAATGAAGACATTAGTCCATTATTTTCATATAATTTTAGCTCAAATGTTGTTATAAATAGTTCTGATCCTGATGACAATATTATAACATTCAGCATTTTAGATATTAATTCCAGTTTATATCCAGAAAATTCCAGTATTTTATTTTTTAATTGGTTTATTTTAGATAGTAGTACTGGAATTTTAGTAATAAATGCAACTAATGACAATCAAACTGGAGAATTTAATCTTTCAATATTTGTTGAAAATGAACAATCTCTTGGAGAATCTAGGCCTTTTTATTTCAAAATAAATGCAACCAATGATGCACCAATTTTTTTAAATATTCTAGAAGAGTATAATTTAACAGAAAACCAAAATTTCATTGGTTATATTAATGCTGGTGATGAAGAAGAACATTACCCAATAGTTTTTAACATAAGTTTCTTAAATAATTGCACACATGCTGTTTGGAGTAATAGGACAGAATGCTACTTATTGAATTTTACTTATTCATCTAATACATCTGCTTTAATTAATTTTACTCCTATTAGAAATGATGTTGGCATTTATTATGCAAACATATCTATCATGGATTATGGTGAGAATTATACTTGTTCTTCTGGATATTGCGAAACTAATTACAAAAATAATCGGACAGTCTACTTTCAATCTATTGTTATTTTTAATGTTTTTTCTACTCTTTTAATTAATGCTAGTGATTGTCAGAATAAGATTTTCCAAGAAAATAAGGAAAATACATGTCAGATTAATATCTCTACTAAAGGGCAGAATGATTTAATAAATATCTCCAGTTTAGCTATTTTAAGAAATTTTAATGGATTTGTTAGAAATAATTCCTGGTTTTATCCTAATAATTCAACAAATGCATTAAATTTTTCTGCAACTATTTATATAAATGTAACTCCTAGTAAAACTGAAATAGGAAACTGGACTATTAATTTTATTGTTAATGATTTGGCATACAATGAAAATTTAACAGAACAAATCTTCATTTATGTTAATAGGACTTTGAATGATCCTCCTGAAATTCTCAAAATTCAAAATAGAAATACTTCAATAGATCTTTTGACAACAATAAATATAACTGTATATGATGATGACTTATTGATTCCTGATAAGAATATAACTGGTGGAGGCTATAATGAAACGATCAGTTTTATAACAAAAATTTATAATAGGTCTAATTTTAATCAAGAATTTAATATAACTGGATTTAATGTTGAAATTTTAAGTATGCCTCTAATTGGAACAAATAGAACTGAAGCTAGAATTAGATTTACTCCAAATTTAAGTGATGCTGGTGATTACACAATAAATATTACTGCTAAAGATTTAGAAAATGCAGTAAATCAAACCTTATTTAATCTAACTATATTTAGCAATTCTGCACCTGTTTGGAATTCATCTATGCAAACAGTTTTTGTTATTATTGAGGATAATAATTTTAACATGAATTTTTCTTTAAATGTATCCGATCCTGATGGAGATGTCATTAATTTTAGTTTTAATAGCGACACAAATTTTCCAGGTTTTAATTTGAATCCTAATACAGGAATAGTAAGCTTTACTCCTAATGATTATGATGTAGGTCAGCATATAGTAAGCATAATAGCTAGTGATGGTTTTCTAATTGGAATAAAATCTTTTAATTTTACAATTTATAATATTAATGATAGTGTTGTAATTGAAAAACCTATTAAACAATCTGATGTTATAAATGCAAGTGTTGACAATAGTTCAAATATCCAAGTTACTGAAGATAATGTTACAACTATTAGTATATGGATTCAAGATGATGATTTTAAAATTCCACAAAAATCTTTTTATGATGAATCTTTAACATTCAATTTTACAATAAATGGTATAAATACTAGCTTGTTTGTTTTTAATAAAAATAATGCTTTTCCGACTCCAGGAAATAACAGGACAAATTATTTCACTACTTTTACTCCAAGAAAGTCTGATGTTGGCAATTACAATATAACAATAAATGCAACTGACAAGTCAGGAAGTTCAGATATTCTGGTTTTTAATTTAACTGTTATTGAAGCTCAACATTATCCGGTTATAATGGATTTGATAAATCACACGACTGCAATAAATAGAAGTTTTTATTATAGAATTAATGCTTCTGATGTTGAAGATGGTAGTACAACTGATTTAGGAAATACGAACCTAACATTTAAATATAGTTTTATGAATGGCACTGATTTTATTAATAACGATGAAAATATTTTTAATAGAACAACTGGACAACTTAATATAACTTTTAATTCATCTCACGGGGGAATTTATAGAATTAATGTTACTGTAAATGACACATCCGGAAGAGAAGATTCAAAAACTTTTAATATTTATGTTTATGATTCTCCAATTATAAACAGCCCTATTTCATCTTTTGTGTATAATTTAGTTGAAAATTTAACTTATAATCTTACTTTTAATGCTAATCATACTATTGCTGATAACTTAACTTATTTGATATATCTTAGCAATTATAATGGCAGTGATATATTAAAGAATAATGTTAGTTATTATGGAAATGGAACTAATTTAAGCTGGATTTTCACTCCCGGTTTCAGAGATGAAACTATTTTAGGAAATTTAACTCTAATAGTCTATCCTTCAAATACAAATCTAATAAACAATAGTGATATTAATAATTCAATGAGATGGAATCTAACTATTGTTAATGTTAACTATCCTCTTGGATTTACTGGAAATATTGGTGGGGGAGATTCTATGTTAATTGGAGTTTCTCCACTAGAAATTATTTTGTCTGATTTTTTTATTGATGTTGACGCTGATGACCCTCTTCATTACCAGTCTATAACTTTTTCAGTTACTCAGCATAGTTCTATTAAAGGGGCTATAGCAATAGGAATTATGGATTGGATTAATGGCAGTACTCCGAAAGTGAATTTTACAGCACTCGGTGATAGTGTTGCTAATTTTAGTATCACTGGTTACGAGCATAATGAATCTGATTTTTCTCATATATTAAGAAATATAACTAGCAATGTTTTTACTGTAAATCTAACTGTTTCTACAATAGTTATTGAAGTACCAAAACCTACTGGAGGTGGGAGCAC
>ERZ1292623.3560-Hain-H51-01um-R1-3560-length-13241-cov-4_pt1 | contig 13241 bp, 14 predicted proteins | sample MGYA00564398_ERZ1292623 | MGnify/ENA primary metagenome ERZ1292623 (study PRJEB36523, sample SAMEA6512633) | groundwater metagenome | collected 2019-01-07 | study: AquaDiva: Metagenomics assemblies of 32 groundwater samples
GGACCGATCTTTCCAGGCTTTCTTTCGGCGTGTAAAAGCGGGTGAAGTTCCAGGCTATCCGAGATTCAAGGGCCGGGACTGGTACGACTCTTTTACATTCAAGCAGTGGGGAAATGGCTGTGCTTTTGACGGCAAGCGTCTTTTCCTGTCCAAGATCGGACGTGTTCGGATTGTACTGCATCGATCCATCGTCGGAACGGTTAAGACATGCACCGTAAAGCGTCAGGCTGATGGATGGTTCGTAGTTTTCTCAGTAATCGTCGCCGATCCTGCATTGTCTACAGTTCAAAATCCAGCGGGCATTGATGTCGGGCTTAAGACATTTGCGGCGCTTTCGACCGGAGAGAAGATCGAAAACCCACGATTTCTGAGAACTGCGGAGCAAGACTTAAAGATCGCACAAAGGAAAGTCTCGAAACGAAAGAAGGGATCACAGCGCAGGCGCAACGCAGTCCAACATCTTCGGCTTGCACATCAACGAGTTCAGCGGTCCCGCAAGAGCTTTCAGTTTACACAAGCACATAGGCTGGTTAAGAAATTCAACCCGATATTTGTGGAGGATTTGAACATCAAGGGCATGGTCAAGAACCACGCTCTTGCAAAAGCAATCTCGGACGCATCTTGGGGTCAGTTCCGTTCGATCCTTTCACACTCGGCTGAAAGTGCTGGTGTGGCGGTCATCGCTGTGAAGGCACACGGAACAAGCCAAGTATGTGTATGTGGAAACCCGGTCCTAAAGGATCTTTCGATTCGAGTCCATCGATGCTCATCGTGTGGGCTCATCGAGGATCGGGATGTGGTTTCAGCCAAGGTCATTTTGCAACGTGGGCTGGGCAGGCCCTTCGGCGAGGATGCTGGAAGTAAGAGGCATCCAACGACCCGAGAAGCCGCTGGTCTTTAGATCATGCGGGAGTGTCACTGGTTCTTCGTGGGGGACAAGCCTGGACAGACCGATGATGAGCAGGGACTTGCGTTCATCGGCAAGGCGGGGGCCATCTTCGATTCGTACCTCGATGTCCTCGGGCTCACGTCCGAGGAGGTCTACGTGACGAACGTCGTCAAGCACCGGCCCCCGCACAATCGCGACCCCAAACCTGACGAGATCAAAGCCTGCGTCGGATTCCTATTAGAAGAACTGCGATTAGTCAGACCACGACTAATCGTAACTCTAGGAAAAATCGCTACCACCGTGGTTGCCCAAGAACCCGTCGCATCAACGATCAGGCAACTCCAAGCCAAAATTTTCTCCGTGGAGCATCCCGACAAGCTCCTCGGGGAACCCCATAAAAGAATCATCGCCCACAAAGAACTCTTGCTCATCAGAAAGGTCATAGATGCCGACAAACAAGACTCCATCTGGTAACCAACTCCTCGCATCCAACGACTCCGTAGAAGCGTGGAAAATCATCGGCCACCGGAAAAATCAGCCCTGCCCATCGTGTGGCGAACCAGCCTACTGCGATGATTGCAAAATGTGTGAAGGCTGTGGATATACAGTATGAGCATAACCATATCAGACGACAGCCTTCCGCTATACATCCGACAGCTTCGGGCAAAGGCCGACGAGCTTCGAGACTTGTGCAGTAACTTCATCGACCGTATTGATGCTGATGGAGTGAACATCGAATTGGACACTTATGTGTCACTCACACCATCGGCTCTGGCTATCGACTTAGCTGTATTCAAACTTCGTAAAGCAGAAGACCGTTGAAAACAGAAAACGGACTCGAATTCATCTATGAGGATTTTGAAGCCTCGATGGGCTCCCGATGGAAACCACTTCGGCCCAACGTCTTCCACTGCATCATACACGACTACGAATTTCACATAGACTACGACAACTGCTGGCCGTGCTGGGACGAATACCGAGGACGCAAATGAAAATCAGCCACACGCAGATCGAAGACTTGGCGTGTCCGAAAAGGTTCAAGTTCAAGCGAGTCCTTCGGCTCGAAGAGCGCCTAAGTGCCTATCTGCTTTGTGGCGACTCCATCCACAAGGGAATGGAAGCCTTGAACATCGGTGGTGACCCGATCAAGGGCTACAGCGACTTCATGGCCCTTGGGAAAACGAAGGCTGGATTCACAGGCTGTGAGTGGCCGAACAAAGCAAGATGGGACGCTCGCGAGAGCTTGAAGACCTGGAGCGAGTATGCACCGAAAGCCTTGAGAGATTACCGCAGTTACTGGGCTGGTAAGATGCCCAAGCCTATGTCCGACAATGATGGAAACCTCTGCGTGGAAAAGCTCTGGGAAATCGACATCCGGGATGGGCACGGCATCTGGGTAAAGATCGACTTGATTACCGACGATGGTGTCGTGGTCGATTACAAAACGGCTGGCTCCGCGAACAATGTCAAGGACATCGAGGCGCTGCATATCAGCCAGCAAACCATGATTTATGCCTGGGCCTTCTGGAAGAAATTCGGAGAACCGCCCGCTGGAGCGAGGTACGACTTCTTCGTCCTGACGAAGACACCAACGTACCAAAGAACACCCGATTTCAAGATCGACATGGATGAAATCCTTCGGATCAACGATGACATCGAACAGTACATACAGGAGGTGAACTGGAGACACGCCGAAGACAACTGGCCGCGAAGACGAAGTGAGTGCTTTAACTACGGCAGAGCCTGTCCCTTCATGGCAGCCTGTATGCCCGAACGCGAAAACCTTTGGTAAGGAGGACACTGTGGCAAATTTGTTGACGGACAAACCAACGCTGGACGTTGTGAATCACGGAGAAGAAGGAGGACAACTCAAGCTGCTAGTCAAAGGAACCGACTACTATCAACTGGCAGTCAGTATGGGACTCGTGCCGGAAAACGGGCACGCGGGCATCCTGTACGGGCGCTTCTACGTGACCAAGAGTGGTTACAGTTACTTCGGCCAAAAGAACAAAGTTCTCGCGGTCAAGACAGAGCCCATCAAGGAATGCTGTGACCGTGCTACCTCAGACTGGTCCGTCAAGGCTACCGTCTTCATCGAAGGTCGCGGTACGTTCGAGGGCATGAGCAGAGCCTACCCCGGCAACGTGAGCCGTGGAATCTTCGGGCAGCTTGGCAAGAAAAAGAATGACAAGTGCCTGGAGACCGCCGAAACCCACGCCATCCGCCGAGCCTTCCAGAATGCCTTCCCCGAACTGATCCCGACGTTCAGCGATGAAGGGGAAGAGGAAGTCCGGGACATCGAAGCGAACGTCGTGAGCAGCCCGGTCACCCTTGAGCAGGCCCCAGAGGGGAAATACACGGTCCAGGCCACCAGCGGCACGGCTACTGGCACGGCTACTACATACATCGTGAACTCCGTGGCGACCCCGTTTACAGTCCAAGCCACGGTCGCGGAACTGATCCCCGCCACGGAATCTGAAGAAGAGGAAACTGCGGAAGCTGGCACCAAGAAACCCCGCATGACCAAGAGGCGGAAAGCCGCTATGGAAGGTCTCAAAGCCCTGGTCACCCAGCATGGCAGCGACTTCGAGGATGCCCTGGTGGAAAGCATCGAAGCCAACTACGGTAGCACGGATCTCAGCATCCTGACGACCGACCAAATCGAAGAAGCCCTGGAGAAAGCCACCAAGGCATTGGCCGGAGAACCCGTGCAACCGGAACTGCCCTTGGCTGCCATCCCAGCACCGGCTGCGGCCCCCGCGCCTGCTGCATCGGACAGGAACGAACCGTTGATCGCAGAACGAAGCGGATGGATGAAACCGCGAGTCGGGCCGAACCCTGACCAGCTTCTGTACCCGAAGGCTGCGGACATCTTGGTGAGTGTCACCAGAAACCCGCAACGCATCCGACTGGACAAGTTGACGGTTGAAGAGTGGACCGAAGTCCAGCGGCTCATCACGGAGGCGTTGAGTAAGTGAACCACGTACCCGCCTGTCCCAACTGCGGAAAACAAATGATCTACAAAGGTGGCTGCACCTGGATCTGTTCGTGCGGAACCATCTCGCAAGAGGGCTGCGGAGCGTGAGCATTCGTAAACGAGTTGCCAGTTATATCAGGGATGGTCCCTGTACTCATTGTACTCTGACGGCAAAAACACTCACCTGTATCTATCGGACGCCCTGGAGAAGCGTCATCTACTGTATGCACCCAGAACACATCATCTGTCACGATCCTCGTGTGATCGCGGGGACCGAACCAACCGAACAAGAACTGGAGATTATCATGGCTCGTAGCACGAGAGATTTGTCTGGCGTTCGCGACCCTTACGCCTCCCTCCCCCTGGCCTTCTACGCTTTCGAGGTCACCGGACACGATGACTCGAAGGCCGACGATGAAGGCAACAAGCTCATCAAGCTGACCCTGAACGTGATCGGCAAGGTGGACCCGGAAACCCTGAAACTGACCGGCGAGGGCAAGGGAGCCAACGTCACCCACTTCACCAGCGACAGCGAAAAGAGGGCACCCTTCGTCAAGGGGATGCTGGAGGGCCTGGGCCAGCCGTTGACCGGATGGGACTCCACCGACTGGCTGAACCTGCGTGGAGTCGCGGAGATGGGTCCGCAGAGGAACGACGAACGCTACACCGAGGTCAAGCGATTCATCGAACACTCGAAGTGGCGCGAGGTCGCCGGAGCCTCCGGTGTCGAAGTCAGCGGTCGTGTTCAGGCTACCCTGACGGCAACCCCCGCCGCGAAACCCGCCGCCGCTCCGGCTGCCCAACCGGCTGCCGCGAAGAAGCGGCTGTTCTAGAGGTCTGAGGAAATAGCGGGCTGGTGTGGTCGGCCCGCTATTTTACCTCTAGTGGGGAAAACAACGCAGTGCTAGTCTTAAAATTAGTGAGGAGGCCCAGACAATTAGCCCTCTACCTGAGTACGATGGGAAAAATAACGCAGTTTAGACCAAGAATTAGTGAATAATAGGGTATGGTCGGCCCGCTATTTTACTCCGGTGGGAAAAACAACGCGGTTTAGGCTGGAAATAAGCGTTAAAACAGGGCTGAAAGTTAGTAGCAAGTAACCCCTTTGGCACCCCTAAAACAATAAATAGGTAAAGGAGTAACATCTGTTAGTCACTAACTCGTGTTAGGTCATTGTCGCACATCGCGTCTTGCGAGGTCCGATTACAAGACGGGTCAAAGATGTATCCCCTTATTACTATTACCCTTATGGCTGTCTTGCTGTCTTAAAAAACACCATAAGGAGATTTAGGAGTAAAGGGGTAACATAATGTTATCCCTTTACTCGAAAATACCTAAACCCTACGTTTTCCTATATAGGGGAAGACTGACGCAATGGTAGCTGTAGAAGAGCCGAAGCCCAATCACGCTTTGCAAGCGCGGACCTACGTTCCAAAGTTGGGGAGGGTGGTTCGTCAGACTTTGGGCTACCGTCCGTCTGGCCTACTTGATATCTTCCGATTGCTTGATGCTCCTTGGCTGGGTCAACAGAACCAGTTCTATTCCATAGCCACGGTAAAATCTTCCGGCTACCAGGGCAGGTTCAAAGTTCCGAGCAGGGAAGACTTCGTTTTTCAAGAGTGGATTCCTTTCGACATCGACGGTGTAGACCTTGGCATTTGGGATGAGCAAACGCTTGTGGATTGTGTGGACGCACTCCTCCCAAAAGATGGGCAGCGGATTTACATCTGGAGCGGCCACGGACTTCATGTTCTCGTGAAGGTTGAGCCTTTTACAGATGCTCGTTTCTTTGATTACCTATCGGCTGGCTATAAGGCATACGCGGATGCGATTGAGAGTGCTCTATCGGATCTCGGAATGTCATGTGACAAGGTAGACCGAGTTGTATGGGAGGCAGCCAGAATGCTTCGGTTGCCAGGGACCATCAATCAGAAGATGGAAACGGACACAGGGCTTCCTTCCATAAACAAGAAGACAGGGGAGCCGTACTCCCCTGTACCTGCATGGTTGATTACGTTTAGTGGAGACGGCCCAAGTCTTGAGTTGTGGCAGAGACTGAAAGATTTCAAGCCGTCTTTCGATGACGAACCGGTTGTTGGGGGTGATCGTGAGAAGGATTCAGTTTTTGCCAAGTTGATTTTCTTGGTTCAATCGAAGGGCTTGAAGGTTATCGAGTACCCTCGCTACTATCGCGTACAGTGTCCTTTTCACGATGAAAAGGAACCGTCGTACGTACTGTACAAAGACGGGGGAGGTTGGGGTCTTGATCGTCACGCACCGGTCGGAGATTCTGGTGCGTCCGTGAGCCCTTATTTCTTATGGCTTCGATTAACGTATCCCGACCAGCCTCAGTCCACACCTTCCCTAGATAACCCCCTGTATTTGGAGTATCGAGATTTTCTAGGTATCCCACCGGGATATGAACCCGCGCAGAAGATCATTGAGAAGTGGGCACTGGAAAACCTCGAACCACTGTACCGAACGCAGGACGGATTCTATTCAAGGTCGCTTAAGCAGGAAGTAACGACGACACGAGCGGGCCGATGGTATACACGGGAGTTGGCACGGATGATTTATGAGAGGTCTATCGAGATCGTTGGGCTGACTGGGAAGAAGCTTCACATTAACGAGGCCCATCGGATTTACAATCAGTTTGCCCCTGCTGCTTTCAGGGCGATACAAAATAATCTCATGTCGATGGAAGAGCAGGACAGCATTCCAACAGAGGCGAAGGAAGAGATTCTTTTGTTGTTGAGGGCTGCGTTCAATTATCCGGTCTCTTTGTCTCTTGACGGGCAGTTTAGAACGGACACTTTGGTTTCCTTGATGCGCACGGCCCCCTGGAACAACGTACGCTGGCAGGAAGCCGGGCAGTACGAAGCTGTGTACCGACATTTTGATGGAAAGTGGCAGTTTGCTTTTCTTCCAATGCTGCTCCAACGGTTGCCATCCACGTCAGCTTGGTTTAAGCAGCACAAGGATGCTTCTAAGCTTTCTAGTCTTTTGGTGAAGGCGGGGGTCGCCGAACGAGAACAGATACGTTTCAAGGGTGGTCGAGTTTATATGCTGAAGCTTTCCGACGACGCGATGCAGTTTGTGAGTGGCGGGCAGACGTTTACTCCTGACGAGGCTGCGACGAGTAATCGAATCCCTGATCTATTCGATGATAGCGTTTGGGGCGGAAAGGCATAGTCAATGATAACCGCTCATACCGCGATTGACCTTGAACGAGCGTGTAAGGTTCTCGGAATTGAAAATCTCCGGCCTGCCCAGGAAGAGGCCATTCAGTCTGTGCTTCAAGACAAGCACACATTGACTGTCTTGCCGACTGGCTACGGAAAAACGGTAATTTTTCAGTTACCTGCTTTGATGTCCAAGGGTGTCACAGTTGTGTTTTCACCGTTGATCGCGCTTATGTCAGATCAGGTTGCAAAGCTTGGTAAGGTAGGTATCCCGGCTCGTGCTCTACATTCTGGGATTCAAGCCAAGGCACAGGACCGGGCCATGGCCGATATCAAGGCTGGTCAGGTAAAATTTGTGTATTGTGCCCCAGAACGGCTGAACCGGTCGGACTTCGTGGGAGCCCTTCAGGCCCTGCCGATTGCTCGGATCGTCGTGGACGAAGCTCACGTCATGGACGAATGGGAGGGCGATTTTAGGCCCGCCTACGCGAAGATCGGTGAGGCGGTCTCCCAGGTCCACCCGAGGTCCGTCATCGCAGCACCGGCCCCGGCAGGCCCCCGCACGGTGCGTGTGATTGAGGCATCCCTTGGCATCCGGTTCACCGCACTTCACGTCCTACCCCCAGACCGGGACAATCTGACCTATCGGGTGGTCAATGGAGGCTCCTGGGCGAGCATCCGCGAGTTTCTCCATGACCAGCCCACGGGCCATCGGGGCGCGATCTACTGCTCGACCGTCCGCGAGGTTGAAAAACTTTTTGCCTCGCTTCAGCCGCAGGCTAAACAGCGTCTGGGGAAGTATCATGGACAAATGGCTATCAATCGCCGCGAAGCCATCCAGGAAGCCTTCGGGAAAAACGAAGTGGACGTGATGGTCTGCACTAACGCTTTCGGCCTTGGGATTGACTATCCTGACTTGCGTTTCGTCGTTCACACGGGTTTGTGTACGTCCCTTGACCAATACGTCCAGGAGCAGGGCCGCGCGGGAAGAGACGGCAAGCCATCTACGTGTGTTTTGTTCGTTCCGCCTGACGCTAGAAGTACCCCCGAATACTTCTTGAAGATAAAGAACCCTACCGTCAACCACATCAAAGCCGTGTTCATGTACTATGCAACGCACAAAGCATCCGTCGTTCGCGACTCCGCTTCCTTGGTCGCCAGGGAGGCTCTCGGCCATGAGAGTCAGGAGCCCATTGTCAATACGTGCAAGGCTGTCTTGCGCCGGGCGAACCTCATTAACACATGGCGTGACCCGGCGAAGGCTCGCACGGTCACGTTCCTCGCGAACCCACGGACGTTGAATCTTCCATGGAGGGCTGATAAACAGGCTCTTGTCTTGCGTGTCTACGATTGGATTGATCGCTGGGGTGAGCGCGACGGAGAAACTGTGCGTTTGAAGATCGAGTCTCTCGTGGCCGCGATGCCCGAGATTCCGGAGACCCGTTTGGTACAGTACCTACTCGATTTGAAAAAGGTCGGAGCCCTGGATGTCGAAGCGGATGCAACGCAATACTGCACCCGCGTCCAGACCCGCGAGTTCAAAATCGATGAGGATGAACTGGAAGAGAAACGGAAGAACGATTGGGCGAAATACACTGCGATGCTTGAGTATGCCAGCTACGAACGGTCTACCGATGAAGCCCGCGAGTTTATCCGTTCATATTTTCAGACTGAAGAAATGCAGTTGAGGGCCATGGTCGATCAAACACCGGAGGCTATGTGGTAGGTTATAAGATAGAGCCTCCAGATCCGTGGCTGTTGTTCTGGAACGTGCTTTATGACGTTGTCAACGTCACCGCCGCTTCACTCGGGCGTGACGAGGTCGATGTTTACGGTGCCCTCAAGGATCACACTGGTAGCGGGTTTGTGGTGTTTCAGGTCACGGAAGTTGGGAAGCCCCGGCGTCGTTTGAAACAGTTTATCGTCCGAAAATTCAGGATGGCCAAAACCGAGGAGGTCTCCGATGATCCGTCTTAAAGCGCGTGTTGTGTTTGAATGGGAGTACAAGGCATACCCGAAAGGTTTTATTCGATGTTTAATTGGGTCGTGTCATCGTTTATCACGGTTGCCAAACTTCTCACAGCCGTCAGTTTGATTCTGATGGTTCTTGCCACCATCGACTTGGGTGTCGGTGTCGCTCGTTGGCTGAGAGTTATTAAGGACAGGAAGAATGAATAACAAGGTACTGGTAGTGTATGACACCGTTTACTATGCGCCTCGAACGACAGAACTTCAGTTTCTCGCCGAACCTGTTTCTGGTTCAAAGGGCTACGACAGAACAAATATACTTCAATCTGGTGTAGTCAGTTTTAACAATGCTGCCTTCTTCATCACAGGAGTAACGCTGAGTTGTAGCACATTGAATTGGTGGGACGGGGCATCTTTCGAGCTACAAATTGGGCGCAATATGGCACTCGTAACTTCTTTGAACGTCGCGCGTAGTACGGGAATGGTTGGTTCTGGTTCCATGTTGCTGGCTGAGAGAAACTATCAAGTTGTTCCGGTTTTACGATGGGCACGAGCAAAGGATCAAGAAGGCGTAGACATTGTGCTGGCCCTTGAAGGCGTACTTTTGGAAGACACCAAAAAATTGCCGTCACAGGCAGCTACTGAGTTTCGTGTACTACAAGGAACTGAGCAATCGGGTGTACCGGGAGCAGTGGAAGTGAGACAGGTGGCTCCACTTTACGGAAGCAAAAAAACAGACCGTGTGATGGCCAAGGATTCTCGACGTAGATTTTTGTTTGAGGGGTAGCGGGCGTGAGCATCCAAGAGAAATTCGTTTCGATGGACAGAGATAATATCGAAGCGTATACACCACGATACGCAGTCGATATTATCCTTCCCTACCTCTCCAGAGATAAAGTTATATGGGCACCCTTTAGTCTCGACAGCCATAATTTCGCAGGCTACTTAAGGGAGTTGGGTTACAACGTCATAAACACCCACTTTGATCCGGACACCGGAATCGGGAAGAACTTTCTCACGTTCGAGCCAGACTTCCATTTCGATTTGATACTAGATAACCCTCCGTTTAAGGGGAAATCCAAGTACGTTGCTAGGGCCATAACCCACGGAAAACCGTTTGCTTTATTCCTACCGTTCAACTCATTCGGAGACAATGGAATACCGAGTCTATTTCTACGGAACGGTCTAGAACCACAAATGTTGATACCCGATAAAAGGGTTCAATTTGAAAATCAGGACGACACGGGCATAAGTTTCAAGACCGTTTATATATGTAGCGGTATTCTGCCTCAACAGATGATCTTCTGTAAATTAAACGTACCAAGTAAAACTAAGAAGGAGGCGATGTGGTAACTCAACTGCACGAGATTCGTCAGTTTAGTCTAAGGCTCAAAGCCAATGATTTTGCGCCTGTGCTCGAAGGTCTGTTTTGCCCTCATTTCATTATCACCTCGGGGCCGGTTAAGAAGCCGGTTCAGGTGATTATCTATGATCGTGTATTTATGGTACTCGAACCGGAGACTTTTATCCCACAACTGGCTTATGGAGAATATAAAAAGACACCCGAAGGTGAACAGTCCACACATCGTCCGCTGACCGCAGAGGAACTTGGTAGTCTCAAGGCCGAGATTCTTGAGCTACTACCTCATCGAAGGTCTCTCGCTACGAGTGGTGCGCCATCCGAGTCTGGTTTGATGTGGTCGTTCATGCTGCAAGGCCACGAGCCATTCCGCCTTTACACAGAAGAAGTAGAGCGTGAGTTCGTACTTGGTGGTATGCAGAAGGTGCTACTGCTATGAAATCCGCCGATTTTCTCGGTCCCTATGGTCCTCTGGTCGCCGCGCTTCCAGGCTACCAACCGCGCAGCCAGCAGATTCAGATGGCTACTGCCGTGGAACAGGCTCTCTCTGCGAATCAGATCCTGCTCGTGGAGGCTCCCACGGGCGTCGGAAAGTCCTTTGCCTTCCTCTTGCCCCTCATTCAACACGCGAAGGTGACAGGCAAGCCAGTGGTCGTATCCACGGCTGGTATTGCGTTGCAAGAGCAGCTTGCGATGAAGGACTTGCCGTTCTTGCAGAAGGTGCTGCCGATTCCATTTACGTTTTCCGTTGTCAAAGGCAAAAGCAATTACGTCTGCCGAGAGAGGCTTGAGAACGAGAATCTTCCACACTGGGCACAGACCAAAGGTCCGGAGTTCGTATCTCAGGCACAGGCTATTCTCCAATGGGCGAAGGACACGGACGAAGGTGACAAGGCTGAACTTCCGTTTGAGCCCCTACCTGCTTTGTGGATGAGAGTCTGTGGATCGCAGCAGGCATGTTTCTCGAAGCACTGCAAGGACAGCGGATGCTGCGTGGCCCAGTCACGCACTCGCGCGGGCATAGCCGATGTCGTGCTTACGAATCATCACACGCTCTTGTTCCACCTTCGACGCCCATCGCGAACGATGCCTGCTCTCCCGGAGTTCAGTGCTCTCGTTATTGATGAAGCCCACGAGCTTCCGGATATCGTACGAGGGGTATTCGGGGCGTCTATTCCAATCTTCGATTTCCTGCACTTGGGTAAGCAAGCCCAAGAAGACAGGCTCAAACCCGAGAGTATCCATTCACAAGCAGAGTCCTTTTTCGGTAAGTGTGCTGACGTTCTTCGTAGAGACAGTCGCAGGCTTCGAGGTCCGCTGCCGATTGATGTAGAGCCTCTGTGTAGGGCTCTCGATGGAGCGACCTACGCTTGGACGACGGACTTTGAGCGCAAGCACAACGAAGAGTTGTCTGACAGTCTCCAGGGATGGTTACGGGACTTCGCGGCTCCAAGGGATTCTTGGGTCTACTGGATCGATGGCAACCACGAGAGCGGCTACAAGGTCAAGTTGGAGGCTCATCCTGCGGATGTAGGTGGGTTTCTCAAAGACTGCCTGTACAAGCTTACGACGCCTCTTGTGATGACTTCGGCGACCTTGACCGTCGCCAGGAAATTTGATTTCTTCAAACGGCAGGCTGGGGTGCCGGATACAGCGGCCACTTTGGCTGTGGACAGTCCTTTCGATTTCAACAAGTCCGCTCTTATTGTCATGCCGCCTATGCCTGATCCAGCGAGTCCGGAGTTCCCTAACGCTGTCGCGAAGCGCGTCAACGAAGCTGTCAAACAGGCGAAAGGTCGAACGCTGGCGCTGTTTACCTCATGGAGTGTGCTTCAAGTTGCTGCACGAGCCTTGGCTGGCTGCAAGTATAAGGTCTACGTGCAGGGTGCCATGCCGCGAGGCCAGCTTCTGACAGAGTTCGCTAAGGATGAGAGCAGTGTACTCCTCGGGACCACGAGTTTCTGGACGGGCGTAGACGTTCCTGGTCCGAGTTTGTCATGTCTGGTTATCGACAGGATACCATTTCCGTGCCCCGACGATCCCATGGCCGATGCATTCAAAGATGCACATCCAAAAGAATGGTTTTTGTGGTACAGTCTCCCCAGAGCCTCGATTCAATTACACCAGGGCTTTGGCAGGCTGATTCGGAGGACCACTGACCGTGGATGTGTCGTTCTGCTGGACAATCGCTTGAGCACGAAGAGCTACGGCACGGTGTTACTGAATACCTTGCCAACAAGGAACTTTGCGGATGCTATGGACGATATCGGTGACTTCTTGAGAGAGACCGAATGAAAACCGTCAAAGCGAACATCTGGGATCTTTCAGGCGTCATCTGTATTCCAACGAATCTCGGTTGGAACAAGGACGGTCGAAACATAATGGGCGCGGGGCTGGCTCGACAGGCTGCGCTACTGTATCCCGACCTCCCATCGCTGTACGGACGCTTTGTCCTTGATTGCTCCATGGGTAAAGACCGTGGCACATACGCTCCGCATATTTTTCAGTTCACAGGGCATAATCGATGGTTGCTCTGTGTGGCGACCAAGGAACTGAATCGGAAAGAGCCCTGGATGAGTTGGAATCAAAAATCTTCTCTCAGTCTGGTTCGAGAATCCATCGTCAAGCTCGCGGACTACTGCCGTGATTTACTCGGTCCAGTTCTCGTGGTCCCATTCGGTTGTGGTTGTGGCGGTCTTTCGGAAGACGATGTCCTTCCCCTTATGGACGAACATCTGAGTAGTCAGACTTTGATCGATGGTTCCCTAAAATTTACTCTGGTGAAACGATGAACTCTGATGATTCGATTCCCAAAACCGTTGGCGAGATGCGTAAAAGAGTTATCGAACATCATCAAGACTCCTT
>ERZ1292623.3561-Hain-H51-01um-R1-3561-length-13240-cov-5_pt1 | contig 13240 bp, 14 predicted proteins | sample MGYA00564398_ERZ1292623 | MGnify/ENA primary metagenome ERZ1292623 (study PRJEB36523, sample SAMEA6512633) | groundwater metagenome | collected 2019-01-07 | study: AquaDiva: Metagenomics assemblies of 32 groundwater samples
ATAGCCCCGCGGCGATTCGAACGCCGGTCCTCGGATTCAAAGTCCGATATCCTTGACCACTAGACGACGGGGCTGACCGTGATTCGTCCAGCAGGAACGGGGGAAAAGCGGGGGATGGTAGGCCCCTTTTCGTGCTTTTCCGGTAAACGCCAAACGATTCTAGGTAAAAGAGACGGGTTGGGACAGTTTTTAAAGGGCTGGTGGGAGCCGCCTTGTTCGCAGGACCTTGTTTTTTTAATCCGGATTCCCCTTCTCAAGAGACGATGAGGCCGTTAACCTATCTCTTGGGGGCCCTTTTCTTTCTCTCTTTTGGCGTGGGGGTAGGCCTCTCCTACGTGCAATCGTCATCTCCCCTCCCGGATGCAGGCCTCCCCTCTTCCTTTTCCGGCATCCGTTCGGCATTCTGCCCCTCCCCTGCGTGTATAGCGTTGCCCTTGGAGGCGATTGAGGGTTCCCATTCCCGTGTCTGGGTGGCCATGTACTCCTTCACGAACGAGTCATTGGCGGCCGCCCTGGTTCAAGCCCATGACCGGGGGGTGGACGTCCGGGTGGTGGTGGAAAAGCAGCAGGCCGGGGGATCGTTCTCCCAGCACGATGAATTATCCGCTGCCGGTGTCCCCGTGCGGATTGACACCAATCCCTCGCTCATGCACCATAAGTTTGCGATCGTGGATGATTCGCTCATCCTCACGGGGAGCATGAATTGGACCGGGAACGGGGTGGGGGAGAACAATGAGAATCTCCTCTCCATCGCATCCGGGGAATTGAACCAAAAGTATGCGGATGAGTTCGATGCGATTTGGAATGACAGCCTTCCCTATTCAGATGGTTGATTTTTTTTTTCGGGTTTCTCCATTCGGGTATTGTTGACGCCGTGCCATTCGTTTATTTTCCCGTGCGCTTCTTTAATTCCTTTTCCAGGGCTTGGGCGATGAAGTATCCTTGGGCTTTTCCTCGAAGGGCTTGCATGGCAATTCCCATGAGGGAGGATTGGGCTCCCATTCCTTTCGCCAATACGAGGTGTTGGTTCTTCTCCACAATCTGTCCAATGATGGATGCGATCTCTTCCTCTCCCGCATTTCCTTGGGTATGCTGGCAGGTGATTTCATTCAATTCCTTTTCCGGCTGTCCGGCCCATTCCTTTAGGATCGCGGGGAAGTGTTCGCGCAGAATTTCTTTCTTCTTCTCAGCGGCCAGCAATTGTTCCAGCTGTCCTTCCGTGAGGCGGTCCACGTTGGGGTTTTCTTTTCGGAGCGTGTTAAGAGTGGCAAGCAGGAGGGAGGCGGTGGTCGTGGCATCGTATCCTTTTTCCAATAGTCTCCCATAGAATCGTGCCCGGTTGTCGAGTTTCATCTCCTCGGCGAGTTTTTCCGAGAGGCCTTTTCCCATATAGTATTTTTTTCGCTCTTCGGCCCAGCGGGGGAGGATCTTTTTCATGCGTTCTATTTTCTCTTCGGGGATGGGTATTCCTTTCAGGTCGGTCTCCGGGTACATGCGTGCCGCCCCAGGGAGGGGGCGGGAATACTCCGAATTGCCTCCCTCTACGGCATTGCGTGTCTCTTCGGGAATCCCCTCGAGCAGGAAGGCAGCCCTTTCCTTGATGACGCGGATGGCGTGTTCGGCGCGGAGCTTCTCTCCCATAACCAATGCGAAACTGTCCACGGGTTGTGCGTGCACGGCCACGTGGAGGGCCTTAATTTCATCGCTCGTGAATCCGTATTTTTCCAGTGCTTCGTCTCCATGCAGCAATCCCATGAGTCCTGTTTTTACTTTCACGTACCCCGATATTTCCGTCCCGACCCTTCTTCCGGGCTGGACCTCTCGGCCCATCTTTCCATGAAATTGGGGCAATCTCACGGCGAGGATGGAGTGTCCTTTCGTCAGGGCGGATTGGATCATTTTGGCCGTGCTCTTGGCGAATATCCCCGTGGCATCGATTCCATTCTCTCCCTCGATCTTTTCTTTGGTCAATCCTTCTCGGGTTAATTCTTCTTTGAGCGCGAGCAATACCCCTTGGCGCTGCATCTCCCTCCGCACGTATTCATCGATGAGTTCGAGTTCCTGGACTCCCTTCAGTTCCACTCTCGCTCCCCCAGGGATGGAGATGTTGATATCTTGTCGGATGGTTCCCAGTCCTCGTTTGACGTGTCCGGTGATCCGCATCAACTCTCCTATTTTGAGCGCGGCCATTTTGGCGTGTTCGGGCGTGTGAATGTCGGGCATCGTGGCCAATTCGATGAGGGGGAATCCCAATCGGTCCAATCGGTATACGGCTTCTTTCTCACTTCGCTGGATGGGCCGGGCGGAGTCCTCTTCGACGGCTAATCCCTGCAATCGAATCGGGGTCCCATCTGCGAGGGTTATTCTTCCCCCGAATGATACTTGGGTGGTTCGCTGGAATCCGGATGTGTTGCTCCCATCCACCACGCTCTTGCGCATGACCATGGCGTGATCCACGATGGCGGCGCCGATTTTGAGGGATACTTCGAGGGCGATATCCAATGCATCCCCATCCATGGGAGCGGGGGGTTCTTCATCTGTCTCGATGAGGGACACGTTCTCGTGGTGCCCTTGATAGGTGAATGTCTGTTTTTTTCGTGCGGCCTCCATGGCCGCCGCATCCACTTTTCCCATTTCGCTGGCCACGGCGTGGAGTTTCCGCGTGAAGGTGAATTCCGGTGGGTCCTCGCGCAGGGTGGTGGGCATGCGCGAAAATAGTTTTCCCGTCTCGAGCTGCTGGTGCACTTCCAACCCGCACGTGACGGGGTATGGCTCTCCTTTGAGGGGTTCGTGCATATCCCTGAATACGTCGGGAGCGCTTTAAATCCTTATTTGGGGGCCATTCAGCGGTGGTGGAATAGGAGCTGGGATAATTCTCTCGCCTTGGGGGTGGGGAAGGATTTCATTCCCATTTTCTCTTCCGCGATGATGACTCCGAGCAGGAGGAGGGTCCCGGACATCGCGAATAGGAACCGCATTCCCGCGGATTCGACGAGGATTCCCGATACGAGGAATGCGATGAGGGCGCCAATCTTAGAAATGGATACGTGGGTTCCCAATATCGCCCCTTCCCTCTTCTTTTTTTCGGCGAACCCGGAGAGCATGGCGATGCTTCCAATGCCGAGCATGGAGGTGCCCACCCCGTAAACGAATACCGCGAACAGGATGCTTTCGAACGTGCTTGAGAATGCGAGTCCGATCATGGCGATTCCCGCGAGGGATGTTCCCAGGATGCTTACTTTCTTGCTTCCCCAATTATCCGTCATCTTTCCTGCGAAATGTTGCATGAGCTGTGGGAGCTCCCGCACGAAGAGGACCAATCCCACGTGTTCGATGGGGAAATTCAGGCGCTGGACCAGGTATAGGGGGAGGAATGCGAACATGACCGCGACGCTGAATTGGTGGGTCATCACGAGGGCCGTGAGTCCTCGAAATGGTTTTGATTGGAAGTAATCCTTCCACAATGGAATGGGGTTCCATATCAGTTTCTGGAGCGGTGGGACGGGATGCACATGATGGTGTTGGAAGAAATACCATAGGGCGAGGGATCCCAGGCACAATACCGCGAAAAGGAAGGGGGATTCGAATCCCATTCGGGCCGCGATGAGGGCCCCGACCAAGGGTCCGATTACGTGCCCAAGCTTTCCGATGGATAGGCTTGTGCCGATGCGTGAGTGGGTATTTTTCTTTTCCTTCTGTTGGCTCACGAGGTCCTCGAGCTTGGCGACGCAGACCAGCACTACTGCATTGTACCCGATTCCCTCCAAGATTCGGGCGATGAAGATTAGCCATGCAGAGTCGTACCAGAAGTACATCGTGTAGGCTATCATCGTGGCGAGGATGCCTCCCAGTATCACGGGCCTCCTCCCCCAGTTGTCCGATATTCCCCCAATGAGGGGGGCGGTGAATATGCTCGCGAGGGAGAATGCGGAGAATAGGATGGAGAGCGTGATGGGATCGTATCCCTTGTTTGAGAGGTAGAGCGAGAATATGGGATCTACGAGCACGACCCCAAATGCGAAGGCCGCGTGGACCATCGTGATGCGCTTGAAGGGTTCCATTCCTATCGTGGACGAAATGCGTGTTTTTAAGGCATTCTTGCAGGAATACTGGAGCGAATGCCCCTTTATGGGGTGATTTTCGTCAACCTTTTCCTAAAAGGTTGGGGGGATCGTCTAGCCTGGTAGGATTGCACCTTCGGGTGGTGCAGACGAGAGTTCAAATCCCTCTCCCCCCGTCTTTTTTCTTTTTTTTGGTCAAGCTTTTTGCTTTGGCAAAAAGGTTGGTTCTATATCCCTCTCCCCCCGCTCTTTTCTTTTTTGTTTTTGGTCAAGCTTTTTGCGTGCAAAAAGAGTGGAGGGGCCATCTCCTCTTGTTCTATTTGTATTCTAATGGGTCGATTCGTCGGATTCCTGGGATGGTGTCGAAGTCCGTGTCGGCCGATATGATTTCTTTGATATCATTGAGCTCCATCGTTGCCGCGTGGATCCTGTCGGAGGCCATTAATTCGCTTGAATGGGATGCGGCCTTTCGGATGATGAAAAAATTGATGTCCAGCCACGCGATAGGGTAGCTCAGGACTGCTTCTATATTCCTCTCCACATCCATCGGTGGGAGTTTTTGTTTTTTCCTTTCTTTATTTATCTTTGACAGGACTCCCATCAATTCGATTGGGACGAGGTGGGAGCAGGCCAGCATAATTTTTCCGTCTTCCAAATCCTGCAATATTCGCGTGCATGACCGGCCATATTTTTCGCTATTTTCAATCGCATATCCAAAAATATTCGTGTCAATGTATTTCATAGGTTCTCCCGCACTTCTTTTACTAGTTTTACCATATTGAGGTTAAGATGGACGTCTTGGGTCGTCAAGAATGCGGTTGGATTCTTCATTTTCCGAGGCGCATCGACGAGGACTCTTCCTCCCATGATGTACCATTCAATTTTTTGGCCTGGTTTTGCGCCCAAAAAATCAGCTATTTTCTTGGGCACGGTCGCCTGGTTCTTGCTCGTGAGGGTGGATTCGCTCATATACAAAAGTATTACCATCAATACTTTTTAATCATTTGGGTGGCGCCCCGCCAATGACTCCCTTTGGGCCTTCGGAAGGCTGCATGGGTATCGCTCCAGCATCCCGTATCGCTTGTTCTTTTCGGTCATTCGGATGAAATACGCGAGTCGTTTTTCCCTTTCATTTTTTCGGTTGGATGGGATGTCTGCAATCCATCGGATGCGGATGACCTGGTAGGATTTTGGGAATTTTTGGAAGTTTTTCCATGCGAGTGGATTTTCCTTCAATCGCTTCTCTATCCATTTCGGAAGGGTGAGTTTCCCATCCTGTTTCAATGCCTTGTGCGCATGTTTCGCGGAGAGGTGGGCGCCTCCTCCAAGATGGATGAGTCCGGCGGGGGTCATTTTTTTCTCTTTCATCAATGCGCGGATATGCTCCATGTTGAGGGGGGATATCGGGCTACCTTTCCTGCGGGGGGAAAAGCGTTGGGCGTATTTTTTCTCATCAATCCCTTTTGCGGTGGAGTCGATCCACCCGAAACAAAGCGCTTCTTTCACGGCATCCACATACGGAATGCGCGGTTTTCCCGAGTTTTTCTTGTAGTAAATTAGCCAGACTTCTTTCTTTTTCTCATTATTCTTCTCCAACCATTTTCTCCACGTTTTCGCTTCTTTTACGTAGAGTTTTTCGCCGATGTTCATTGGAGAATCGCGCTCAGCAATGCCATCTGCACATACATCCTGTTCTTTGCTTGCGTCCAGATAAGGGATCGTTTTCCGTACATCACTTTCTCGGTGATCTCCTCATTCTTGATAGCTGGCAGGCAATGCATCGCGCGCACATTTTTGGCGCATTGGTTCAACAGCCTGTCATTCAGTTGGAAGGAGTGGAACGTCGGGCGAATCTTTTCTTTATCCAGGTGCATGTGCATGGATTCCCATTCGTCGGTGTAGACGACATTTACGTGTTTCAATTCTTCCTTGGTTGGAATCGTGTGGAATACCTTGATTTCGGCTCCTGTTTTGTGGGCGAGCCGTTGGGCGTTGGTCAGATAGCGTTTGGACACGGGGAATGATTTGGGGGTGGCCGCCCAGACGTTCACACCGAGCATGGCCCCTCCTACTAGGAGGGAGTCCGTGATGTTGTCGGCGTTTCCTACATACAATAGGGTTAGGCCGGCGAGCTTTCCGAAGTGTTCGCGTATCGTGAAATAGTCGGATAGGATCTGGCACGGGTGATCCTCGTCCGTTAACCCATTGATGATGGGAATATCCGCATACTTTGCGAATGCTTCGATTTCCTTGTGGGGGAACACGCGTGCCATGATAGCGTCGCAGTATTGGTTGAGCGTGTGGGCGGTGTCCTTCCAATCTTCCCCTCTCCCCATTTGCGTGTTGGCCTTGTCGATGAACGCGGAGTGTCCTCCCAAGAGTGCGATTCCGTTGTCGAAGGATACGCGTGTTCGCGTGGAGGGCTTTTCGAACAATAATGCGATATTTTTCGCGTGCAATAGGAGTGGGATGTTCATTTTCCGCGCGTGCATTTCCTTGAGCCGTTCGGCGAGGTGGTAGAGCATGAAGGCTTGGTGCATGCTCACATCCTCAATCGCGAGGAAGTCCTTTCCCTTGAGGGTTTTCATTTCCTTCGTCTCAAGGATGCGGGTTATTTCATCGTGTAATGCGTGTTCCGTTTTCATGCGTCATCACTCCTTCTAATTTACCCATTTTTCCTATGTATGCGGTCGTTCCTCCTTTTTGGACGAATCGGATGCAGGCTTCTACTTTGGGTCCCATGCTCCCTTGTCCAAATTCTCCATCCTTCAAATACGCTCGGGCCTCTTCCACCGTCAAGTGTTCCAATGGGATTGGTTTTTTCGTCCGATAATCCGCGTACGCTCTTTCCTCATTCGTCAGGATGACCAATTTGGGGGATCCCATTGCGTTTCCCAACACTTGGGCGGAACGGTCCTTATCGATGACGGCTTCAACCCCTTCGTATCCGTGCCGGGTCTTCACCACAGGAATGCCTCCCCCTCCGCATGCGATGACCACTTCGTGAGCTTCTAATAATTTTTTGATGGTCTCGCATTCGATTATTTTTTGGGGTATGGGGGAAGCCACGAGCTTTCGGTATCCATTGGTCGGGTCATGGATGAAGGGGATGTTTTCTTTTTTCCATTCCTTCATTTGGGGTATTCCTCCCCAGGGTCCGATGGGTTTGGATGGGTGCTTGAATTTGGGGTCTCGTGCATCCACCTCCACATGCGTGAGGATGGCGGCCGTCTGGAGGGAGGGATTCCAATGCTTCAATCCCATGGTCAGGAAGTGCCCAATCTGTCCTTGCGTCATTCCTACTTCCACATCCAATGGCATCGGGGGTATTTTTCGGGCGGAGTGCATTTGGATCTCCAGATTTCCCACTTGGGGTCCGTTTCCATGCACGATGACGATAGGAATTCCCTGTTTCACGAGGGGGAGGATGTCCTTCACGGCCGCACGCACGTTCTTCATCTGCTGGGCATAATTCCCTATTTCGTGCTCCCGGATGAGAGCATTCCCTCCGAATGCCACGATGAGGGGTTTCATTCCCTTGTTGAGCGTTTGGAATTTATATAGGCGGGGTCTTCCATACCTGGTCCTATGTCCCTCCTTCGGGTCCGCTCCCGTCTTCGTGGAAAGTTTACTTCAATCCCTATCCTCCGTCCTAAAGCGGGGCCGAAAGGGAGGGAATATCTCCGTGTCAGGAAATCTCCTGTTTTGCATAAGGCGATGATACGGGGCCGGGTGGCTCAATCTCGTATGATGGATCGCTTGACAACCCTTCTCTTGGAGGGAAAAATATCCAAGGAAAATTACGATGCATATCGTCGCGGTATTGAGAAAAAGGGGGGGCGCTTGCAGGAGTTGGCGCAAAAACAGCTCATCCGCATAGAGGAACGTGATCCCTTGCTTCAAATGCTCTTCAAGCGGGAAAGATTTGTTCGGGATGCGGGGAAATGGTTGCATGAAAAGAAGTCATTTACTTTCGGCATGTTGGATATCGATTTTTTCAAGAGCATCAATGATCGTTTCGGCCATGCGGCGGGGGATACTGCTCTTATCTTCTTCGCCAATCAGATGAATCGGGTCGCCCGAAAAATGGGGGGTTTTGCTGGTCGTTGGGGTGGTGAGGAATTTGTGGTAGCGGTTCCAGGAGGTTTGAGGGAAGCAGCTCGATTCGTACGGGCATTGAGCCGGCGTCTCCGTGTCATGTTCGGGAGAGATACCATTCGTTCGGTGCTTGAAGGGCAGTTATTCACGTTCAGCGCTGGTTTTTCTTCGAGCACTGAAGGGGCAGCGATTGATTCACTCACCCGGGCTGCGGACGATCGGCTGAAGCTTTCCAAGGATTCAGGAAGGAATACCGCTACATTCTTTCCTGCACACCCCAATTCCCCTGTATATGCACAGTTTGGGATTAGTCCGGATCGTTCTTGGTTGAAAGGAAAACGTCCACGCCATTAGCCGGTTTTATATGGGATGGCATTCCTTCCCTTGGTCATGCGCCTCGTCTCCTTGTTTTCGGGCGGGAAAGATTCCGTGTATGCCACGCACGTGGCGATATGGTCCGGGCATGAAGTGGTGTGCATGCTGTCCATGAAACCCTCGGATTCCGACTCCTACATGTTTCACACGCCCAACATCGATGCCACGTCGTTGCAGGCCGAGGCGATGAACATTCCATTAGTGCGCGTTTACACGAAGGGAGAGAAGGAAAAAGAGTTGATTGAACTCAAGAATGCCCTGCGCGAATTGAAAAAGTCCGCGAAGATTGATGGGGTTATCACGGGGGCGGTTTCCTCCGTGTATCAGGCCTCCCGGATCGAGCGTATTTGTCATGAGTTGGATTTGTATTGCTTCAATCCCCTCTGGTTGACCCAGCCTGAAGCGCATTGGCATGAGTTGGTATTGAATGGCATTGAAGTGGTGTTAGTTCGAGTCGCCGCGCAGGGGTTGGATAAAAAATGGCTGGGCCGAAAAATGGACATTCCTTCTATCCTCGCACTGCAAAACATGCATCATCACGGGGTGAGTGCCATTGGTGAAGGGGGAGAATTCGAATCTTTCGTGTGTGATGCGCCTTTGTTCAAGAAAAAAACACGCATCGAGAAATTCAAGGATGAATGGAAGGGATTGCAGGGGACGCGCCACATCCTCAAGGCCAAGCTGGTCGATAAATCGCCCGGGAAGGGGACTCCATGAATCTCCATCCCCACATTTTGGTAGTGGACTGCTCGGATCGGGATGATTTATTGACGCGTCGCCAGTTCGTGTGGCCCATCCAGCGCGCAATCCACGGCCTCGCATCCTCGATCCACCTTTCCCGTTTCACCGCGTCCTCCATCCGGGGGTATGATGCGGTCATCTTTTCCGGTTGCACGCTCAAGGATAATGGGTTTGTTTCGCGTGCCAAAAAATTGGGTTGGTTGAAGAATGCGGGTATTCCCCTGCTGGGTATTTGTGCCGGACACGAATTAGTGGGTATCGTCTTTGGTGGAAAATTGGAACGATTGAAAACCCCGGTGATTGGGATGGAGAATGTAAAGTTGGAGGGGAAGAGGGTTCCCGGGTTAGAGATTCTGGGAGGGGTTATTTCCGCCTATCACCTGAATGGGAATGTTGTATCTCTCCCCAAGGGATTCGTGTGCGTGGGTCATTCCCCAAAAATTAGGAATGAGGCGATGGTTTACCCGGAATTGAAAGTCATGGGGTTTCAGTTCCACCCGGAGTATATGCATGGGGACTTGATTCCTTCCTTCGTGCGCTGGGCCTGCCGGAAGGACTAGCACGTTCCATTGGATGGCCAGAGCTGGTAGGCGTATTCCGGTGTCCCGTCGTCCGGGTCGTAATACCCTCCCTGCGTGAGGGGGGATTGTTTTTTCCACGTGTCGCGGCAATCGTAGGCGAATGCGCATCCGGTGCAGAATACTTTTTTCCTGCATAGGCCGTCGATTCCATCGTATTGGGGATTTTCCTTTGTTGCTGTGTCGCGGGCGCAGAGGATGGCATTGGTGCCTTCCACGATGATATCATATTCCTCCTCCTCATACCCTCCTCCTTCTCCTTCCACGCGGAGGGTGAGTTGGAAAGCCCCTGTCTTCGTGAGGGGGATGGCGAGCGAAACTTCTTGTTCCTCCCCTCCTTCAATCTGGGAGAGGGTGGTTTCCGTGTTTCCAATGAGGGTCGGGGTGGGGATCCCTCCAATTATTTGTTCTTCGGTAAGTTTGGCCGTGATGTGTATTTCGTTCGCGTCCACTTTCCCGTTGTTTCGAATGCGGGTGTGGATGGGGAAATCGGTCTTTCCTTGGATGGTGAAGGGGGTCGTGAGGGTCGTGGGCCCCATGTCCAATTGCGCGGGCTCCTCTCCAATGTAGAGCGTGCACGCGTGAATGGAGGATACCGTCTCGCATCGCGCCGTGAGGGTGGTCTTTATTCCCTCATTAATCCGCATCCGATCCGGTGTCACGGATAAGGAGAATGGGCAGGATGTCTCCATGTCTGGACAGCAATCGGTTCCCGAGCAGGCAAATGCGATGGTGCGTGTGCGCGAGTCCAGGTTGCGGGCAGAGAGAGTGTCTCCTTCTTTCAATGAGAGTGTGATGGATGATCCTTGGCCTAATTCTCCTTGTGCCTCGAGCAGGAGGGCGGGGGCGTGCGTATTCAATGCGGTGAGGGGCATGAAGAGGGAGGCGAAGTCCGTGAAAAGGAGCCCCATGATCGCGAGGGCGATGATGGCGGTGATGAGAAGCTGGTGCGTGTTCATCGTTTGAACCCCCATTGGTATTGGAGCACGAGCAGCCGTTTGAGTACGAATGCGATGATGAGCCCGAACGCCGTGACCACGAGCAGGTCTTCCCAATTTCCCGTACGCAAAAAGAATAATCGCTGCTTTATCACGAATTCGTCGATGGCGAGGAGGAATACGACAACGAGTCCGAAGGCGAGGACGAATAATCCTATTCGGAATAGCTGGTCAATGGCCCGGATGAGGGTTGCTTTCACTCTCTTCCCTCCACTTTCACGCGTTTTTGTTCCTTGTACATGTCGATGATCTCTTTCACGCTCGTGGCCTGTTCCGGAGTCTTGTCGTTCCTCAATTTAAGTATTCGGGGGAATCGGAGGGCATACCCGCTACCCTCTTCCTTTCCAGCCGTGTGCATGGGGGATCGTGTAATTTCATCGGCCCTCACCTCCACCACAAATCGCGGTGTCACCCATTCGTGGGGGATTATTTCGCTGTCCACCCTTCCCGGCTTGTGGGAAACGCGGTGTTTCATGAGGAGGTCATGGAGTTCCTGGAGCATTTGTTCCGAGAATCCGGTCCCGATGCGTGTGATGGACTTGAATTCGTCCCTTTCTTCATCATATACTCCCGCGAGCAATCCCCCAAGCCCGAATTCGGTGCGTTTTCCTTTTCCTTTGTAGAATCCCAGTATCACGAGGTCCACCGAGTCCTGGAGTTCCCCTCGGTAGGATCGTTTGAGTTTGATCCATGCGAATTTTCTCGCTCCCGCGATGTAGGGGGAATTCATGTCCTTGCACACGATCCCTTCCAGTCCCGAGGATACGTTTTCTTCGAAGAATCGGTCGATTTCTTTGGGTTGGTCCGTGATGATGCTTTTGGTGAGCTCGATGGTCCCTTCTCCCTTAATGAGGGATGCGAGTATTTTCCTGCGTTCGTGGAATGGTTTTCCCATCACATTCTTCCCGTCCGCATACATCACGTCGAATAGGAATAGTTTGAGGGGGAGTTCTTTTGCTTTTTCGGCGATGTCGTATTTCCGTTTTCGTTGGATCGTGACCTGGAATGGGAAGAATTCCCGGGTCTCCTCGTTCACGGCCAGGGCTTCCCCTTCCACGATGCATTCCTCGCTCTTCAATTCCTTTTTGGCGGCCTCCACGATTTCGGGGAACATGTCGGTCATGCTTTCGAGGTTTCGCGAGAAGATGGATATCTTTTTTCCTTTCTTGTGGACCTGGACCCTGAATCCGTCGTATTTGCTTTCTACCATGCACTTTCCCAATTTCTCTATAATGTCCTTTGCAAATGGCAGTCGTTCCGCGAGCGTGGGTCGGATGGGCACGCCGGGTTCGATATCTATTTTCTCCAATCCCTTCAATCCGTGTCGTGCGAGGAGGGCGGCGACGTATCCCAAGTCGGAGTGGATGTTGTATTTGGCCTCGATGGCTTCCCGGAGCCTCGTGCGGAGCTTTCGTTCTTTTTCTTCCGGGGATTTTTTTTCGTCCTTCGCTTCAATCTCAGCTATTATTTTGGGATGGGCTTTCGTATATTCTCCCAAATGCACTTGGGCCATCGCATCCATGAGGGTGGGGTCCCCGACCCCAAGGCGTAATGCGCCTAATGCGAATCGCACCACGAATTTTCCTTCGAGGGGGGTGGAGGAATTCAATAGTTCGGCGAGCAATCGTATCTTGGTCTCCTGCGTTCCTTCTCCTTCCTGCACGGCGAGCTTGAGGAAGTTTTCCCTCACTTTTTTGACGCTCAATACTTGTTTGGCAAGCGATTGCTGGGTCTTCTTTTCCAATAATTCTGATGCGGTCTCTCCGAGGTCTCCGTTTTTCTTGAATCGTTTGTCCACATCTTCCTTTGAATATCCGGTGGCCTTTCCAATGGCTTGGATGACGAATTTTTCTCCAAGTCCTGTTTCGATATTCTCGTACGCGGGGGCGAGTCTCCCTTGGAGGAGGTAGATGACTTCCTGCATGTCCTCGGCGGGGGTTTTTTGGAACAGCGCCGCGAGCTGTAAGGTCATGTCCAGTCGTTTGGTGGTCTTCTCTATTTGGTCGAATGCCTCTGCCACGGGTTCGAATCGCATGGCTATGGGTGGGAAAAGGGGCTTTTAATGGTTGATTCGTTTTTCAGCCGAACATCCGTTCCAATGCCGTTCGGATGGGGTGTTTTCTCTCCCGGATGACCAATCCATGCTGGGAGGCAAAGTGTCGGGCGTGCCAGGATACGGGGGCGTCCAATTCAACTTCGCGCAATAGGTGGGGTTTGGCCGTCCGTGCGCGCGTGGGTCGAATTTCTATTCCCCTACTTTTCAATTCTCCGAGGGCTTCCCAGTGTTCGATTAATGCTTGCTCCGGCACTTCTTCCATCAGTTTCTCGGGGACGGGGGCGCGGTGCGTGTGGATGACGGCTTTGGGGAGCGATACGGTGTGCTTCAATG
>ERZ1292623.3562-Hain-H51-01um-R1-3562-length-13235-cov-5_pt1 | contig 13235 bp, 14 predicted proteins | sample MGYA00564398_ERZ1292623 | MGnify/ENA primary metagenome ERZ1292623 (study PRJEB36523, sample SAMEA6512633) | groundwater metagenome | collected 2019-01-07 | study: AquaDiva: Metagenomics assemblies of 32 groundwater samples
CGCGGCCGATGGCAAAATTATATGTCCCTTGGACTGAAAAAAGGCGAGGTATTTGGATCTGATTTCATTGACGGTCATAATGGTCTCTGGTTGGTGGGTTTAGGTGACAGTGTAGCAGGCAGGATGATGGTGGGGCAAATCCAATCTTACTCGCCTCGCCCCGACTTAAAGGTCGGCCATCTGACCCACCACCTCAACCGGAGTGGCGCGCTTGAGCGAACGGCGTCTGATTGCCTGGAGGAAATCGCGGCTTTCTGAAGAATTAAAGATAAAATACATGATGGCAAAATAACTAAGTAAACCAAAGGCCATTCCCACACTGGTTTGAAAGAAAACCGCAAAGAAATTATCTAACGGCCACCAAGAACCAAAAGCAATTTTTATAATTTGCACCACAATCGCTGTAGAGATACCAGCGAGCGTTACTCTCACGCTCAATAATAAAAGAGAGCGGTCAGTGATCCCTGGTAGTTGACTGTGAAGATATACCCACAGAACTGCCAGCTGAACCATCGCCCCCAGTGACACTCCCCCGGCCAAAGCCGGCAGACCAAAGACTGGAGCCAAATAGTAGGCAGTGCCTAAAGTTACCACTAGCCCCAGTAAACCAGACCACAGAGTCATCCAAGTTGCCCCAAGTGAAAGCACGGCGCGAGCAAGCACGAATACCAAACATTGGGCAAAAAACCCGATCGCAAAAAAAGCTAAGGTGTTGGCGGTGATTACGGTGGCGAGCCAGTCAAATTCTCCGGCGCCATAAACCAACCGAACAATTTGCGTTCTTAATAATAAAGTGATAACCGTGATGGGAATGATCAGCCAAATCACTTGCCGAACGGTTCTGTTGATCTCAAGCTGTAACTTGGTGAAGTCTTTGGCATTAACGGCCGCCACGAAGGTTGGATACGAGGCAATGCCATATGAGACCCCCAAAGCGCCGACCACAAAATAATTTAAATTATTAGCAAACTGGAAGATGGTGACGGAACCGGCTTGATAAATAGTGGAAAGAACGGTTAACACCAAAAATGTGATTTGACCGGTAGCAAGACTAAAGACGCGCGGAATTCCAACTTTGATGGTTCTGATTACATCGGCGTCCAAAAGCTGACGCGGCCAAGTGGGCCGATACCCCAAGGACACCACGCCAATTAACTGAACGGTGGCATGGGCGACCGCACCAAGCACTGCCCCCCAGGCTAATCCGACCAATCCAAAAACCGGATAAAACAACCAGGCGCCCACCAAGATTCCCAGATTATTTACGATTGGGGCGAAGGAATATAAAAAGAAGCGTCTTGCTCCTTGCAAAACTGACCCAAAGACCACTGATCCGCCAAAAGCTAATTGGGCAATAAAAATTATTCTCATTAACTCCACCACCGCTTGCTGTTTTTCTGGGGAGAAACCGATATTAGTTAGATTAACCAAAGTGGGGGCCAACCAAACCCCTAAACCGGCTAAAATGCTAAATCCGAATATAACAAGATAGAGGATTTTATTGGCGTACTCCCAAGCTTGCTTTGAGCGGTCAGGATAATACTTGGTAAAAATTGGAATAAAGGCAACACTAATGGTACCAAGTACCAACAATTGGAAGAGAAAATCTGGTACTCTAAAGGCGGCAAAGAAAATATCCAGTTCATCCCCCGCCCCAAATTGACTAGAAAGCCAGCGATCTCTTAGTAATCCCACCACGCGGGAGAGTACTGAAAGCAACCCCACTAATACGGCGGCACTAAAAACGGAGTCGCTCGCTTGCAGGAGTCGCTTGATCATACTGTCCTAGGATTGTTTATGATTGATATCTCTGTTAGTATAGCATTCCCAATCTATCCATCAATATGAAAAATAACCCTACTCCCGCACCAGTATTTAATTCTAGCTCCCAAATCGGGACGGGAAAACCGATACTACCTGACCCCAGTTTGTGTCCCAATCCGGAGCAATGCGGATCTTGTGGCTGGTCGCATATTCCCTACCCTAAACAGTTGGAGCAAAAGCTAGGTGATATCAATGGTTCTTTTAAGATTAAGCAGCTGGGTTTTCGGGTGGAACGAATTATTCCTTCTCCGGTGCAGGATCATTATAGAAATCGGATGGATTTTGTAATTGACTTTCAAGGCAAGGTGGGTCTCCGAGAAAAAGGCAAGTGGTGGCGAGTAATTGATAATCATCCTTGTTTTTTAGCGGATGAGAAGATTGATGGCTTGTTTTATAAAGTACGAAATTGGGTCACAAGTGCGGGCTTAAGTTTTTATGACCGTAAAGCCAATTCCGGCTTGTTACGATACGCCGTGATCAGATCAAGCACAATTGGTGAAACGATGTTGATTGTTGTAACTAGCGCTCCGAGCGATGACACGGAATCTAAAATGATCGTCACCGCTTTGGAACAACTTAAAACACTAACCGGTTTAACAACGCTAATTTGGTCCATCAATCACACCATCTCTGATGTTTCTTATGGAGATGAAGAGCGGATAATTTTTGGCCCCGGATATATTGCCGAAGAGTTACTTGGCAAGCGGTACCGAATCTCTCCTAACGCATTTTTTCAAACCAATCCCCATTGCGCTCCAGAATTGATCAAGGTGGTGCGGGAGTTTATGGGCGACTGTAGTGATAAAACCGTGCTTGATTTGTATTGTGGTACTGGTTTATTTTCAATCGCTTTAGCTTCTGATTGTAAGCAAATGATTGGGGTTGAAATAAACCCAGCTGCAATTAACGACGCTAATATTAATGCGAAGCTTAATAATCTGACCGACAAGATTCAATATTTTGCCTCCCCCACTGAACAATTTGATTGGTTAGGAATTGGGGCTGATACTGTGATTCTTGACCCACCAAGAAGTGGCTTACATCCAAATACCTTGGCGGAAATTATCGGACCAAAGGGACCAAACAAACTGATCTATGTATCTTGTAATTACAAAAATCTAGCGCGAGAGCTGGTGGAACTTAAAACTAAATACAAAGTTGCAGAGCTGGTGGCGATCGATATGTTCCCCCACACTCCGCATGTGGAAGTAATAGTTAAACTGGAACGGATCAAATAACTTAAATTAATCCAGAACTAATAACATCGTAACAGTGGACATACTCAAAGCTAGTAAAGCCAATACGGTGGCCAAGTTGAGGTGCACGTGAGAGTGTTGATGATTGTTTTTCATAAGTTGGATTAACTTTTCTTAAGGGTTAAATAAAGTTTAGTAATGGCAAAGTTGGAGATAAACCCAACTAGGATTGCCGAGAGGAGGGTGCAAACAATTGCCACCGCCCCCAACAAAGAAAGGATGATACTGGCGGCGATTGCCGCCGACTCCTGATTGATGAAACCACCAAGCGAAAAAAGAACAACGGTGATGATTAGGGGCAACAGGACGGCGGCTACCAAAGTTAAGCTAAATAAAAACAGGATCCATTTAATCCCGTTAGTCATTTTCCAAGACTCTTTAATGGCTTCAATGGCGTTACGATTCCCTTCAATTAACAGGAATTCGGTGAAAATCAATCCAAACAATAAAATGATTCCAGGGATGACAAATAGAAGGAAGCCGAATATTAAGATGAGGCAGAGCAGAAGGTAGCCTAGAGCAATGGTGATCAATTGTTTACCCGAAAGCTTAAGTAGGGTCTTTACATTATATTTCTTACTTTGTGTGATCCAGATCGTGATTCTAATGGTGTAAATGGCGAATAATAAACCGGTAAATAACTGGAACATTTGACTCACAAATTGCAGAACTGGGGATCCGGTTTGCTCTGCAAATAAAATTGCGTTCAAACCGACCATTCCATTATTGTCCGGATTTATGATGGCGAAAAATACTAAACCTCCAACTGTAATCAAGGCATAAGCGATGGATAATAATAGCCCATGGCCCAACAGCTTCAACCCGGATTTCTTGGTTAGCTCCCAACCAGACTGCCAAAGGGAACCGACGGTAACTTTTGGGCTAGACATATGGCAGTAGTATAGCAGAGCATTCTTCAAATTAAGATTTGCAATTTAGATCAATTGTTGATAAACTTGAATTTACGAAAAATTAAATTATGGCAAAATCAGGAATGGTGACAATTATTGGTCGATCAAATGTAGGTAAGTCCACCTTGCTTAATGCCCTAGCCGGCACTAAGTTAGCAATCACAACTCCAAAACCACAAACAACGCGCTTGCCGGTTACGGGAATCTTGAATCGACCGGAAGGACAAGCGGTGATAGTTGATACCCCGGGAATAATGCAAAAGGCGCGCGATCAGCTGACGAGCCGATTGTTGCAGTTAGCCAAGGAAAGTCTCCATGGGGTTGATGCGATCATTTATGTGGCGGACGCCAGCCGATTGATTGGTGATGAAGAGAAACAAACCTTGAAATTAATAGAAGAGAGCAAACTGCCCAAGCTCATGGTAATTAACAAGATGGATAAGCCGGAGGCAAGACATTTTGTTGATTTTTATAGAGACATGAAAGATCGGTTTGAAAATTATGTGGAGATTTCTGCCTTGGATGGCAAAAATATTGATTTAGTGGAACGCTGGATTTTTGATCATCTACCAGAAGGTGAACCGATGTACCCCGAGGGACAGGTGACTAATATTTCCAATGAACAGTGGATGGCAGAGTTAATTAGGGAGAAGATTTTTCTAAGATTACGGGAGGAGGTTCCCTATTCCGTGCATGTGGTGGTGGATGAGATTACCACGCGTGCCAATGGCGTGGTGTATGTTAAGGCACGGATCATTACCAGTTCTAATCGTTACAAACCAATGATTATAGGCAAAGGTGGTCAAGGCTTAAAAGAAATCGGTCAATCAACCCGCAATGAACTGGAAGCGGTTAGTGGAAAAAAATATTATTTGGAATTAGCGGTAGAAGTTGATAGCCGTTGGGTGGACCAGTTGAGCTAAAATCAAAACTAACCTAATTGAAACACAAGACGGTTACTCCCCTTTCATCCAAGCTCGCAGATCATCTTCTCCCCTACCCCCGCAAATAAATTTTTTAGTGTCCGTGTTGTAAAAAAAAGGGACACCGCCGCAAAGACCCTGGTCAACAATGGCCAGTTTTTTTGCATTCTCCTCATTGTTCCAAACTTCATATTTCTCCACCGTGAGACCTAGTTCCTGTTCTAATTTAGTTACGATTGGGTGCATTTTTACGCAGTGCGGACAAGTATCGCCAAAGTATTCTTGAAGGGCCATAGTTTTTATTATTCCGAACTAAATTAACGCTTAACTCCGGTTTGAGTATCCCAGTCTCCATTCTCACAACTTTCCCCCCGAGCGGTGAGAAGATACTTCCAACTATAGTGCACCAGCAAACAACCGTGGTCTAGGATTCCGGTGGTGGAGGTGATCAATGTAGTGAGCGGATTCACCACCACGCTCGCTTGACCAGCGCGGATGATTAGCGGACTAGTGATCGCTACCGGATCGTTGGGGGAAACCTCCAAGGTTCCTTGGATCAGTTCAAACTCTTCCGGTTGATTTGGAAGTCCGGCTAGGTATCTGAGTTCGGTGCGTACCCAAGGTCTCAACTGATAACCGTTGCAGGTTTTAATTCCGATTGGGTCAGTATCCCAGCTGTTAAAATACGAGCCGCGAGAACCTGAAGGCTGAGTGGTCGGCGGAGTGGTCGGCGGAGTGGTCGAGGTGATGGTTGGGGACGAGAGCGATAGCACGCAGTGCGTTAAACGCCCGCCCCCGCCGGCCCATTCATAGCCCAAATTTCTGGCGATCAAGGCGGTAAACAATAGTAAGGCTATCAGACCAGACACAATGGTGAGAGTTGAATTTTTGGTCATTCCTAAGTTCATAATTCAAAGCTCTCCCCCATTTTGGGAATCAAAATTTCCGCACTCAAGGTCTTATTCAAATGCTCTTTGAATTTTAGTTTAGTTTCCGGATCGCCGTGAACAAGGAAGATTTTTTGCACTGGAACGGCGGGAGCGGAAAGCCAGCGAGTAAGTTTATCTTGATCGGCATGGGCGGAGAAAGCTTGAATTGTTAAAATCTCGGCTTTAACAGCAATATTGTTGCCAAATATTTTGACCGATTTAGCACCATCTAATAATCGCCGACCAAGCGTGCCTCTAGCTTGGTAGCCAATGATCATCAAGGCTGACTTAGGATCAGAGAGATGTTGAAGGGCGTGATGCATAATTCTCCCCCCGCTCAACATGCCATTGCCAGCGACGATTATTTTTGGTCGATTATCTTCATTAATTAATTTTGATTCCGGTACGGTTAAGGTCTCACGCAAGGATGGGAAGGAAAAGAAATCGCCGTCCTTGCTAACGGCCGGATGATCAAAATTTAAATAAGAAGAATAGTGGCGGTAAAGGGAGGTGGCTCTAATTGCCAACGGACTATCCAGATAAACTGGCACTTGGGGCGCTTCACCACGCTCAAAAATCTGATCCAATTCAAATAATAATTCTTGGGTTCGTTCCACGGAAAAAGTGGGCACCATCAGCGTGCCGCCTCTGCCAATGACGCGCTTTACATATTCCAATAGTTTGACGCGTCGGGCGGCTGGCGGTTCATGCAGTTTGTCGCCATAAGTTGACTCACAGATGGCGTAATTGGCGGCATGGAGTGGTTCTGTTTCTGGTAAGATGGGGATTTTTTCATTGCCAAGATCACCACTAAAAACCAAGCGAGTGGCGGGACTGTCCGGCGAGGAGCGCACATCCACGGTGATATAAGAAGATCCTAAAATATGGCCGGCGTCATGAAACATTACGCTCAATAACGGCGAGAGTTTAAGTTCAGTATGATAACCAACGCCGGTCCAGTGATTCATCGCCTGTTCCTTGTCATCGGGATCATAAGGCACTGCATCTTCACAACGCTCGGCATTCTCTCTCATGATTTTTAAAGAGTCGTCCAGAATAATATTGGCCACCGCTTTGGTGGGTTCAGTGGAAAATATTTTACCAGTGTAACCTTGTTTGTAAAGCATTGGGAGCCTCCCCACATGATCAAAATGTGCGTGTGTAACCACCACCGCGTCTAAAATAGTGGGGTCAAAAATGAGTGGTTTATGAACCTCGGCACTACACATTCGCTCTCCCTGAATCATTCCACAATCAATCAGAAGTTTAAATTCCCCGGTATCCAATAAAAGACAGGAACCGGTTACCTCCTCCGTGGCTCCATAAAAGGTGAGTTTCATACGGGATCAGTTTAACAGATAGTCTTGATTTTTGTGCTAAACCTGTGTATAGTTCCAGCGCTTTTTATTTTGGAAATCTTGTGTCGCAAAATGATCCTACAATTTGGCATCTAGCCCAACGGCCGATTATCGCTCTCTCCCCCATGGCGGACATGACCGATTCGGCTTTTTGTCGGGTGGTGAAAGAAGTAACTGATCCTAAGATCGGCTTGATTATGTTTAGGGAGATGGTTTCCGCTGAAGCAGTGGTGCGCGGTAATGAGAAGACGCTTGATATGACGGCGATTCATCCGGCGGAGCGCCCGTTGGTGCAACAGATTTTTGGTTCTAATCCTGAAACTATGGCCGAGGCGGCGGTGAAAATTGCCGCCGAACATCAGCCGGAAGGGTTTGATATTAATATGGGTTGTCCGGTTTATAAAATTGTGCACCAATTCAACGGAGCGTCTTTGATGCGTGAGCCGGAGTTAGCGGAAGCGATTGTGCGCCAGATGAAAAAGGTGATCTCAGTGCCACTCTCGGTTAAGATTCGTTTGGGCTGGGCTGATCCTAATGAGTGTTTGGATTTTATTGCGATGCTTGAACAGGCGGGCGCGGACTTGGTTACGATCCATGGTAGAACAAAAACACAAGGTTACTCCGGTGTGGCCGATTGGCTGGCGGTGGGGGCGGCCAAACGAAGAGTGAAAATTCCGGTGTTGTGTAATGGCGATATTCATACGGCCGACCGAGCTTCGGTGGCGCTCGCAGAATCTGGTTGCGATGGACTGTTGATTGCTCGCGGAGCTTTGGGCAACCCGTGGATTTTTAATGAGATCAATGGCGCGTTGGCGGGGCGAGAGGTGGGAGTGATTAGTTGGACCGAACGACTTGAGGTAATGAAACGCCATTTGAAGTATCATCTGGAGCAATATGGCCCCGGCGCCGTGCCAACTTTTAGGAAACATATGAGCTGGTACTTAAAAGGATTGCCAAATATTCGACCGCGGCGAGATGCTTTAATGAAAGCGATAACGGAGGTGGAGTTGATTGAGCAACTTGAATTAATTCCTAATTTGGAGGATAATGGCTTGGGTATTGAGTCTACTTCAGTGGGAGAGAAAATTTATTCCGGGATCGTCTAGCGGCAGGACAGCGGCCTCTGAAGCCGTTAACCGTGGTTCGAATCCATGTCCCGGAACCATCACCACCCGTTCCTACAGACCGGAACAGGTAGTGTCCAAGAAAACCCGTATTCCTTATGGGATGTATGCAAGTACAAAAGGTGGAATTGATGATGCTTGCATTATGAAGATTAAACGCGTTTAGTTTATGCACATTAGTGATTTCCTTGACCCAATACAGCGATTCATTGCCTGGACGAATAAAAAAATTACCATTCATTTTGAAGATCGTCCGGAATTTTATTTTTATGAACGTGAAGTTTGGTGGGCAAGTTTGGGTGAAAACATAGGATCAGAAACGAACGGTAAGAATTTTCATTTTGAACGTCCGATCGTGATCGTGAAGAAATTCAGCAAAGACATGCTTTTCGTTATACCTACAACAACAAAAACAAAATTCGGAACCTGGTATCAACCGATTGAATATGGCGATGTTAGAACTCAAGCAATTTTAGCCCAAGCGAGAACAATCAGTGCAAAACGATTAATTAGAAAAATTGGGAATCTGTCGCCAGAGCAATTCCAACCATTAACCGAAAGCTTTATTGCTCTTTTAAAAACGAATTCCCCGACGTAAGTCGAGGAATTCTCGGAGCTTCTTGCGAAGCCAATGTAATTAAAGGATATCATGATTTGCTATTTTGTCAATCAAGTGTACTAGAAGGGTACATCGGTAAGACTTTTTGATATTTAACAACGAAGTTCAATGGACATGTTTGGTAATATATTTATCACTTAAGCACATTACCACACCAACACAAAGGGTGGGCGTAATTCTAACTGCTTGCTCACAATCTTGCTCAATCCTTTTTTATAAATTGCTAAACCGCTAAATTCATAGGCGGGGTTTGAGTCAGAGGCATAAAAGGCATTAAGTTCCACAATCCAAAACGCTTCTTCGGAAGAGAGGATCTCCGAGGGGGTGTAAAGCGGGAGATTAATAGCGGGGAGTAGCCACGGTGGCATGGCATCCGCAGAAATGATGCCCAAATAACCACGAGCGCTGGCGGTGGGGTGTTCAGAAAAAGTAACCGCCAGATCACCAAGCATTAGCCCTTGGCTAAGGCGATTTTGTAGGTCAATTATCTCCCCCCAAGCCGATGATTGTTGGGTGTGATCAAACCTGATCGCTAGATTTAATTTCTGAACGGCGGCTTGATTACTGGCTAATGATCGACTAAAATCTCTAAGTTCCGTACCTTGCCAACCATATCCCTTGGCGAGATTTTTCATTACGGTTGTTTCTATCACCGATCCTAGGGCAGATTTAAATTTGTGCTTGGAATCATCAAGCCAACTGGCCCTCGCAACCACCTGGGGATACCAAATCAAAGTATTATCTACCACCGCCACGGGAGTCGCAATGGTGTAACCAAATAATTGTCCTAGTTTTCCGGTGGGTTGAAAAATAAAAAATAACTGTACCCACAGAAGGTACAGCCCCACAACTAAGACGGTGCGCTTTGAAAATATTTTTAAAACCATAACTAGCGGGCGCCAAAGAAATATTCCCACCAGTCCGCTAAATGATGGCGCCGCTTGGGCTGATAATTTTCCGCAATCGGGATGACAGCGGAATTTTGATCGTCAACCACTAAAATTGCCTGCTCCCCCGGGAGTCCAAGATTCTCTTTGGTTCTGGCCTGACTTTCTAAGTAATATTCAGAAGAGAGTTTGGCGATCAGTGATAGCGCCTCCGCCTTCTCCCCCACCAGTCTAAGTTCTTCTGCCTGTAGCCGCTCAATCTCTGATGCCACCGCCCGTCCTTGGCCATATTCTCTAAAAACCCCGATTCCTAGAAAGAGTAGGAGGATGAGGAGAATCACAATTGCTAGCAAGCGATATGACATAAGGATTTCAATGCGATGTCTTGAATGGGTTGTTGGCCTAAACAGTGTAACCCAAATCGGCCAGTGCGTTTAGGGCCGCTTGGGCGTCAGACCAAGGAATTTTCTGACCATTGGCCACCGCCATTACCGGTTCTGATCCCTTCCCCGTAATAATCACCGCTTCCCCGGGAAGGGCGGCATGGATGGCCACCTTGATTGCCGAGGCGCGATCTAGTATCAACTTCAAATCCACTCCCTCTCGTTTTCCAACCGCCCTTGCCCCAGCGGCGACATCTTTTATAATTTCCTCTGGATTATCATCATACGGATCTTCGTTGGTAACCACCACCAAGCGTTCCTCCCTCCCAGCAATCTCACCAATAACTTTCCGACGCGCCAAATCTCTACCACCGCCGGCGGAACCATGAACACCAATAATTGCGACCGGATGTAAGCTATGAACCGCCTTAAACAAAGCGGTGAGAGCACCCGGCTCAAAAGCATAATCAATAATAACTATAAATGGTTGGCCGGCAAAAATAAACTGAAATCTTCCTGGCACCGACCCCAGTTTTTCACTGGCAACCAAAACTTCTTGTAACGGGAATCCCAAAGCGGTAACAGTGGCCACGGCTGCCAAGGCATTTTTTTTTGAAAATTCGGCGGGCAATTGCCAGTGCACAGGGTGGTGGTTGACGGTGATATTTGCGCCCACGGACTGTGCTTGAATATCCAGTTGTCCACTCCCCCATCCGAACTTTACAATTTTTTTTACGGGAAAGCTAGAAAAAAATCCGGCCTCGCGGTCATCACCATTTAGTACGACTATTTTTTCTAGGGTTTTACCGTTAAAAATTTTGATCGGGCTGTGGGCGAGATGGGAAAAAAGTTTACCTTTGGCGGCCCGGTAATTTATGTAACAACCGTGGGCTTCAATATGTTCTGGGGAGAGATTGGTAAAGACCAGTAGATCATAATTGATACCTTGATGTCTATATTGACTAATGCCCTGAGAGCTGGTTTCAATCACGGCATAATGACATCCTGAGCTCACCATTTTCCTAAGCATGCCGGAGAGGAAAAAACGCCCCAGCATGGTCATCTTACTTTTATTTTCCTCATATTCCCCATTAATGGCAAAGCCTATCGTAGAGGTATAGCCCACCGATTGATTCAAAGCGCGGAGAAGATCATAGATATATTGAACGGTGGATGACTTGCCACTAGTTCCGGTAACGCCAATTACAATCATTTGATTGGCTGGAAAGTGATACCAGAGAGCCGCCAACCAAGCTAAACAATAATGGTATTTGGCCACAAAACCAAAAGGAATCAAACATTTCATTTTGGCGAGGGTGGTCATAATTTTCTGACCTCCTCTCTATATACTTCCCCACGGTCAAAAGCGGTTTCACCTTCTTTTGCTGGTGCTCCGGGAGAATAAAGCACCGTGTCTCCGGATCTAGCCTGCACTGCCGCTAAAGCTACCGCCGCCGCCAAATCTGGCACTTGGGCTACTCTCACCACACCGTTTAAGGCGGACATTACTTCAGGCGTGGCGGAACTAGTTAAAATAATGACTAGTTTTAATTGTTGTGACCAATTTAGTTTTTTAACCTGACTAGCTAAATCTGATGTGCCTTGGAAAATTAAAATCAGATGATCCAATGAGGCAAATTTATCTACGGCGGAGATAGTGGCAACAAGTGAGGTGGCGGCGGTATCATTTACAAACGAGATCTCTCTTACCTCTCTGATTACCTCCTGATGATCTGGTAGACCAACAAACTCTTTTAGGGTGCGAGTGATAGATTCTACCGGAGCGCCGCGGAGCATTGCTGCGGCGGTGGCGGCCAGTAAGTTTTCTAGATTGCTCTCCCCCTTTAAGGCAACGCTGTCTACTGATCCTAAGTTCCACTCCTCCCCAGCTCGTGTAAAAATTATCTCCCCCGCTCTAACAAAACAACTGGCCGAGTTTGCGGCTTTACTCGCGGTGGAACTTGCAATCGCTAATTCTGCCGTTTTAGAAAACCAACAGATTTTTCCAGTGGCACGAGATTCTAAAGCTCTAACCGCTGGCTGATCATAATTCATTACCGCCCATTGATCCGGTTGCTGAAACCCGATTATAATTTCTTTGGAGCGCGTGTATGATTCTATATCTGGATAGAGCTTTAAATGATCGGGATAGATGTTAGTGAGAATGCTGATTTCGGGCCCTTTTCCTAGATCTAAAAAAGCTCGAGGAAGACTTTCTAATAACCACGAGGAAAGTTCTATAACCACCGGTTGCGCGGAATTTCTAGCAATCAAGTCATCTAGAACGGAGAGCGGCGGAGTTTTTATGTTACCCACGAGGAGCGAGGTGGGATGGATTCCGGTAAGCATTTGTTGGAGCGCCAAAGAGACGGTGGTTTTTCCGCGAGTGCCGGTGACAGCGATAATTGGTTGTGGATAGTATCGGAAAAATAATGAGACGTCTGATTCTAAAGCAATATCGTTTTCAAGCGCCAGTTTTTGATACGACCGCTCGCTTGGCACCCCAGGACTCTGAATGACGCAGTCCACCTGAGTGAAATCGTCGGAACGGTGTTCACCCAAAGCAAAGACGGGCGGATAAAGAGTTTTAGAGCTGTGAGCGGCTTGATATTGATCAAACCAGTGCATCAACCCATCCACACTTTCCCGCATGGCCTGATTATCCTTTAGATCAGTAATTACCACTTGGGCGCCGTGAGAAAGAAGCCATTTTACCGTATCAAATCCGCCTGAATGCTCATATTTTCCTAGGCCGATCACGGTAACCACGGCGTCCTGAAAATTGTCCTTTAAGGATAGATCCATAGCTAAGATATGATACCATTTTTTTGCCCTAACCAGCTTCTCCCCCGACCAAGATTTTACAGGTCGGCAGGATTCTGCTAAAATACCGCTCATGCGCTGGTAGCTCAGGGGTAGAGCAAAGGCCTTTTAAGCCTGTGGTCGTGGGTTCGATTCCCACCCGGCGCACCACGTAGGAAATTGCAAGTTTGAAAGGTTCGCCTCGCTTCGCTCGGCGAC
>ERZ1292623.1028-Hain-H51-01um-R1-1028-length-27835-cov-13_pt1 | contig 13233 bp, 19 predicted proteins | sample MGYA00564398_ERZ1292623 | MGnify/ENA primary metagenome ERZ1292623 (study PRJEB36523, sample SAMEA6512633) | groundwater metagenome | collected 2019-01-07 | study: AquaDiva: Metagenomics assemblies of 32 groundwater samples
TTTATAGAATAAATTTCTATGTTTCTTTTCTTGCGAGCTTCTTCGCCATCTTCCGATTTCATAGAAACATAATCAATTTCTACCAATTTTTTATTTTTAAAAGCGTCAGCTAAAACTGCTTGAATATCTTTTTTTTCTTTATCATTAAACCAATTAGCCACTACAGTTTGCAATCCACTTACACGCGATTCAAAAAGCACCGAACCATGGTTTAAACCATATTCGTAAACTTCTTTAGTTAACTTAACATCTTGCAAACAATATTTTTTAATTTGATCTATCTTGCCTTCCTTGTACCACTGTAAAGCTTCTAAACCATGCCCAGATTTCTGTTCACCCAACGTTGCACTAGCAAGTGCTCCCAAGCCTGGCCTGTAACCCAAAACCGCTTCCAGTTTTTCCATTAAATCTAATGTGGGTGCTTCGGCTATGGTAAAGTTTTTAAAATAAGGTTGTATAACTTGGTTATCGAAATGTTTGGTATTAAAACCAATTATTAAGCTGGCATCTGCCATTACTTTTTCTAGTTCGGGAAGTTCTTTTTCTTCGTAGGCTTTGTAGGTATCGTCGGCATAAGTGTAAACACCAACCACAGAAATACCCAACAAATGAACATTTCTAAAACCACCAACTTCGGCCAGTTCCTTTTGAGTTTCTACATCAAAAACTATTTTATTCATGTAAAGAGGATAACAAATCAAAACCTTTAACTCAAGAAAAAAACATCATTCCGAACAGCATCACGGAGATGACCGATTCTACAATTGAGAGGCCTCCGTGTCGTCTGCGAGGAATGATGTTTTGTTTACTCTAATCTATTTGGAGTTAAATTTTTTATATCCCAACCAAATCAACATTGCAAGTGCAATACCCAAAACTATAAACCTTAAATACTCGTTCATATCGGACCAGTACCTTACCGTTCCAACAATTAAAGACAGCAGACCACCACCCAAAAACCCATTAGACACAGCCGAAGCACTTATAACAAGTAATCCCAAACCTAAAGATATCAAGCCTAAAATAATTAAAACTATAAAAACATTTCTGTTATATACGCCTAAAACCTTATCATGACTCTCTCGGCATTTTACTGTAGGATCACACCAGCCTTTTTGATTTATTTGAGATTGTGGATCTGGTTTTACCGGCATTGGCCTGCCCTGATAATCAACACTTACGTTATTATTTTCATACCACTGCCCACCCACTGCTTCGCACGAAGCTTTTTCGGTATAAACTTTTTGAGTTAATTCGGCTGAACAAAAGTTTTCAAATTTGGGTTCTTTATAAAAAGTAAAAACCCCATAATTAAAAAACAAATTGAGCACCACCACAATCGCTAACGCTAAAATTATTTCTTTTATTTTTGACATATTATTTTATAATTTTAAAGGTTTTTAATACATCTTCACTTGTCGTAAAAAGTTTGCATTGAATTGTATCTACACGATCTGTATATTCATCTGTGCCTAACTTTCGCGGGCAATCCTGCCCTCTAAACCAAGTAAACACATACTTTTCGTTTTTACCAAGGAAAAGCCCTAGGTAATTACTGGCATTTTGATCTGCTTCTTTCTTATATGTTGTATTATCTGCGGTATCAACGAACGCATTTTTATTCCACCAATCTAAAGGATAGATTGCAATAATAAACACAGAAAAACGACCATACGGCCAAGTTGTACCGCTTGAATCTACATTAAAATCTAAACTCTTACTGTCTAATCCATAATATTCAACCTGATTTGTTTCCGAAACATCATAACCCTTATATCCATTTGGTAAAACCAACTCAAAACCGTACTTTTCATTCTTATAACTTATTTCAGCTGATACATCTTTATTCGTCATTTCCTCTGGAACATACGCTGGTTTTTTAGATAAATAAAAATACCCGCCGCCTAATAACAAAATCGCTAATACGATTATAACAACATCTTTAATAAATCCTTTTTGGTTCATAGTTTTTATTTTATTTTTACTAAATATCTAGCACCACAAGTGTTTATAAATTTCCTTTTCGTCCAATTTACATACTCCAACCAAGAATTTCTCAACAAAATCCCTAAACATATGTTTATTTACTGGGGAATGGCGTGGAATGGTGAAAGCCTGACCAGTTTTTATATGCACTAACTTGGTATGTTTAGCACTTTCAAAAAGTATTTTGAAACCTCCAAGTTTTTTTATTGCTCCAAAAACATCTTCGGGAGTACATGCGACTAACTTAGGTTTATCACCCTTCGGTTTCGCCATAAAATATTGCTAACAAGTTATCTCCTCCCGAAAAACTAATGTCGTTTTACTATCTCCTTTTATATCCAACTGTTTATCCATTGAAACAAGCTTATTAAACATTTCCTCTATACGAAGATGTTCGTTAGAAAGCGGAACATAAAAACCAATACTCTTCCTTAAATTTACTGGGATTTCGAAGTGAGTAAATATTGCATCGTTTATCATTACAACCAGCTCAACTGCATTAGTAGCTTGAGTATAGCAATTGGAAAGCCTGCCATCTGGTGTAGATACTTTAGCCCAAAGACCATCACCTGTATTTTCAACATTAACAATTACACGGGTAGGTAAAACAGCTCTAAATGAGGTTATTTGTTGAGCTTTGTTCATACAATTGAGTATAACTTATTAAACCTATTTCTAAAAATCAGCAGTAAGAGATTTCAAAGCATCTTCAAGCATCTGCCAATCTTGCAACGAGATATCAGCTTTACACTGTCCATCGGGTTTTATGTAATAGAGTTTGTCGTTATCATACTTTGCGTGCCCGACAAGTGTACCGCCTTTGTCATTGTCATAGGTCAAATATCCCAAAGGAGCCGTCTCTAGGCCACAACCACCAAATTCTAATCGTTTACTGGAAAACGCTACAGAGTTTACAGCTTGGTCACCAGACAATTTAATAACCTTATGCGTTAAATCCATAAATGCTTCCGGCAAAACAAATTCCACCGCAAGCTCTGGAACTTCGTATATTTTTACACCAGCAACAACGGAATTTGTATTCTCCGCCGGAGCGTAAGCTGGTTTTCTGGAAAAATAAAAATACCCACCGCCTAGCAGTAGAATCGCAAGAACGATGATAACAACATCTTTAATAAATCCTTTTTGGTTCATTGGTTTAACTTTATCATTTTTTACCCAACTTCTCTATCTCCTCTAAAACTATAGCTTTTTCATCCCAATCCATAGCACCAAACTTGGTCATCATGGTTTTTTCGGCACCTTTACCTGTTATTAAAACAACATCGTCATGTTTAGCTGATTCTAAGGCTTCGCGTATGGCTAAGCGCCTGTCCATAATTTTTCTATATTCTTTATGTTTAATTCCCTTTGCGACTTCGGCTACTATTTTTTCTGGGTCTTCGGTATAAGGGTCTTCATCGGTTAAAAATATAGTGTCGCAATAGTTTTCGGCAATAGAACCCATTTCTTTTCTTTTCCATTTATCGCGCCCACCGCCAGCCGCGCCTAAAACACCAATTAATTTATGTCCGTTTTTAACCCAAAAAGATTTAGCCACACGGTACACGGCCTCTAAAGCATCGGGTGTATGAGCATAATCTATAACCACTAAAAACGGCTTTTCCTGAAGTATTTCTAACCTGCCTAGTGCACCCTTAAAACTTTCTATGGCTTTTCTAATGTGTTTATGTGGAATTTCGTAAGCACGAGCCACCGCCACAGCCGCCAGGGTGTTATATAAATTAAAGTCACCTAAAAGCGGGCTTTGGTATTTTTCTTCTTCTAAATTAAATTCCACACCACTTGGCGAAAACTTAATATTTTCTGGAATAAAATTATTTTTAACACCTGCGCGAATATTTTCTTTTAATAAACCGTAGCCTATTTTTTCATCTGCACTAAAGTTGGCGTAATAATAAGCCGAGGGATCATCTAAATTTATTACACTTATCTTTTTATTCTTTTTAGGTACAAAAAATTTATCTACAGTTTTTTTCTTTAAAGAATCAAAAAGTATGCCTTTAGCTTTTTTATATTTTTCGAACGAGCCGTGGCTTTCTATATGTTCCGGTCGAACATTGGTTAAAACCGCAGTATCAAAATTTATAAACGCGGCGCGGTTTTGTTTTAAACCCTCCGAAGTAACTTCTATAATTGCGTATTGGCAACCGGCGTTGGCCGCTTTTCGCAAAAAATCTTGCAAAGCAAAACGCCCCGGCATAGTCATTTTAAGCTTATTGTCTTCGTATTTATCTTTAATACGGAATCTTATAGTGGAAGTTGAAGCTACATTTAAACCAAAATTTGTAAAAATTTCGTGAAGTAATTGAACGACTGTAGATTTACCATTTGTTCCTGTTACGCCAATAACAATGAGTTCGCGCGAAGGAAATTTATTTTTTATGGCTCCTACAAAAGAAACCCACCAATGAAAATATTCGTAAAATCTTTTGGGTAAAACTTTTCTTATTATTTTTTTAATTTCTGAAATCATTTGGATAATAATTTTAAAGCTTCTTCTATTCTACGTTCAACCCCCTTAGTTTCGGTTGGAATTTTTTTAATAACATCGCGTGCCTGATAACTGGTATAGCCTAGGCTTTGTAAAGCTTCTAGAATATCGGAATCTTCGGAGATGTTTTGAGAAGCCATGCTTGTGGCCAATGATACCAAAGTTAACGCTTTCGATTTTAAATCTATTATTATTTTTTGTGCTGTTTTTGCACCAATACCCGAAACTCTTTTTAAAACCCCTTCCTCACCTTTTGTTATAGCGGCAATAATCATTTCGAAAGGAACTTCGTCTACCATTGCCATAGCACTACGTGGCCCAACACCGGAAACTGTTATTAACATCTCGAAAATATCTAATTCTTCTGTATTTAAAAAACCATATAATTCTTGTGTATCTTCGCGCTGATATGGATGCGTAAAAACCTTTACAAGTTCGCCATTTTCTTGTATTTTTCCAAGTGCACTGTTAGTCATAAAAATACGATAGCCCAATGAACCGCATTTAAGTATGCAGCGACGGTCGTATTTCTTTATTAATTCGCCTTCTAGATAGCCAATCATGGTTTAGTTTAATAGTAAGTAGAAAGTAGTTAATAGACAAAAAATAACAACAAATAACCGCCATCTTCTACATTCAATATTCTACCCTCTAAATGTCTAAATTCAAACTCATATCAAAATTTAAACCCACAGGAGATCAACCTCAGGCGATCAAGAAATTGACGGCTGGAGTTTTAGATGGAGCAAAAGCTCAAACCTTACTTGGTGTTACAGGGTCTGGAAAAACATTTACATTGGCCAATGTTATAGCCAACGTTCAAAAACCAACTTTAGTGGTTTCTCATAATAAAACATTAGCTTGGCAATTATACCAAGAATTTAAAGATTTCTTTCCCGAAAACGAAGTCCATTACTTTGTTTCCTATTACGACTATTACCAACCCGAAGCTTATATGCCTCAAACCGACACCTATATAGAAAAAGATGCAAAAATAAACCAAGAAATAGATAAACTTCGGCACGCCGCTACTCAAGCCGTGCTTTCTAGGCCAGACACTATAATAGTGGCTTCAGTTTCTTGTATCTACAACATTGGCGATCCTAACGAATATCAAAATGCAGCTATGTTTTTAAAAACAGGTATAAATATTTCTAGAAAAGATTTTTTAAAAAGATTGGTAATAATGCAGTTTAGCCGAAATAATATTGCACCACTCCCCGGAACATTTAGAACCAAGGGCGAAACCATAGAAATTAACTTGCCAACCGGCGAAGAAATTATACGTGTAAACTTTTTTGGCAATGAGATAGAAAAAATATGGAGTTCTAAACTTGGAATTATAGGTGAATACACACTCTACCCTGCTAAACATTTTATTACTTCGGAAAATAAACTAAAAATTGCCCTTGCTAATATCGAAACCGAATTAGACGAACGCTTAAAAGAATTAAGAAAAGAAAATAAGGTTTTGGAAGCTGCTAGGTTAGAACAACGCACTCATTACGATATGGAAATGCTTTCGGAAGCTGGTTATTGTTCGGGTATAGAAAACTATTCTCGGCACTTAGCTTTTAGAAAAGCTGGCGAATCGCCTTATACACTTTTAGATTTTTTCCCTAAGAATGCTTTGCTTATCGTAGATGAATCGCATATGACGATTCCACAAATACGAGGCATGTATAATGGCGACCGAGCCCGCAAAACAACTTTGGTTGAACATGGCTTTAGAATGCCTTCGGCTTTAGATAACCGCCCCATGATGTTTAAAGAATGGGAAGAAAAACCAAATCAAATTATATTTTCTTCGGCCACACCTAACGATTACGAATTAGAAAAATCACACAACCCTTCGATGGATTCGACGGGCTCACCACAAGCAGGATCAGGGCAAGCTAAGCAAAAATTATATTTAGCCGAGCAGTTAATAAGGCCGACTCATATTTTGGATCCCGTGGTTGAAGTACGGCCAACCGAGGGGCAAATTGATAACGCACTAAAAGAAATTAAAGACCGAGCTAAGCTTAACGAAAGAGTTTTAATTACTGTAGTTACAAAACGTTTAGCCGAAGATTTAGCCGAGCACTTAGCTAAAGCTGGAATTAAAGCCGCCTATTTGCATTCGGAAATTAAAACTATGAACCGTCCCGAAATTTTGAACGATTTAAGAAGCGGGAAAATAGACGCTTTGGTGGGTGTAAACTTACTTCGTGAAGGTTTAGATTTGCCCGAAGTATCTTTAATTTTAATTTTTGATGCCGACAAAGAAGGATTTTTAAGAAACGAAACCACAATGATTCAAACAATAGGCCGTGCGGCGCGCCACATAGACGGCAAAGTTATTATGTATGCCGATAAAACTACAGGTTCTATGAAAGCCGCCATTAGAGAAACTTCCCGCCGCCGCACCGCTCAAGAAAAATATAATAAAGAAAATGGATTTACACCTATATCTATTAAAAAAGATATTAAGCTTACGCCGATTATTCCTGAGCCAGACAGAATTTGGCTAGAATCTAAAACCAAAAAAGAATTAGAACGCGAACTAAAAGCCGCCATCGCCGAATGGGATTTTGAAAAATCTATTTTGATTAGAGATTATTTAAAGAGTGTAAATAAATAGAAAAGCGGACGATTTCGTTTTATCGTCCGCTTTTTATTATTTGTGCAGTGGCATTCCTCCGCAACTTCTATGCCAACTCCTCATACCCTCCTCCTTTCTTTGTGGGAATTAGGGTAATGGAAAAGGATGTACAACCGGCAACTTTTTTGTACGCAACGGTTGGTACATCCCATCTTTTCTTTTTACTGGAAATTCTGATTGAAGCAGTATGGCATTAGGTAAACACTGCTCCAACACGTAGCCCTCAAAAGCATAGGCAGCCACCTGTCGTAAAGCCACATCTTCTGCTTTACCCTTTGTAAGGATATTAGGGAAACCTAAAAGATGCAGAGCTTCTTCTTTTACAACTAGAGGATGGGCCGATTTCTTAGCCCACATCAAAGAATCCTCATAAGTAAAACCTCCAACCTTGGCTTCAATTTCTGACCAGAGAACAACTTTCCAACCTTGAGGTAATTTTGCCAAATTATCTTCAATCATGACATGGCAATAACCGCTTAGCTCTTCCTGTGATAAACCCCAACCCCAGGTCCGTATCGGTTCTGTATCTGGGAGAATAACCGTTATTTCGGTTTCGATACCAGAAGAAACCATTAAATCAATAATTTCCCTAGCAATTACATTACGTTGATATCGAAAAAAGAATGTTTCTTCTAAGCTTAATTTTAATTCCTCCTTGCCTTTCTTAGTTCCCAAGCACGAAAAAGTTACAAATTGAATAGGTTGTTCTTCCAAGAATTCACATAACTTTGGAACAACCATAAATTCAGCGGTTTCCCAATCTTTAAGAATGGTGAAAGCTGATTTTGCCTGTGAACTCATCCCTTTGATCGCGTGCCGATCCACACAGCTGGGCATAGAAACCTCCTTGGAAAAATTTTAAAGAACAAGTTATCTGAAACCGCTATTATCAATCCCGAAAAAATAAACTATCGGCAGCTTATCTCCATATTCCCCCTTGATTAAAGGTTGATACATCCTTGAACGCAGCTCGCTCGGCTTTTCATTCTGAATCAAAATTGTGTTAGGAAAATATTTGTACAACCATTTACCTTGAACAGCGTATTCAGCAAATTTTCTCTTAACCCAATCTTTAAGTAATTTATCTGAAGGGCGGGTTAAATTTTCAAAATACTTTCCGGATCCAAATTGATTTTTTAATTTAGCAAGTTCCCAATCTAATTCTTTTTTAGAAAAATATCGCGATATTTTAGATTTAACTTTTTCGTATTCTTTTTCAAAAGATACTTTAAATTTTGTCTCGGTTTCTTTTTCAAATTCATACCAACTTATAACCCTAACTTTATTGCCAAGCTCCGTAATCAATTTTTGTTCAAGCATATATTTATATCTTGACCATCTTTTTGAAAATTTACTCCATAAAATTTTTCTATCTAAACTAGTAAAACCTTTGAACTGTTTAAGATATACATAATACGGATCCGTATTGCCTATAAGAATGACTACTTCCGTTGGATATATTTTATTTAATTTGGTTAATACATATTTCAAGCAAGATAAATCAGGTTCTAAGTTATTTCCCTTGAGGCTTAACTTGATGTACAGCCAAGGCTTGTCACTAAAAAGCTTATCTGCGTTTATTACCGAACAAGTAAACAATAAAAGTTTCAAAGGCTTTGCCCTACCGACCGATTTTTTAACGCATAATAAAATCTCTTCCAAAGATTCGTTTTTGTTTCCTTTGGCATCTAAACTTATAAATACCTTTTCTAATTGTTCTATTATTATTTTATTTAATTTCTTCATAGTATTTTTTTACCAAATAAAAAACCTCTTGAGCCAAGAGGTTTTTTAAATCCGGTTGTAAAAACAACTAACCAGACCTCTTGGTTAACAAGAAGTTGTGGTTATGATGATTTTTATTTCCAAGTCGTTTTATTACCATTCTATATCCCCCCATACCTTTTTTTAACCATCGAGAAACACGAGCCACTGTGGTTGAGCTCAACCCCGTAGCTTCAACTATTTGAGTGTAAGGCATATTCTTATTAAGCATTTGGGCAGCTTGCCATCTTTTACCAAACTCAATAATTTCCTGTGGCGTTAATAAATCGCGGAAAAACCTACTTATCTCATCTTCGTTTTTGAGCGTAAAGATGGCTTTTATAAGCGCCTTTGTATTGTTATTATCGTATTTTTCCATTGTGTCTACTTTATCTAACTAAAGTATAGCATAGCCAAAAATCTCGTCAATACCCACGAACACCTGCGAGAAATTTTGAAAAATATATTTTAATTAAAGACTATTTAAAAACCTTAGAATAACATCCTTATATTCTCAAGTTTGTAAGTATGATGTAAATATTGTGTAATAAAATAGCAGGTCAAAACGACCTGCTGAATACTATCAAATAGTACATTCCTCAAAAGAGGATTAACCAAACACCTTCCTTCTACCCCCACGTATTACGTATTGAAAATGAGCTTCTCTCAAGCCTAGTTCGGCACGTCGACCAATATCTTCATTCATCTTAAGAAACAATGCCTCCATTTCCCTACGAGATCCATTATCCCTTTTCTTATCTTTTTTTACTTCAGCCATCACTGGGCCTCCTTTTGGGTTATCGGCGCTCTTCTTAATGTATCTTGAATATTTAGGCTTATTCGCTGACATTCTGATTCATATGCTATGTGTCTAAATTTCATAGCCATCAAACACCATAAAAGGGCTATCACAAACCAAATAACGCTCGTAACAGCAAGTGTTACATACATACTGAAACAAAAACTGATAATCGCATCAACCATACCAGCTAAGAATGTTAACAAACAAAGTATTCCAAATTTATTATCTATTTTTATTATAACTCCCTTTCCATCAACTAACTTTGGTCCACTCGGATGACCCTCTGCGTATAATTCAGCTATCAACTTGGCACTACTTTTCTCGCTAGACATACTCACTCTCCTTTTTTAAGGAACTGGTTTAGGAACTTGCCTAAAGTTAACGATTCTGATATTATCAAACCTACTTAATAAATACAAGCTCACTTAAATGCCCATAAAGAAATCCGCTAAAAAAGCGCTTAGACAAACCGAAAAAAGAACCAAAGTTAATAAAGACAGAAAGTCTAATATTAAAGATCTACAAAAGAAGCTGGTTAAGGAAATTTCGGCCAAAAACAAGAAGGAGGCTGCTCAGGCTTTGAGTGATTTTTCACAAGCTTTAGATAAGGCCGTAAAAAATCACGTGCTTCTTAAAAACACAGCCTCCCGCCAAAAATCACGCTTTCAAAAAGCTGTAAACAAAATCAGTTAACGCTTCTCTGCCGTCTTTCCCGCCAGTCTTTATGGCTAAATCAACATCTACCAAGCTTTGGTAGATGTTTTTTAATTCTGCTTGAGAAAAGTTTTTTAAAGCACTTAAAGTTTTTTGAGCCACCCACGGGTTTAATTTAAATTTTTGAACAGCTTCTGTTTGCGTAATTTTTACATCAGCTAATTTTAACATATTCCTAAACTGCCACACCATAGCACCCAAAACCATTACAGGCTCTTCGTTGTTTTGCCAAAGTTCGTTTAAACCTATTAAGGCTTGACTTACTTTTTTTTGAGCCAAAGCATCGGTAACTTTAAAACTGCTTGCTACCACATCAAACACAACCAAGTTTTCTATATCCTTTTTTGTTACCACACCTCCACCATAAGCAGATAATTTAGAAACTTCGTTCCAAACCCTATTAGCATCGCAACCCACGCCATCTATTAAAAAAGCTAAATCGTTACGAGAAATTTTAATATTTTCTTCCTCGCTTTTTTTTAAGCACCAATCTATTAATTTTGGTTTATCCAGATTTTTAAATTCTTTAACTTCGCCTAATGTTTTTAAAAAATTTAACCTATTGACCTCCGAAGTCTTAAGGTTCGACCTTCCAGGAAGGTCGAACCTTGGGATTATGAAATCGTATAAAACCAAAATAACATCCTCCGATTTATTTAAAAATTTATTTTTATTTATAGTTTCTTTAATTTCTTCGAATTTAACTTCTGGCACAGAAAGTATCCCACGCAAAAAAACTATTTTCTTTTCGCTAAACATAGACTGGCTTTCCAAGGCTGATTTTAATTCATCACAGTTTTCCTCTAGATCAAACTTAAACAAATTTAAACCGCTCTTAAACTTAGCCTTGTAAGATTCACTAATCTTGGCTAGCTTCTCCTGTATTAAAAATGAATTTTCACCCCAGTATAAATAGATCATATTTTGTTCCAATCCTCTAAAGATATTTTAGCCTGTCTGATGATCATAGCAACTAACCCAACCGAGAGATCACTCCTGTGCGGATTAGGTATATAAATCTTATGGCCATTCCTTTCCATAAATAAATGACGGCCACCTGAAAAGGGGCCGTAGAAACCTAATTTATTTAATTTTCGAACCAACTTTCTCCAAGATATACTCTTAGGCATATTTGGCAAACTCTCTAGCATTAATATTGAAAGATACTTTCTTTCCGATGCGTAACCCACGAACAGTGCCTCCGTCTTTTAAAGTAAGCAAAATCCACTCCTCAAAAATACTCTTGAGTTCCTCTTTGCAGGTTTTTAAGGTTTTCTCATTAGCCCAAACACCCCGATAGCCCGGAATTTCGCCAAAGTAAGTGCCGTCATCCAAAACCTTAAACTTAGCTTTTTTTATTTTTTCAACTATAAACTCGCCTAACATATTTATAAACTAACATACTATTACCAAAAGAAAAACAGCGACCTTTTTTAGACCACTGTTGTGAAAACTAGATACAATATAACTGCGATGAGGATGTGTACAAAGTGAGTACTTAAGCCATATTTTCCTATGAGCTTTTAGCGAATAGCTGAAAATATGTGCCTCGTAGTAATGCGAAGCATCTACTACTGGGACCAATTTATTTATATAATCTTTGGCACTTTGGGCAAAAATGCGCCGTACGCGAACCTATTGTTAGTGTTTTGATTTTACCACCACAAGAACATTTTTCACCTTTACGCGCATAAACCAAACGCTGATTAAAATAATCCCCTTTTTTGCCAGAAGTGTCGCGATAATCTTGCATGGTTGTGCCGCGCAGTTTTATTGACCGCTCTAAAACAGAAACGAGTTTTATAAATAACATTTTTAATTTACCTTGAGGGATTTTCTCGGCAAGGCTTAAAGGATGAATCTTGGCCATATACAAAGCTTCGTCGGAATATATATTACCAACACCCGCCAAAAATTCTTGGTTTAATAAAACTGTTTTTATTTTGCCTTTACGCTTAGCAATTAATTGCAGAAAATCTCTGGTTGTAATTTCTAAAGGGTCAGGGCCGAGCTTTTTAATTTCTGGCCTCGCTAAAACTTTATCTTTTTCGCCAAAAATAATTCGGCCAAATTTTCTAACATCAGAAAAATAAAATTTAGATTGTTTATTGCCTTTTTTAATATTAAAGACAATGTGAATATGTTTTGGATTAAACCCCTCGACTCCGCTCGGGGCAAGCAAAAAATGGCCTGTCATTTTTAAATGAACTGCCAACATATACCCACTAGAGAGATGAAAAAGTATATTTTTACCTCGACGCTCTATTTTATTTATTTTTTTATTCTTTATGAGGCGCTGAACATTAGAAAGCCCACCACTTAAATAAAAATACTTAGACCAATCACTCCAGATACTTTTAAAGGTATAACCTAAAAGCTTCTTTTTTAGATCTTGAGTTATAGTTTCTACTTCGGGAAGTTCTGGCATGCCAAATTTATCTAAGAGCGAAGCGATTGGTTATTAAATTTGAGCATCCTGAGTATAATCGAAGGATTACTTTAATGTAATGGTTCGACAAACTCACCATAAGGTTTTGTTTCCGCTCGCTTCACTTACGGACAAAGCCCTTAACGATTATCTCCGCTACCGTGTATTTTTCCTCTTTTTAATCTAGAGCTTAATTTTTCTATATTTGTTTTAGCTATGTCTTCTAAGGAAAATTTAAGTTCTGTAGAAATTTGAGAAAGATACCACAAAACATCGCCTAATTCTTTTTTTAAATCTTTTCTTTTTTCTTTAGTTACAATACCGTTATCGTCTCTTAAAATCTTTTTAACTTTCTCGGCAACTTCCCCAGTCTCTCCCATTAA